>OCTW011588734.1_pt1 | contig 50544 bp, 45 predicted proteins | sample 1539671 | NCBI WGS metagenome assembly OCTW01 (sample SAMN02144230, study PRJEB22623) | gut metagenome | biome: sheep rumen | host: Ovis aries | place: New Zealand | reverse complement strand
CTCTTTTCCTATCGGTGGAAGAGTTCGTTTATCGGTAAATAATAGCATTGACCTTAAAATCATAGAGCATTAAATTCTGATTTATCTTAGCAACCGTATAAAATAGAATGCCCCTAAGCGCTTAAACGCTTGGGGGCAAAACTTCTATATGGGTATCTGCCTTAACAGACAGGCCTGTTGTTTGTGTTTTAAAAAAATGAAGAATATTACAAAATTCTTACAAATATTTGTGCACATTGCTTAAATCAGTTCTATCTATTTTATTAATTAGGATATTGACAAAAATACATAAAAATGATAAAATATTCCCGTTAATGTGTTGTTCCGTAAGTCGAAAACGGAAAATCAGGAGGTAAATTATGAAAAATCTGAAGAGAACTCTGGCAGGGCTTACCGCACTGTCACTGACACTGGGTCTGGCAGCCTGCTCCGGCGGCTCAACCGAGCAGGTAGAAGAGACCGCTGCTACCACCACAGCTGTTACAGTTGCTGTAAACACCGCTACTGTTGCAGAAGAGGATCAGGCTACACTTGATGCCGAGGCTGACAAGTATCTCCCTGCTGCTGATGCACTTGGTGACAACACCGAGATCAAGTGGCTGGCACACTATGACCTTAACCCCAACACAGCAAACGGCGGTTCTGAGTCTATCCCCCTCAACCTGTTCAGAACAAGATACGGCGGCAGCGTAAAGTATTATACCACCACATGGAACACCCGTTATTCCGATTTGTCCACATTTGTTCTGGGCGGTGAGGGCATCGACTTCTTCCCCTGCGATACAGCAGCACTCCCCAAGGGCGTTGTATCCGGAATGTTCCAGCCCATAGATGACTACGTTGACCTCTCCGATCCCCTGTGGGACGGCGTTAAGGAGGCAATGGAGATATACAACTTCAGCGGCAAGCACTACGAGTTCGTAACAAGCGTATCCGCTGAGAACGTTGTTATCTACAACAAGGACACCATCGAAGCCAACAACATGGACGATCCCTGGGAGCTCTATCAGCAGGGCAAGTGGAACTGGAACACCTTTGAGAGCATGCTGGAAAGCTATGTAGATCCTGAGGCAGAGCAGTACGGTCTTGACGGCTACTGGGCAGAAAAGGCTCTGTACCTTTCCGCCGGTGTACCTGCCGTTTCCACCGATGATTCCGGTTCCCTGGTCGTAAACCTCATGGATCCCACACTTGAAAAGGCTCAGAACTTCATGTACGACCTGTACATAAAGGATCTGGTAATCAACAGAGAGATATTCGACTGGGCTGAGCAGCCTCAGTTCATGGGCGAGGGCAGAGAGCTGTTCTACCTGGTAGGTGCATGGGCTGTTCAGGCTGACCCTGAAACCTGGTCTACTAAGATTCCGCCCGAAAGCCTGGGTCTTGCTCCCGTTCCTTCTCCCGAAGGCTCCGATCCCTATCAGGCTGCTACACTTGACGGCTGGGTACTCTGCAAGGGTGCTTCCAATCCTCAGGGCGTAAATGTATTTGCTCTTTGCAACCGCCTTGCTAACACCAATGACGAGGCTATCGCCATAGGCGATGAGAAGGTAAAGGCAGACTATCAGTGGTCTGACGAGCTCATTGCCATCAACAAGGAGATAAACGAGCTTGCTGCTCAGTATCCTGTAGTTGACCTTGCAACAGGTGTATCCACCGACGTTGCATCCCTCACCACCGACGGCGGCGACAACGTAGGCCTCAGAGCTGCAATGCACGGCGTTGAGTGGGCTACCAACAGAGATGAGATCAGCGGCGTTGTTGAGATGCTGGTACAGGAAGTTGACGACCAGCTCAAGTCTCTCAGCTGAGTTTCTCTTCGATAACAGTTTCAAAAAGGAAGTCACCTTGTGTGGCTTCCTTTTGTTATTATGCACAAAGTATTTTCCTGTTTTCCGTATGCTTTTTAGAAATTTTACAGAAATGCTTGTATTTTTCTGTGTAATATGTTAAAATATTACATAAAGTATGGGGTAGTGTTTGTGAAGCAAGCCATCAGACACTACATACTAAATACGGCACTGCTCACAGCTTGTGCCGGGAAAGGCAGGATGATATGAACAGTACCGTAAACTCAATAGAGGATTACGAATTTCCGCTGTTTGTGTTCCACGAAGGGAACAACTTTGAGGCATTCAACTTCTTCGGTGCCCACAAGGGCACTAAGGACGGCAGGGAGGGCGTGTATTTCAGAGTATGGGCGCCTAATGCGAAGTCTGTTTCCATTATAGGCGACTTCAACAACTGGGACAGGAACGCCCACCCCATGTATCAGCTCTCCGACAAGAGCGTCTGGGAGATATTCCTTGAGGGCGTGGAGAAATTCTTCACCTATAAATACAGCATAGAATCCTCACATTACAGCGTTACCGACAAGGCTGACCCATATGGCACCCATATGGAGCTCAGACCCAATACCGCCTCCAAATACTTTGACATCGACGAGTATGAATGGCACGATGCCAAGTGGTACGAGCACAAGAGGAACACTAATATATACAAGTCCCCTATGAATATCTACGAGGCGCACATCGGCTCTTGGAGAAAGTACGAGGACGGCTCCTACTTCGACTATGTGAAATTTGCACAGGAGATGTCCGCCTACCTGAAGAAAATGGGCTACACCCATGTGGAGCTCATGCCTCTGGCTGAATATCCCTTTGACGGCAGCTGGGGCTATCAGGTAATAGGCTACTATGCGCCTACCTCCCGCTACGGCACCCCCGAGGACTTCATGAAGATGGTGGATATATTCCACGAAAACGGCATCGGTGTCATACTTGACTGGGTGCCTGCCCACTTCCCCAAGGATGCTGCGGGTCTGTTTGAATTCGACGGCTCCGACTGCTATGAGTATTCGGATCCCCTTAAAAAGGAACACGCCTCCTGGGGCACGAGGGTATTTGACTACGGAAAGGGCGAGGTGCGCTCCTTCCTCATTTCAAATGCAGTCTACTGGATAGAGAAATTCCACGTTGACGGACTGAGGGTGGATGCGGTGGCATCTATGCTCTACCTTGACTATGACCGCAGAGAGTGGCGTCCCAACAAGGACGGCGGCAATGAGAACTACGAGGCCATTGAATTCCTTAAAAAGCTCAATACCGCAGTATTTGCCCGCAATCCGGATGTGCTCATGATCGCTGAGGAATCCACAGCGTGGCCCATGGTGACAAAGCCTGCGGATGTAGGAGGCCTGGGCTTCAACTTCAAGTGGAACATGGGCTGGATGAATGACACCCTTGACTATATGCGCACAGACCCCATCTACCGTGCAGGTAATCACGGGAAGCTGACATTCTCCTTCTTCTATGCGTTCAGTGAGAATTATATACTCCCCATATCCCATGATGAAGTGGTTCACGGCAAGGCTTCCCTTTTCGGGAAGATGTCAAGTCAGTCCATGGAGGGGAAGTTCGCATCAGAAAGGGCGTTCATCGCCTATATGATGGCTCACCCCGGCAAAAAGCTCAACTTCATGGGCAACGAATTCTCACAGGTCATCGAATGGAACTACAAGCAGGAGCTTGACTGGATGCTGCTCCAGTATGACACACACCAGAGGATGCACCGTTTCTTTGAGGATATCAACAAATTCTATCTTGAAAACACCCCCATGTGGCACAATGATGATTCCTGGGAGGGCTTCAAGTGGATAAGCGCTGATGACTATACCCAGTCTATCATCGCATTCCGCAGGATCGACACCACAGACCCCGAGAACCCGCAGGAGATCATAATAATCTGCAACTTCGTGCCTGTTACCCGCTTTGACTACAAGATAGGCGTTCCCTATGAGGGTACATACGAGCAGGTGTTCTCCACCGACGACCTTAAATACGGCGGCTCCGGTGAGATAGACAACGGCAGGATAAAATCAAGGGAAGAAGCCATGCACGGCTGTGACCACAGCATTTCAGTCGATATACCCGGTCTTTCGGCTATATATCTGAAATACGTGCCCAAGAAGAAAAAGGCTCCCAAGTCCACCGAGGTAATTGACGTTACGGATACCGCAAGGGTGAAGAAAACTGCTCCCAAGCGCAGCACAGCGGCTAAAAAGCCCGCAGCTTCCACAAGGAAGAAGGCTGCTGCTGAACCGGCGGAGACCGCAGCCGCACCCAAAAAGCGTGGACGGCCTAAGAAAACAGAAACCAATTAATGGAATAAAACCGAAAGGATGGTTATAGAATGTATACAAAGAAAGAATGTGTGGCAATGCTTCTGGCAGGCGGTCAGGGCAGCAGACTCTATGCGCTGACACAGGATATGGCAAAGCCTGCTGTACCCTACGGCGGCAAGTACAGGATCATAGACTTTCCCCTGTCAAACTGCGTAAACTCCGGCATAGATACGGTCGGCGTGCTGACACAGTATCAGCCTCTGGTGCTCAATGACTACATAGGCAACGGTCAGCCCTGGGATCTTGACAAGCAGTACGGCGGTGCACACTGCCTGCCCCCCTATCAGACCGCACTGGGTGCTGAGTGGTACAAGGGCACAGCCAATGCCATTTACCAGAACATAGCCTTTGTGGACAGGTACAGCCCCGAGTATGTCATCATACTCTCCGGAGACCACATCTACAAGATGGACTACAACGACATGATACAGTACCACAAGGAAAAGGGCGCAGATGCCACCATTGCGGTTCTTGATGTGCCTCTGGAGGAAGCATCCCGCTTCGGTATCATGATAACCAATGATGAGGGCGACATCGTGGACTTTGAGGAAAAGCCCAAGAATCCCCGCTCCACCCTTGCATCCATGGGTATATACGTATTCACATGGTCAAAGCTGAGACAGTACCTTATCGACAATGAGAACAACCCCGATGAGGACAAGGACTTCGGCAAGGCCATCATCCCCAATATGCTGAATGCCAAGGAAAAGCTGGTAGCATATGCATTTGACGGCTACTGGAAGGATGTGGGCACTCTGGATTCCCTCTGGGAAGCAAACATGGACATACTCAATCCCAACATCCCCATTGATCTGTATGATCCCGACTGGAAGATGTATTCCCGCAATCCTGTGCTCCCTCCCCAGTACATCGGTGAAAACGCCAATGTGGAAAACTCCATGGTGGCTGAGGGCTGCATCATAGACGGCAACATTGATTTCTCCGTTATATTCGAGGGCGTTACCATTGAAAAGGGCGCTACGGTAACAGATTCAATAATCATGCCCGGCTCTGTCATCAAGGAGGGGGCCTGCGTTGAATACGCCATAGTCGGCGAGAACAGCACCATCGGGGCAGGGGCTCACATAGGCGCACGTCCCGAGGCAGTGGAGAACCGTGATGACTGGGGCATTGCCGTTATCGGTCACAATGTGAACATCGAAGGCGGCAGGGTAGTAGGTCCCAAGGACATGGTGCCTGATATCAGGAAGAAGTAAGGGGGAAGATAACTATGAGTCTTAACAAGAATATTCTGGGGCTTATCTTTGCCAATATGCATGAGGATGTAGTCCCTGAGCTTACCAGACAGAGAACAATGGGCTCCGTGCTTTTCGGCGGACGCTACAGAATGATAGATTTCGTGCTCTCCAGCATGACAAACTCCGGCGTGGATGAAGTGGGTGTTGTAACAAAATCCAACTATCAGTCCCTGCTCGATCACTTAGGCTCCGGCAGAGAGTGGGATATGGCAAGAAAGATAGGCGGTCTGCACCTGCTGCCCCCCTTCTCCGATGTGTCAAGCGGCATATACAGAGGCAGACTGGAGGCTCTCTACGGCATTTCCAATTTCATCAGGGCATCTGCTGCCGAATATGTTATCATGTCTGACTGTGACGTTGTCACCAGCTTTGACTATGATGCGATATTTGATGCACACGTAAAGAGCGGTGCGGACATCACCGCAGTGTATGCACGGGCAAATCTCACTATGGAGGATGCGTCCCACTCGAATGTATTCGGCATAGATGCAGACGGCAGAGTGAACAATGTGCTTATAAACCCCGTCCTCTCCGGTGAATGCAACATCGCCCTGAATACCTATGTCATCTCCAAGAAGCTCCTTATGGAGATAATTGCGGACGGTGCCGCAAAGGGTCATTACAGCTTTGCAAAGACCATACTGCAGGATCGCTGCGGCGAATTCAAGATCGTAGGCTACAAGCATGAGGGCTACTTCTCAAAGATAACCTCCATAAAGAGCTACTACGATGCAAATATGGCTCTGCTCGACCTTGACAAGCGCAGCAAGCTGTTCCTTGACACCAATCCCATCTACACTAAGATAAGGGACAACCCGCCCGCTAAATTTGCCATAGGCGCAAAGGTGAAGAACTCCATCATTGCTGACGGATGCATCATCGAAGGCACCGTTGAAAACTCCATCCTTTTCAGGGGCGTAAAGGTAGGCAAGGATGCAGTAATCAGAAATGCCATAGTAATGCAGGATTCCGTAATCGGCAGAAAGTGCACCATCGACTCTGTCATCACCGACAAGAAGGTTACTATCACCGACGGAAAGATACTTACGGGTTCTGCAAATTACCCTGTATACATCGGCAAGAATGCCGAGATATGATGTCGTGAAGGGAACCCTGCACGACAGCGGAGGATTTTGTAAATGAGAATACTTTATACAGCCTCTGAAGCACTCCCCTATGCAGCATCAGGAGGGCTTGCCGATGTGGCAGGCTCTCTCCCTGCGGCACTTGTAAAGGCAGGCCATGATTGCAGAGTGGTGCTCCCCCTTTACAAGAGCATAAAGCCTGAACTCAGGGAAAGCCTTAGATTTGTAAAGAACTTTACAGTGGATGTTGGCTGGAGAAAGCAGTACTGCGGCGTTTTTGAGGGTGAAGCAAACGGTGTCACATACTATCTGCTTGACAATGAATACTACTTTGCCCGTGACGGCCTGTACGGCTACTACGATGACTGCGAGCGCTTCGTATTCCTGTCAAGGGCTGTGATGGAGCTGATACCACAGATAGATTTCAAACCCCAGGTAATAAACTGCAACGACTGGCAGACAGCCCTCATCCCTGTGTACTATCAGACCTACTACAAGTTCCAGCACGGATATGAGGACATAAAGACTGTATTCACCATCCACAACATACAGTATCAGGGGCGCTACGGCATGGATGTGCTCAGCGATGTGTGCGGCATACCCATGTACCACGCAAAGCTCCTTGAATACGACGGCGCTGTGAATATGATGAAGGGCGCAATAGAATGTGCTGACAAGATAACCACCGTATCCCCCTCCTATGCATGGGAGATACTGGATCCCTGGTATTCCCACGGCATGGACAGGGCACTGGCAGGCAAACAGTATAAGCTGTGCGGCTTTTTGAACGGCATAGACACCAAAAACTATGATCCCGAGCACGACCCGGTCATCGCAAAGCACTACTCTGCCAAGAAGCCGGAGGGCAAGGCTGCCTGCAAGAAAGCGCTTGAAAAGGAGCTTTCTCTTGTTTCGGACAAAGCACCCATTGTGGGAATCGTAACACGCTTTGTGTCCCACAAGGGCATTGATCTGATAAAGTACGTATTTGAGGAGATGCTGAGCCTGGGCTGCAAATTTGCAATACTGGGCTCCGGTGAGAAGATCTTCGAGGACTTTTTCAGGGAAATGGCATGGAGACACCCGGACAAGGTCAGTGTTACCATAGGGTTTGATCCCCAGCTTGCAAGAAAGATCTATGCAGGCGCTGATATGTTCCTTATGCCCTCACAGTCTGAGCCCTGCGGACTGGCACAGATGATATCCATGCGCTACGGCACTATACCCATAGTCCGTGAAACAGGCGGTCTGCGTGACAGTGTCCGTGATGCAGGCGGTGAGAACGGCAACGGCTTTACCTTCAAGACCTACAATGCCCACGATATGTTAGGGGCAGTCTCCCGTGCAGTCACACTGTACGAGGACAAGGCCGCATGGAAGAAGCTCATGACTGACGCCATGAAGAACGATTTCAGCTGGGATTCCTCTGCAAAGCTCTATATCGGGCTTTATGAGGAGCTCTGCGGCGGCGATGAGGAATAACAAATGCCCATGAGCGTTTATGTACAGCGCTGATATAATAATTTAGACCATAGTATTTCTGTGCCGCAGCCGGAAGTACTATGGTCTTTTATTGATATAATGTGGTGTTATATGCTGCTAATATAAACCGGTACAGTTGTTCCTGACAATGTACCTGTTGACCAACACTGTTGTTGTCGTCCATCAAAAAGCTGAACATTTCTACCTGTGTTATTGTCATGCCTCTTTTCACGACCCACTGTTCTCCAAAAAATCACACGATCACGGAATGAAGCAATGCCCGGATGCCTATTTCAAGCGGGTCAGACATCATTGTCCCGGCAATGTTTTAATTATAGGTTTCAAGGCTCCCATGATTTCCTTGGTTCCCTCACTGTCAAAAGAGCTATTGATGCGATTGTTGATCTCAGATCTGGTCTTGGAGGTCTTTACGATATCAAAGATCTTGTTCTTATCTGCTGCATACTTTTTCAATGATCCGTCAAACAGCAGTTTTAATGCATTGTGATCCACACCGATGGATTCATTTTGCTGATCTTTGACACATAGCATTGAGCGTATACTGTCCAAACGCAGTATATTGTTCGTTTTGTTAGTGCTGCTTATCTCGGATATGACCGGGTCATATCCCTTATCATTTGATATTACTACGGCAGGGGCTTTGCCCAGTGAAGCAGCTATCCTTGAGATATCAGTCAGCAGTACGATATCAAGAGCATTGGGCAGATTCATCTTTTTCAGAGAATCAGGCAGCTTTATGAACTGTATCTTTGCGGCTGAATGTACCATATTCACTACCGTATACATATCCACATTCGGATCGTTGCTGTAATATATCCTTACGCAGTCATTCTCTGTCAATGATTCGATACCCATAAGGCCTGTGCTGCCCACATTTTCAAAATCAACGAAAAACCTCATAGATACTCACCCCCAAGTGTATTATACCATAGCATCCGGGATAAGTCAATAAAAAATCTCCGACCTTTAAAAAGTCGGAGATCTTCTGTCAGCTTGTTAAATATCGGAATTGAGAAAATCCTTCATTTTGTCAAAAAAGCCCTTGCGGTTTTTATAGTTTGCTTCACCCAGGCTGTCCTCAAACTGACGCAGCAGATCCTTCTGCTTCTTGTTGAGGTTTTTGGGCACCTCTACTGTGATGTGAACGTACTGATCGCCTCTGTCACTGCGGTTGAGGCGCTTTATGCCCTTGCCCTTGAGCCTGAATACGGTTCCGGGCTGAGTTCCCTCGGGTATAGTGTACTTTACCTTGCCGTCAACGCAGGGAACGATGATCTCGTCGCCCAGCACTGCCTGCATATAGGTAATGGGTATCTCGGTGTGAACATCACTTCCGTCACGCTCAAATACAGAATCTGTCCTTACGTGTACTGTAACGTGGATATCACCGGAGGCACCGCCGTTCATGCCGGAGTGGCCCTGCCCACGTACAAGTATTGTCTGACCGTCGTCAATGCCCGCAGGCACGTTGATGGTAACTGTGCGGGGAGTGGCTACCCTTCCTGTGCCACGGCACTTGGAGCAGGGGTTGGATATGGTGGAGCCCTTGCCGCCGCAGCGTGTGCAGACTCTTTCAGAGCTCATCATGCCGAATGCTGTGCGCTGTGTAACAGCCACACGCCCTGTGCCACGGCAATCGGGACAGGTCTGCCTTGAAGAACCGGGTGCCGCGCCGCTGCCGTTGCAGTCGGGGCACTGCTCCATACGGCTTATGCGCACGTCAACAGCCTTGCCGTTGACCGCATCCATAAAGCCGATGGTGATATCGGTGTTGATGTCCTGTCCCCTTCTGGGGGCGTTGGGATTTGCCCGTGAGGAGCGCCCGAAGGAGGAGCCGCCAAAGATAGAGCCGAATATATCGCCGATATCTCCCAGATCGCCGAAATCGGAGAAACCGGAAAAGCCGCCGGCACCTGCACCTGCCCCATAGGAAGGATCTACCCCGGCGAAACCGAACTGATCGTATCTGGCCTTCTTGTCAGGGTCGGAGAGGATCTCATAGGCCTCGTTGACCTCCTTCATCTTCTCCTCGCATTCCTTGTCATCCGGGTGAAGATCCGGGTGGTACTTCTTTACGCAAGCCCTGTATGCCTTTTTTATCTCATCCTCCGAGGCACCCTTCTGTGTCCCAAGGACCTCATAGTAATCTCTTTTTTCAGCCATAATAACCTCGTGAACACTCAGGCGCTGCCGGAACGTATCGCATCCGGCAGCGCATCAGAGCCTTACTTTACTTCTGTATAGTCGGCATCAACAAAGCCGTCGTTGTTATCGCTGCCGCCCTGTGAGCCGCCTGCTGCACCGTTGTCAGCGCCGGGCTGTGCGGAAGCATCGCCCTGTGCCTGGCCACCTGCTGCCTGATATACCTTGCTTGACAGCTCATATACAGCCTGCTGCAGTGCATCTGTCTTTGCCTTCATATCGTCGGTGTTGCCGCCCTCGATAGCCTTCTTCAGGTCGTCTATCTTGGACTGGACAGGAGCCTTGTCTGCATCGGATACCTTGTCGCCGAAGTCCTTGAGAGCCTTCTCGGACTGGAATACAAGGCTTTCAGCCTGGTTCTTGATGTCCACCTGCTCCTTGCGCTTCTTGTCCTCCTCAGCAAACTTCTCAGCTTCCTTGACAGCCTTGTCTATGTCTTCCTTGGACATATTGGTGGAGGACTGGATAGTTATGTTCTGCTCCTTGCCGGTGCCCAGATCCTTTGCGGATACATGAACGATACCGTTGGAGTCGATATCGAATGTAACTTCGATCTGAGGTACGCCTCTGGGAGCGGGAGCAATGCCGTCAAGACGGAACATACCCAGCTGCTTGTTGTCCTTTGCGAACTCTCTTTCGCCCTGGAGAACGTTGATGTCAACTGCGGTCTGGTTGTCAGCATAGGTGGAGAATATCTGGCTGTGCTTGATAGGAATAGCCTTGTTTCTCTCTATCATCTTTGTGCATACGCCGCCGGCAGTCTCGATACCCAGTGACAGAGGAGTTACATCACGGAGAACCATGCCTGTAACATCACCTGTGAACACACCGCCCTGGAGTGCAGCACCAAGTGCCACGCACTCATCGGGGTTGATGCCCTTGAAGGGATCCTTGCCCATGTACTTCTTTACAGCGTCCTGAACAGCGGGAATTCTGGAGGAACCGCCCACCATAAGGACCTTGGATATATCGGAAGGTGAAAGGTCAGCATCGGAGAGAGCCTGACGCACGGGGCCCATAGTGGATTCAACCAGGTCTGCGGTAAGCTCATCGAACTTTGCCTTGGTAAGGGTCAGCTCAAGGTGCTTGGGGCCTGTTGCATCAGCGGTGATGTAGGGGAGGTTTATAGAAGAGGAGGGAGTGGAGGAAAGCTCGATCTTAGCCTTCTCAGCTGCTTCCTTGAGTCTCTGCATAGCCATCTTGTCCCCGGAAAGGTCAACCCCGTCGGACTGCTTGAAGGAGGAAACCATCCAGTCGATTATCCTCTGGTCGAAGTCATCGCCGCCCAAGTGGTTGTTGCCGGCTGTAGCCTTTACCTCCTGAACGCCGTCGCCCATCTCGATGATGGATACATCGAATGTACCGCCGCCCAGGTCATATACCATAACGGTCTGATCCTGCTCCTTGTCTATGCCGTAGGAGAGAGCCGCAGCAGTAGGCTCGTTGATAATACGCTTTACATTGAGGCCTGCTATCTGACCTGCATCCTTTGTAGCCTGACGCTGTGCATCGGTGAAGTATGCGGGAACGGTGATAACTGCCTCTGTCACTGTTTCGCCCAGATACCCCTCTGCATCAGCCTTCAGCTTCTGGAGTATCATTGCGGATATTTCCTGAGGAGTGTACTTCTTGCCGTCGATATCCACCTTGTAGTCAGAGCCCATGTGGCGCTTGATGGAGGAAATGGTGCGGTCAGCATTGGTAACTGCCTGACGCTTTGCAACCTGACCTACAAGTCTCTCCCCTGTCTTTGTGAAGCCTACTACGGAGGGAGTTGTCCTTGCGCCCTCGGAGTTTGCGATAACTACTGCCTGACCGCCTTCCATAACGGCTACGCATGAATTGGTGGTACCTAAGTCTATACCTATGATCTTGCTCATAATATTACTTCCTTTCGTATGTCTTTTATGGATTAGCAACTGTTACCATTGCGTGTCTTATGACCTTGTCGCCCTTGATATATCCCTTTTGCAGGACAGCTGCCACTGTGTTCTCGCCCAAGTTCTCATCCTCAACACTGCTTACCGCATTGTGGAGATTGGGATCAAAGGGCTGACCCTGGGCCTCTATCTCCTTTACCCCAAGCTTCTCAAGTATGGACTGATACTGCTTGAAGATAAGCTCAACACCCTTTTTGAAGCCCTCATCGGCACATTCTGCCGCAAGTGCTCTCTCAAAGTTGTCTATAACAGGGAGTATCTCACTCACTGCATCGAATGCGGCGCTCTCATAGGCCTCGGATTTTTCCTTCACGCTCCTTGTGCGGTAATTGTAGTACTCCGCATCAAGGCGCTTGTATCTGTCATCAAGGTCAGCAAGCTGCTTTTTAAGCTCCTCGTTTTCCTTTCTGAGCAACTCCTCCTCCGAAGGCTCACCGGGCGCCTCTGCATTTTCCCCGGCGGCTTCTGACGTATCGGGCGCATCTGTTTCATCCACAGCATGGGCTGTCTCCTCGGGAGCGCTCTCTGCTTCGGGTGAAAGTTCCTTCTCGTCCATCTACTGTTCTCCTTTCTCCGGATGTGTGTCATTGTCCGTGACTATCAGTCTGTATTCCTCGGTATTCTCGGTGATGATTTTGCTTATGCGCCCTGTCAGGTATTTAAGGTAAGGGATGACACGGGCATAATCAAGTCTCATAGGACCTATGAGGGATAAGCTCCCGGCAGTTCTGTCGCCCTTTCTTATGGGCGATACCAGAAGGCTGGAGTTGCTTATCACGAAGTCATCATTGTCCCCAAAGAGCACCGTAAGATCACTGAATGATTCGTTTGCAAGACGCACGATCTCGCTTTTCTGCTCCATAAATCTGATTATATCATCTGCTGTGATATCCTGCCTTGCAAGGAGATTTCTCTCCCCGCTGACATGGACATCCGTTTCCATAAAGCTCTTTGCAAGCTCCGCAACACCCTGCAGCAGAGGTGAAAGGGTCACTGTATATGCTCCCATTGCAGCCGCCAGACGGTCTAACATATCATCGGAAAGGCTGTCAACGGAAATGCCGCTGAGGTGATCCGTCATATAGTTCTTGAAGTATTCAAGCTGTTCTTCCGTAAGGTCAAACTGCAGGCGGCATATCTTGTTCTGTATGCTGCCCGATGACGTTATCATCAGCAGAACATACATTCTCTTCCCCGTGGGGATGGCATCTACCTTTGTTATAATGGAAAACTTGGGAGATATATTGGCTGAGACTGCCGCACAGTTGGTTATCTGTGCCAATGCCCTTGATGCACTCTCTATCAGTGCCTCCTCGGATACCTCATCGGTATCTATGGCATTGTCCAGTATGTCCCTCTCCTCCTGTGTCAGCTCCCTCTGGGGCATGAGCTTTTCTATGTACAGCTTATAGCCTGCATATGTGGGGACACGCCCTGCTGATGTATGGGGCTGCTCCAGGAAGCCCAGCTGCTCCAGCACTGACATATCATTGCGTATAGTAGCGGATGATACCTTCATTCCGGGCATTGCGGCAATCACCTTTGAGCCTACCGGCTCCCCTGTCCTTATGTACTCATCGACTACTATGCCGAGTATTTTAAGTTTTCTGTCATCAAGCATTACCACCACCCCTTTTCTCATCCTAAGAACAGCCTGCGCTTTTTGACAGGCGGTGTTTAGCACTTTGTGATAACGTGTGTTAGCACTCTATCTCTCTGAGTGCTAAATATATTATACACCATTTTTTTCAATTGTCAAGTATTTTTTGAAAAAAACATATTTTTCACAAAGCAGTCACATTTGAAAGTACGCCAAAGGCACACAACCGTTTTAAAAAGGCTCTTATTCTTCCAAAATACCCCTGATCCTTTGAAGATCAGGGGTAACAGCCTGCGGCTCAGCCGCAGGTAAGGAGGATGGTTTTCTTGCAGCCGGAGAAGAAGACAATGCCGCGTTCTATTCTATGTGTGAGTAGTATTCCTCCAGAAGGGGTCTTGCGTTTACATAGGCAGTTTCAAGGGAAGGGTCAAACTGTGTGCCCATGCCCTCCATGATTATGCTGTCTGCCTTTTTGAAGTCGTATGCATCCTTGTAGACACGCTTGCTCACAAGGGCATCGTATACATCGGCAATTGCCATGATGCGTGCTTCAAGGGGGATATTCTCCCCGGACAGCTTTTCGGGATAGCCGGAGCCGTCCCACCGCTCATGGTGATAGTGTGCCACATTCTCCGCCACTACCTTGAAGGACTCATCATCGGTGTTCAGGAGTATCTCATGAATTACCTTTGCGCCCTCAGCAGCGTGCTTTTTCATCTGATCGTATTCCTCGGGAGTATAGCGTCCCGGCTTTCTCAGCACCGCATCGTCAACGGCTATTTTCCCCAGATCATGCATGGGGGCAGCCTTTATCACATCATGGCAGAATTCATCGGAAAGGGGTATCTTCCCTTCCTTTCGCATTTCACCGATAAGTATCTCCACACCCTTGCTTGTGCGCTTGATGTGGCCGCCGGTGGAGTTGTCACGGCTTTCAACCATCATTGCAAGGCTCATGATAAGGTTGTCATGCATTTCGATGATGTGCTCGGTCTTTTCCTCCACCTCGGTCTTCAGATCCTCGTTATAGCTGTCAATGAGCTGCATATACTTCCTGTTGGGGGTATCATCGGTAAAGGTGATGAAGTATCCCCGCTTTTTTGCCCCGTCATAGAGGTAGCCCACATTGACATTGTAGAATTCATCGTTGTCCGGGTCATCGTCGTCAAGGTTCAGTGTATACAAGAAGGTATTGTTGCTCTCATCCTCGGAAAAGTCGTCAAGGAAGTGGCGCAGCTTTCGTTCAGAGGGCTTGTAGCCTATGACCTCATCCACGGTCTTGTCAGCAAGCTCCGGGATAAGCACCTTGGCAAATTCATTGCTCCCCAGGTACCTGTACCTGAAATCACAGGATATGTAGGCAAGCCCCTTTTCCTGTATCATGGAGTCAATTGCGGTATCACTTATGTTGCAGAGGTTCACCTTATAGGCTATGACCAGGAATGTCACCAGTGACAGCACATATGCCACAGGTACAAATTCCGCAGTGGTATGAAATATCTTTCTCACCACATAGCTCAGCATACACACACTGTTCGGTATGAACAGCAGGGCAGTCACCGCCTTTGATACCTGTCTGTTGCGTATCCATGCCCAGCACAGCACGGCAAGCTCCGCAATGAAGGCTGCGATAAGCTCCACATGGTACACAGAGTGCATAAAGCCGTATTCGGGCTTTAATATGCATACGCCGTTGTTTATGGTAAAGGTGACGCTCTTGTAGAAGAAAGGCAGCTTGCCTGCGGTGAGCACTGCCAGGAAGGTGACCCCGGATATGCCAAACAGCACTATCCGAAGCCAGCGTTTGAATGGCTTGCCGCATAGGTCAAAAATACAGTATATCACCGTGAGCTGCAGGAATATGCCCCCCATATAGGTGAGCTTTACCGCAGTGAGCGCCTCCCCCATCGTCCTTGCCTGGGATGAAAGCACATAGCTCAGGCAGGCAATGGGAACGATGGTGAATATAAGCGTGAAATTCGTGTTGAAATGCTTATGCCATAGGAACACATAAAAGCCTGTACACAACAGCGCTGCAAGAAATAACGCTGTATAGTATATCTGTAGCATTATACCTCTCCTTGGGTAATGGTTATCGAGATGCTGCCCGTATTGGTCGTAAGTTCACATTTCCCGCCGGACGCAGTGTTAGGAACATCGATCGTACCCGTGTTAGTTTCGGTGACAAATACCTTTTCGGAAAGCAGGGAGCCTGTTATGGAGCCTGTGTTCGTCTCTATGAAGAGCTCACCTGCATCACAGCCGTCTATCTCCACATCATCTGTGCCGCCTGTGGCAGTGAGCTTTCCGGACACCAGAACAGATGAAAGCCATGTCCTGCCTGTCTCTGTCTGTGTTTTAAGATCTCCAGACACAAGCACGGAACCAAGCTGTATATCACCTGTGGTGCTTACAGCCTCGGCATCGGTGCAGTTTATCCTTTCAAGCAGTATATCTCCTGTGGTGGCGGATACGCTTATCTTATCGCCTGCTATTCCGATCATAGATATATCACCTGTGGTGATCTCGGCATTTGTATCACCTGTCACGTCACATTCACTCATGACGTCACCTGTATTGCCGTATATCTCCAGATCCTCAAAGGTAAATCCGGCAGGGATAATAATATCCCCTGTATTTACGTTTATGTCAAGATCGTTGTAGGTGTTTTCCGGCAGATAGACTGTCATTTTGGGTGTCTGCGTATTAAAGCCGATAAAGTTCCAGCTACCCTCATTGAACTGCTTTATCTCAAGAGTATTGCCGTTTATCTTTGCCTCATGGCGGATGTCTTCCGCTTCTATGCAGACTACGGAGCATTTTCCGTCCTGAGACCTCTGAAATTCTATATCGTCTGTATCTACGGCTATGCTGATATTCTTGAAGGAACCGCTTACTTCATAGGTGTTTTCCACATATTCCACAGTGCTTGTGTTGACAGGGTCAAAGCCCAGTACAACAGTGGACAGGGCGCAAAGGGCAGCCCCTGTAATTATCAGCACCACTGCAACTACTATCCATATCCCCTTATTCATATTGTTCTCTCCTTGCCTATAAATGCAGGCTTAATGCCGTTAATGACCTTAGGAGCAAGCTTTGCTACACCCTTTGCGGCAAGTATTGACACCGCAATTAAAAGTATGGTGAGACCTGCACAGATAAGCCCAGCGCCTATGGAAAAGACTGCCCCGGAAAGGCTGCCGGAGGTCACATAGAAAACTGCGGCGGGGATGCTGCATACAGCAGCCACTATCAGACAGAGGGCGACAATAAACATACATACTACCAGCACCCACAGCACCACATAGACCGTCAGCACTACAGCAAATGCTGCAACAAGCAGCGGCAGCCATATGGGCGCACCCAGTATCAGCAACACTATATGCCATACCTTCAGCCCCTTCCTGGGTACGGCTGTGTTCCTCATTATCCTGGAGAGAGGTATCTCCTCGATTATCTGGCGGGCTATGTCGTCAACAGAGCCTATGGCGGCTACCGCTTCCTCCTCGCTAAGCCCCTCCTCCATCCTGTCATCTATCATTTCACTGTAAAATGTGAGCCTTTCCTCGATCTCAGAGGGGGGCAGCCCGAACAGCTTACTGTTAAGTGCATACAAAAATTCTTCCTTATTCATGATCCCCATCCTTCCCCACAATAAACCGGTATATGGAAAGTATTTCCTGCCATTCGTAGCGGAATTCGTCGATACGTCCCAATCCCCTGTCGGTTATATGGTAGTATTTCCGCAGTCTCCCCTCGTGCTCGACGGAGTACACGGTAATAAAGCCGCCTGTTTCAAGGCGCTTGAGTATAGTGTACAGCGTGGATTCCGAAAGCTCCACGCAGGGCTTGAGATCCTTGATGATCTTGTAGCCGTAGGTGTCTTCGTCCTTTAGTGCAGCAAGAACACATACATCAAGCAGCCCACGCTTCAGCTGAACATCCATCATATACCTCCTTTCACGAAGTATATTATATTATGAGATATATCATAATGTCAAGTAGGTAGATATAACTTTATGATAACTTACAAAATATTCTCGCTGCACTGTAATGATTTGTATATTTTGCCTAAGCTGTTGCTGTAAAGCTCATTCCTAACATCAGAACACCGTTTCGGAAAAGTTATGACAAAAAACAGTTGCAAAACAGAATAAAATGTGATATTATATCATTTGGCACAGGATCTGTGCCAAATCACAGATCTATATAAAGGCGGTACAAAAATGCACGACAAAAAAGAGTATCCCCTTAACATACTTAAAGGGATAGTTATCGGAATTGCCAATGCCATCCCCGGTGTCAGCGGTGGTACCATGATGGTGGTGATGAAGGTCTTCGACAGGCTTATGGACATCATCGGAGATATTAGCTTTAAAAAGATAAAGGACAATTTTTTCTTTCTCCTTACCCTTGCCCTTGGAATGGGAATCGGCATAATTGCATCAGCCACACTGCTTGACTACTGCTTTGAGCACTTCTATGTGCAGACACAATTTTTCTTTATGGGAGTGATCGCAGGCTCCCTCCCCACGGTATACAGGGAAGCCACAGCAAACGGAAGGTTCAGACCTGTGCATATCCTGCCCTTCCTGTGCGGGCTTGCACTGATAATAGTTGTCACCGTGCTGAGCTTTGGCAGTCACAGCAGCAGCAGCATCACCTCTCTTGACCCGGGCAGCTTTTTCTACCTTATGCTGATATCTGTTGCGGCGGCAGCTGCCATGATAATGCCCGGTCTTTCCGGCAGCCTTGTGATGCTCATACTTGGGGGCTACCAGACAGTGATAGAGGCAGTATCCCTTGACAATATCCTTACCCGCTTCCCTGTGCTTATCCCTGTGGCAATAGGGATAGTAATAGGGATACTGGGCTGTGCCAAGCTTATAAAGATAGCCCTTGAAAAAACACGTCTTGGCACATATGCCCTCATACTTGGGCTTATCGTCGGCTCCTTCTACGCTATCTGGCCCCGTGAAACAATTGAAGACGGGGTCGTGACAGGAGGGAAATCCAGCCTTGACATGGGAGGGTTTACAGCGATCATTTTCCTCGTAATAGGTGTGGCACTGCCGCTCATATTCGATGTCATCGGGAAGAAGACATCAAAGGAATAACAGTGATATACGTTTTTTGAAGGGTCATCCCGCTATGGGGTGACCCTTGTGCATTTTACACATATTTCAGACCGATTTTTTTCTTTCAATCGACGCAAATCACTGTACTTTTTGACAAAAAAATGGTATACTTTAGTGGATGACTTGATCTGCATCAATCAAAGCAAACGGAGGCTTTATATTATGAAAAACAGACTTATCGGCGACTACCCTGTAATCGGCATCCGCCCCACCATCGACGGCAGAAGAGGCTATCTCAACGTAAGAGGGTCCCTTGAGGAGCAGACCATGAACATGGCGCTCTCCGCAAAGAAGCTCTTTGAGGATAATCTGCGCTACTCAAACGGCGACCCCGTGAAGGTAGTCATTGCTGATACCACCATAGGCCGTGTTGCAGAGGCTGCTGCCTGCGCTGCCAAATTCAAGCGGGAGGGAGTGGACATCACCCTTACCGTGACCCCCTGCTGGTGCTACGGCAACGAGACCATGGATATGGATAAGAACACCATAAAGGCAGTATGGGGCTTTAACGGCACAGAGCGCCCCGGTGCGGTATACCTGGCATCCGTGCTTGCCACCCATGCCCAGAAGGGGCTCCCTGCCTTCGGTATATACGGCCATGACGTATGCGAGGCTGATGATACGGAAATACCCGCTGATGTAAGGGAAAAGCTGCTGAGATTCGGCCGTGCGGCTGTGGCTGCCGCCACCATGAGGGGCAAGTCCTACCTTCAGATAGGCTCTATCTGCATGGGCATAGGCGGCTCCATAATAGACCCCGCCTTTATAGAAGAATACCTTGGTATGCGTGTGGAATCCGTGGACGAGGTGGAGATAATCCGCCGCATGACCGAAAACATCTATGACGAGGAGGAATATCAGAAGGCTCTTGCCTGGACAAAGGAAAACTGCAAAGAGGGCTTTGACAAGAATCCTCCCGAGGTGCAGAGGACTCCTGAGCAGAAGGAGAAGGACTGGGAATTCGTTGTCAAGATGATGTGCATAATCAAGGATCTGATGAACGGCAACGACAAGCTCCCCAAGGGCTGTGAGGAAGAGGCTGTGGGACACAATGCCATTGCGGCAGGATTCCAGGGGCAGAGACAGTGGACGGACTTCTATCCCAACGGAGACTTTGCCGAGGCACTGCTCAACTCATCCTTTGACTGGAACGGCGCAAGGGAGCCCTATATCCTTGCCACTGAAAACGATGTGCTCAACGGCCTTGGTATGCTGTTCATGAAGCTTCTCACCAACCGTGCCCAGATGTTTGCGGATGTGCGCACCTACTGGAGCGGTGCCGCACTGAAAAAGGCAGCAAACTATGAGCTTACAGGCAAGGCAAAGGAGGCGGACGGTTTTATCCACCTTATCAATTCCGGTGCCTGCTGTCTTGATGCCACAGGCAAGGCAAAGGACGAAAACGGTACTCCCGTTATGAAAGCATGGTATGATGTGAATGAAGAGGATATGAAGAATATCCTCGGTGCCACCACATGGAACTACGCAGATTGCGGCTATTTCAGAGGGGGCGGCTACTCATCCCGCTTTGTCACCGATGCCCAAATGCCCATGACCATGATACGCCTGAATCTTGTCAAGGGTCTGGGACCCATGCTGCAGATCGCAGAGGGCTGGACGGTACAGCTGCCCGACGATGTGAACGACATACTCTGGAAGCGCACCGACTACACATGGCCCTGCACCTGGTTCACCCCCAGGATCACAGAGGATGCTCCCTTCAAATCTGCATATGATATGATGAACTGCTGGGGTGCAAACCACGGTGCCATAAGCTACGGCCATATCGGTGCAGATATTATAGCACTGGCATCCATACTGCGCATACCTGTTGCTATGCACAATGTACCTAAGGACAAGATATTCCGTCCTGCCGCATGGAATGCATTCGGAATGGACAAGGAAGGGGCAGATTACAGGGCTTGCGCCAACTACGGTCCTATGTACAAATAAGAGGGCACGGAATGGATACAAGAGTACTTGCCATTGATTTTGGTGCTTCCGGAGGACGGGGCATCATCGGGGAGGAGAAAAACGGTGAGATAGTCCTTACGGAGATACACCGCTTTGAAAACATCCCCGTTTCTGTGAACGGCACTCTCCACTGGGATATACTGCGGCTCTTTTATGAGGTGAAGCAGTGCCTGAAAAAAGCGTCACCATATGGTATCTCATCTGTGGGGATAGACACATGGGGCGTTGACTTCGGGCTGCTCAGGAAGGGAAAGCTCCTCTCTGACCCCGTCCATTACCGTGACACACGAACAGCACATAAGTCAGATGATGAAAGCCTCATCACCAAAAAGGAGCTTTACAGGGCAACCGGCACACAGATAATGGACATAAACAGCATATACAGGCTACTGTGTCTGAAAAAGGATGACCCGGAGCTGTTTGCCATGGCAGACACTATGCTTATGATACCCGACCTGCTGTGCTATATGCTTACAGGGGATATCCATGCGGAATGCTCCATTGCCTCCACTACAGGGCTCTTTGACCCTTACAGGCGGGACTGGGCATGGGATGTCATCGACAGGCTGGGTCTGCCTCGAAGGCTGTTCCCGCCTGTAACAGAACCGGGGACAGTATGCGGCATGATCAGGGATGATATATGCAAAGAGCTCAACATCGCCTCTGTACCGGTCACAGCTGTATGCGGACACGATACACAGTCCGCCATGGCGGCAGTACCCGCCGAGGAGGAGGAATTTGCCTTCCTGTCCAGCGGCACCTGGTCGCTGCTTGGCACACAGTCCCCAAAGCCCCTCATCTGTGAGGGTGCAGAGAACATCATCACCAATGAAGCCGCCTATGGCGGCAAAACAGCCTTTTTGAAGAACCTTACGGGGCTGTGGCTCCTGCAGGAAAGCAGGCGCTACTTTGCCGCCCACGGGCGTGAATACTCCTTTGCCCAGATGGAAGAGATGGCAAGGGCAACTCCCTTCTGCGGTGTGGTTGACACAGAGGACGGCGGGCTTTCCCTCCCCGGGGATATACCGGGGCGAATAAAAAAACTATGTGTACAAGGAGGATTTTCTGAACCTTCCACAGATGCACAGATCATACGCATTATCTACGACAGCCTTGCCCACAAATACAAAACTGCATTGCAGGAGCTTTCAGCCTATACAGGAAAGAAATACAGCCGCCTTTACATCATAGGGGGCGGCGTGAGGGACAAATTCTTGTCGGAACGTACAGCCCAGGTATGCGGCATAGATGTCATAACAGGTTCGCCGGAGGCCACAGCCCTGGGCAATGCCAAAATACAGCTTGAAGCTCTTAAAACCAACAGGGAGGAAACATATGCTTAAAAACATTCCCGCTATACTGTCACCTGAGCTTTTAAAGGTGCTCTGTGAAATGGGACATTCGGACAGGATAGTCATAGCAGACGGCAATTTTCCTGCGGAAAGCATGGGAAAAAGCGCTATTGTGATACGGGCTGACGGACACGGTGTGCCGGAGCTTTTAGATGCAATACTCACTTTGTTCCCCCTTGACACCTATGTTGACACCCCGGTGAACCTTATGGAGGTAATGCCCGGTGACACCGCAAAGACCCCAATATGGGAGGAATACAAGAAAATAGTATCCGCCCATGACGAAAGAGGTGCAAAAGCCATAGGCCATATAGAACGCTTTGAGTTCTACGAGCAGGCTAAGACCGCCTATGCCATCATTGCCACAGGGGAAAAGGCAGTATACGCAAATGTAATGCTGCAAAAGGGCGTGGTATAAGTTTTCCGAATCAGTTAAACCATAGAAAGGTATGATAGAATTGTACGAAGATATCAAGGACAGAATAATAGATGTATGCCATAAGATGTGGCAGAAGGGCTGGGTAGCCGCAAATGACGGTAATGTATCCGTCAAGGTGGGTGAAAATCGTTACCTTGCCACACGCACAGGGATCTCCAAGGCGGAGATCACCCGTGAACACATCGGCATGGTGGACAGCGACTTCAACATCATCGAAAGCCCCTCCGAAGGGTGGAGACCCTCATCGGAAATAAAGATGCACATGAAGTGCTACCATGACCGCCCTGATGTGGGAGCGGTGGTACACGCACATCCCCCCTATGCAACAGCCTTTGCCTGCTGCCATATGTCCCTTGACGACTACTGCATGATAGAAACGGTCATTGCGGTGGGTTCCGTGCCCAACACCCCCTTTGGCACACCCTCAACCTTTGAGGTGCCGGAGGCAATAGAGCCATATCTCCCCTACCACGATGTAATGCTGCTGGAAAACCATGGCGCCCTTACCGTAGGAGCAGACCTCACTACCGCCTACTACCGCATGGAAACGCTGGAGCTGCAGGCACAGATCTCCGCCATTGCAAGACTGTTAGGCGGACCTGTTGATATCTCCCGTGAGAATATCGACCGCCTTATCGCCATGCGCCCCCAGTATGGTGTTACGGGAAAGCACCCGGGATACAAGAAGTACAACGAGCAGTAAAAACAGGTCAAGTAAAAAATGTATTTAGAAAAGGAGATACAGCAATGGGAGCAAAAAAAGAAAAAAAGCACTCTCTGTGTGAAAAAAGCCCTGTACTTGCAATGATACTTACTGTTCCTCTGGGTTTATTATCCCAACTTGGCAGTATAGTACCGGGAACTGTTGGTCATATTTTGGTCGCAGTATTAGCCATAGTGGTGCTGGTATTGTTCGACAATTGGTTCTCACCGGAATTTGAAGGCGTTTTCAAGCCCTGTGTTTCACTGAAAGAATCGCTTATAATCACCAGTCCAATGATTATCGTCACTATAGGTGCAGTTATTATTAATGTTATAAGCGGCGGATTTTCATTCAAGCCTTCATTCAGTTATCTGGGTCTTGCTGTCATGGCGGGCTGCAACGAAGAAACTGCATTCAGAGCGATGCTGATAGCTATCGGGATGAAGTACCTTAAAGGCAACAACAGGTCAAGGACAGTAGTTATAATTTCGTCGGTAATTTTCGGAGTTATACACGTTACCAACTTAACAGCCGGAGCTGACCTTGTTATGACCATTGCTCAGATACTGATGGCAATATGTGCAGGACTTGTTCTTGCAGCTATTTATCTCAGGACAGGCTCGATCATTCCGGGGATGATCGCTCATTCGATCTATGACTTTATTAGTTTCATTACTGAATCCACTGTCAATGAATCAGGCATTGTGACCGCTGCACCTGAAGGCAGCAAGACAATCATAGCTGTATCTGTTATAATTCTTTCTGCGATACTTGCTTTTGCTGGGATCTTCATGATAAGAAAATCCAAAACGGACGACATTGAAAAGATCTGGCAGAAAAAATGGACCGTCGTTCAGTAAATAACATCCTCTGATCAACGCAACCATTCAGCTGACCAATAAAGTGAATATGCGCCTTTATACTGATTTGTCTTTGTAGCCCAAGAAATGCTCACAGGCAGGCACAGAACTGTCTGTGAGCATTTTGATATGGATTAGCAGCAAATAAGAGGAAACCATACTCGATGTCAGGCTTATAGCAAACAACGATTACAGGGAGGAACGATCATGGCATTATTAGCCCATCTATATTCAAGAATTACAGGTTCACAGGAGGACGTAGCTACTTTATCTTTGCAGTATATCATATCATCATCTCCACAGTTGAATGCGGCGTTCAACAAGCTTATGAGCAGCGCACTGGTGACAGAAATCGAAGATGATACAACATATTCTTGTCAGTCAGTCGGAGAAAACAGTGAACGTCCTGATATGTCAGGAGTTGACAGCCAAGGCAGAGAGACCATCCTGTGTGAAATGAAATTCTATGCAGGTCTGACATCAAATCAGCCTAATACATATCTTGACCGGCTGATAAAAGAAAACGGAAAGGCTTTGGTTTTTGTTTGCCCGGAGCAAAGACGTGTATCATTGTGGAACAAGTTAAAGAAACTCTGCAAAGAAGCAGGCAGGACGCTGTCAAGCGAGGAAGGCTATCGAGCTGTTGTTGACGGTATCGCTATGGCAGTTGTATCTTGGGCAGAGATAATTGATGTACTGAGAACAAAGGCGGCTTCAGATTCAATCGAATACATGAAAGCAGATATTGAGCAGCTTCATGGCTTTTGTGAGATGATGGACAGCACAGCATTTATTCCTTTTTCACCGGAGGATATGGGGCCTGAGGTGGCAAGGAAAGAAGAACGGTACTACCAGGTCATAGACAGGGTGGTTGACTTTTTGGATGCTAATCCGAAATATGAAACTTCTTTTAAGGGGCTGAGAGCCTCAGCCAATCGCAGTGGTTATGCAAGAGGTATAAGGCTGAATAGCTATGTGGTCATGCTGATGTATAACAGAAACGCATGGATGAATAAGACTTCGGCTGAAACTCCATTCTGGTATTATGTTGTAGACAACACATGGGAACAGTCTGAAATGATAATGAATAAAACGAAATGTATCTCTGAATATGAACGTGAATGTATTGACAATAAGGTTTCAATATCCCTGTATAGTCCCCTTTATGCTCAGTTGGATGAAATTGCCGCTGACATGATGAATCAGATCACTCGTTTTATTGATTCAATTGAGGAGTAATTATGGCTGATCTTTATGTATCTGCATTTGATGAGAATGGGCTCACAAAGTATTCTATCTATGACGGGAGAAACGCTTCGCCTACGCCACTGACCGAAAACTGGAAACCTCTTGTTTTCGATAAAGAAGAAGAGGCTGTCACAAAATTACAGACAATGGAAAACGAGAAAAAAAGAGAAGACGCAGCCGAGCCCTTTTCTCTTGATGATGCAAAGCTTTATGCCCAAAGTCATTTCTGGAAGTTTGCAAGCACCTATGCAAAGACCGCTCCGCATGAATATCTTGTAAAGAAATGGCTTGTCAAAGAGGATCAGTTGCTGTACGAACGCTTTGTTGCCACTATGAAGATGTATTCTGTCACTGGATATTTCTATGGCCATGAAAACAAATATCTTATATTAGGGGATCATTATTATTGGTATATGCCGCTGCCTGATAATATGGCGGTAGACCTTATCAACAGAACAACAACTGATTATCTGGAGTTCAGAGACGGTGCATATTATTACAAGCCGCATACATGATGGATAAAACCAGTTCAAAAGCTGTGAGAGCATTTTGATGTCTCTCACAGCTTTTTCATTTGATATATCAGTTTGTTGAGCTTTGCCAGATCCTCAGACAGCACCTCGTCCATGACGGCATCAGCAGACTCGTCAGTGACCTCAGCTTTTGCTTTCTTGCTCATTCGCATCACCCCTTTTCGGTTTGGAGTATCGCAGAATATGATTTTTTTCCACGATAATAATAGCAAATTTCGGAGCTATCTGTCTATTCACAGGGCGCATGAACTTTGTGCGCCATTAGAGTTTTCGAGTTTGACAAATTGTTATGGGGAAAATGAAAAAAGCTGCGGAGCGGAAAACGCTCACACAGCTTATAAGAGGTATTCAGTTTTGTTATCGTAACGAGGTGTTGCTAAGATAAATCAGAATTTATAAGTAGTATAAAGGAAATACAGAGATCCTCTTTAAAAACATTCTGTTTACTTACCTGCTTCATATTCGCTCTTAAGGATGGAATAAACTCTTCTCCCCTCAAAATGATCTTTTCTCCAGAAAAAATCACGAAATGTTCCTTCGTATGTAAGACCACACTTTTCAATAACTTTGCGTGATGCTTCATTAGATGTACGACAGTCGATCTCAATTCTATGAAAGTTGATCTCATCAAATCCAAAACGGATGACAGCCTTTGTCATTTCAGTTGCATACCCTTTTCCCTGAAATGCGGGACCGATCACATACTCAATTTCACCATGCTGATTATCATTATTGACATAGAAAAAGGCTATCTGTCCTATACATTCTCCGGATTCCTTTTCAATAACTGCCCACCGATAATAGTCTTTACGAGAATAAGATATGATATACTTTGTATCAAACAGCTTTTTCACTTCATCTGCAGTAGAATAATATGGTTCACCGTAGTCCCACTGTGTTTGCTCATCTGCTATCCAATTACGCAGCATAGAATCAATATCAGTATACAAAAATCGCCGAAGTATCAATCTATCTGTTTCTATGGTTTGTGTTCCTGCGTGCATAAGCATTCGTATTCCTCCATTATATTGATACTGTATTCCGATTTACACGAGAAAGCCGAGTGCTTACTCTCACTTCATCATTATACCACAGCGACACTAAAAAAGCAACCCCCACTTTCATCAAGCTGCCGCCCAGACTGCACAATAACTGCGCCGAGCCAGTTTACAATTTTGAAGATGATGATATGAGAGCATCACGCAGGAGCGTGAGCGAGAATGACCGCCGACCAAAGCGACGGAAATCGAAGTCGCATAGCTCCAAATTCGCTGACGGAGCATCGAAAGCCTGTGAGATATGCAGATCCCACAGGCTGTAAAATAGTGCTGCAGCGCAACAATAATAACAAGCATTGTACTTTGTGAGGCGGCTCTCTTTTCTACAAAATCAGACTGTGCCAAATACGGTATAGGCTGTTTTCGCTGTTTTTAGCAGCTGATACTTGTTGCCTTTTCAAAATTTTCTACCATTTTTCTACCACTTTTCAGACCGTTTTTTCAGCTGAAATCATGATCTGGACAGGCAACGATCAGGACTGTGCCGGCAACATACTCCCCTGCCGCCTTAATCCAGCATAAAATCAGCCCAGTAGTACTGGCTCATATACTCGCAGTTGTAGGAATTGACCGCCCCGGGGTCAAGCTCGCTGAAACGGTAGTAATCGCAGTCAAGGGTGGATACATCCACCGCAAGTGCATTGTAGCTCTTGACGATGGTCTTCTCTGCATTTACGGCTTTCAGGCTCTTCATCATGGCGGAGATGAGCACCTGCATATGAGCCTGCTGTTTGCGGTCATAGGGCTCATCCTCGAAAAGAGCGGCAGCGATCTCTTTTATGGTGCAGGAGCTGCCGTGGCGGTGCACCAGATATGCAAATATCTCCTTGGAGCGGCTGCGCTCAAAATGCACAGGCTTGCCGTCGGGGGTAAAGGCATCGAAATTGCCGAAGCACTGTATCCTCAGAAGGGCATTGTCCTTTGGCACTATGGGAAAGCGCAGATCTGAAAGCTCTCTTTCCACTGCCTCCCTTGTAACGGGCTTCATTATATAGCCGCTGGCGTGGAGCTGCATGGCGTCCCCCGTGTATTCCGAAAAGCCCGTAACAAAGATTATGTTCATCTTCGGGTTCACGTCCTTGAGCTTTTTGGCAAGCTCCACACCGGTCATACCGCTCATATGGATGTCAAGAAAGGCTATGTCACATCCCCCCGCCTTTGCATCCTCAAGCAGTGCGGCAGGTTCATCAAATGCCGCTATGTCATCATCAGGCCTTACCTCTCTTACGGTCATTTCAAGCATCTGGAGCATAAGCGGCTCATCGTCTGCACAAAGTATTCTCATTACAACTCTCCTTACTGTATGCCCTGACGGCATACTTTTCCCCTTACCCTATGATTATACCATTAAATATGCCAAATTGCAAGCATATCTTGCAGGGAATGTGCAGAATACAGGTAATTCATGTATTTCAAAAAAATTATATCGTTTTTCGATAAAAAAGTATTGACAAACAAATTCTAATGTGATATGATATATACATCAACAAGGGGAGGTCTTTTTATGAGGAAGAATTTTTCAATGGAGCTTACTGCCATACTTATAAGGATAGCTATGGTGCTCTGCTTTATAAGCCTGTTCCTTATGCCCTGGGCTGCAAAGATATACAGGCAGGTGTCCATAGCCTCAGACGATGTTACGGTTCCGCTGCTCGTCACCTTCTATGTATGCGCCGCCATAGGCTTTGCCATTCTTTTCCTGCTTGATGCACTGGTGCGTGACATCAGAAAGGGAGAGGTCTTTACGGAAAAGAACGTTAAAAGGCTGCGCACTCTTTCCTACTGCTGTTTTGCCATTACCATAATCACGCTGCTGTTTGCAAGGCTCAGGATACTCATGTTCATCGTGACCTTCGGGGCTGCTTTTATCGGGCTCATACTCCGTGTGATAAAGAACTGCTTCGAGCAGGCCATGCAGCTAAAGGAAGAAAACGATCTTACTGTATAGGGGGTGGGCGTGTGATAGTTGTAAACCTTGATGTTATGATGGCAAAGAGAAAGATAAGCTCCGGGGATCTTGCGGAGAAGATAGACATCACCCCCGCCAATCTTTCCATACTGAAGACCGGGAAGGCAAAGGCCGTGCGCTTTTCCACACTGGAGAAGCTGTGTGATGTGCTTGACTGCCAGCCCGGGGAGATACTTGAATACAGACGGGAGGAGGGCACCGCAGATGAAAAATAAAGCCGCAAATATCGTGTTCGGCATCATATTCGGGGTGCTTGCCGTTTTCAATGCTGTGCTGTTCATACTGTTCGGCACCTATTTCCATGCTGTGCTGTGCTTGTTCATGGTGATATTCACCGTACTTCACCTTGTGGTATACGAAAAAAAGCCCCCGGTTTCCCAGAGCATTCTGGTGAGGATCGTAGCAGTGCTTGCAGGTGTATTTGTCATGACCTTCGTATCCCCCTTCGGCAAGCTCGGAATGTATGACTTAAAGCTCAGATATGCCGATTCCCACGGATATGAGACAGGCCATTTCCCCAAAAGCACACAGGGCATGACCATACAGGACATGGAGCTGCTCCCCTCCATAGGTCAGGGGGACGGCTTTGTGAGATGCACCTTCTGTGACATTTCCGGGGACACGTTAGCCTCAATGGAAAGTGCTGCCAGAGAGAAGGCTGTCATCTCATTCACGGGGAAGGATTACATAAACGGTACCATACCTGAGCAAACATGGAAGACAGCCGAAAGCATGGCAAAAGACAGCAAGAACGCCGATATATATGTGCATATGTCCCCGGAGATGAAGGAAAAGCTGAACAGTCACGATGTGATGATATACATAACTGATTCAAACTTCTTTATACACCACATCAGAACAGATTCAGTGATAATCGACCGCACGGACGGCAGTGCTGAATACACCGGAATGTAAAGGAGAGCATATGGAAAACATGAATATACAGGGGACGGTCCCCGTTTATACACAGCAGGTCGCCGCACCTGCCCCGGAGAGGAAATTCTCCCCCCGTGACTTCGGCTTTGCAGCAGCAGCGGCTGTATGCGGCTTTATGTGCATAAAGCTGATACTGGCTCCCATGTTTACTGCCCTTGATTACTGCGGAGAGCTGACAGTGGGCTTCGGAGCGTTTCTGACACTTATAGCAATGGTACTTTTGGATGTGCTGTACCTTGGGAAGGGTCATGGGAAAATGCATATCCTGCGTGTGGTGATGTGCCTTGTTTTTGCGGCAAATACAGCCATAAGCGGCAACGGAGGCATAAAGTTCCTTGACATGGTATTCGTCGTTATAGTGCTTATGTACGATCTTTTCGCCTGTGCCGGCAGGAAAAGCGGCATGAGCCGCTTCTTCCCGGTGGATGCCCTTTCCGCCCTGACCATAATGCCCCTTTCAAATCTCAGTGCGGCGCCCATAGCTGCAAAGCAGTACAGCAGCGGGAAAAAGAGCCTTAAAAACGCAGTCCTTGCCATTGCGGGGCTTGCAGCGGCGGCTGTGCCTACGGTCATAGTCACAGGGCTTCTCTCCGATGCGGACACCAGGTTTTCCGTAATAATATCCTCTATATTTGACGGGTTTCTGAGCAAGGCAGTGATATTTGTCATCCAGGCGGCACTGGGCATACCCATCGGGCTGTGGTTCTTCGGAGCGCTTGATTCCGCAAGGGAGGGCATATCCTCGCCCGGCAGGGATGAGGAGCTGGAAAAGAGCTTTTCACTTATGAGGATAGCCCCCTCCACTCTGTGCGTGTTTGCGGTGATACCCCTCTGCATAGTATATGTGATATTCTTTTTCTCACAGCTGAGCTACAATATATCCGCCTTTAACATGATACTCCCTGCAGGGGCGGCCTCCTACTCGGAATATGCAAGGGAAGGCTTTTTTGAACTGTGCAAGGTAAGTGTCATAGACCTTTGCATGATAGCGGCGATGCGCCTTTTCGGCAGACGGGAGGACGGCACTGTATCAAAGGGCATACGCATTATGACCGCTGTGCTCTCTGTCATGACCATAGGTCTCATATTCACCGCCATGTCGAAAATGGTGCTCTACATCGCCGTATACAGCCTTACCCGCCTGAGAGTATACACAAGCTGGTTCATGGTGCTGCTGGGGATGGTATTCATTGTGCTGTGCATCTGGGCGGCAAAGCCCTCTTTAAACATTTTCAAGCCCCTGACCGCTGTGTTTGTGGTAATGTTCGGTCTACTCAGCTTCGGGTGTGTGGATACTGTCATCACCGAATACAACACGGACAGGTATCTCTCCGGGGAGCTTACCTCCCTTGACATCCGTGAAACCGCCCTCCTTTCGAGCGAAAGTGCAAATGTGATGTACAAAAAAGCAGACCGCTTTGATGACACGGACAGGCAGATCATCATGACTGCACTGAAAGAAAAGGGAGAGGCGGCACTCTCCGATGTCAGAGCCGCATCCGCCGCCGATGTTGAGTGTGCAGTACACGCAGCAGCGATAGACAAGGACACAGCAGGATGAAAAAGGCTATTGTTGCCCTGTCCGCAGCAATACTGCTGACAGGGGCGGCCGGGGTGTTCTATGCCCTGCACCCTACCTATTACAAATACAACGATGTGTGGGTAAAGGGCAAAAGCCTTGCCGAGGTACGGGAGAGATACGGGGAGTTTGACCTGATGACAGGCTCATATGCCGCATACTATATCTATACCGACAACGGGGGCATTTTCTCAGGTGGTATCCTTGACATAGACCCGGATCACCTGAAACGATACTACCGTATGTTTTACGATGAAAACCAATGTATATACAGGATAGACGAAGGCGTACAGCCAGGAGGATGAAAATGAAAAAAGCAATAAAAACAATACTGATAATACTTGCGGTACTTATGGCCGTGGGAGCGGCAGTAATCATATACGGGGTCGCAGACTACATGAACAGGGTGCCTGTCATCACCCCCTATGAGAACATTACCGTCAATACAGGGGAAACACTGACCATAGACCGCCTTGCCAAGGTGGAGAAGGCAGTACAGATGAGCATATATCAGACATCAGAGGGTCTGCCCGGCGATGCAGCCATTGCAGCCGACAACCAGAGCATTTATGTAGGAGAAGAGCCCTGCACCATTAAGGTGTACGTTTCCGCAACAGGCTCCAATTCGGAATCCGTGGAGGAAGCTGTTGTCATCACAGTAACAGACAGTCCCACGGCATGATCCTTCCTCCCCGAAGCCGCTGACACTGATTGTGAAAAATCACCATAAAGAGCCCCGATTTTTTTATCAGCGCAATTTGTTATTTTTAACAAAAAGTGTTTGACAAATCCGTTCAATAATGTTATAATTTATGTATTGCTTGATGGATCTTGCTGTCCATCCAAATCAGCTTGAACAGAACGGTGGAGTGATGTATGGAAATCAATGAATTTCGTCAGCTGCTTTTAGACAGCCTGAAGGATGAAGAAGTCAGGACACAAATCATGAAGACCCTCAGTGAAGGCGATGTGTCTGAAAAGATCAAGGAATTTGAAGATAAGATCGCTAAGCTTGAACAGCAGCTGAAGGATGATGCTGCCTCTGCCGAGAGCAAGTACAGCGATCTGAAGATAAAATTCGACGAGACCTCCGTACAGGAGGCACAGGCCAAGGCGGATCTCCTTGTGCGCACAAAGCGTGTAGAGGAGCTTGAAGCTAAGGTAAAGGAAATGGAGGAGAGCATCTCTGCTGCCGCCAAGTCCGGTGATGAAAAGACTGCAAGCCTCAATGAAGAGCTTGAAAAGCTCCGCACACAGCTCAAGGAGAAGGAAGACGATGCCGCAGACAAGGCTGCAAAGCTGTCCGAGGCCACTGCCTCCGCAGAAGCTCTCAAAGCTCAGGTGGCTTCCCTCAATGCCTCTGCTGAGGACATGAAGAAGCAGCTTGATGCAACAGGCTCCGAAAAGCTGGCGGAGATAGGCCGTCTCAACGAAAAGATAAATGCCCTTACGGAAGAGCTTGAAAACGAGAAGGCCAACGGCAAGCAGAAGGATGATGCCGCTGCTGCTGCAAACGAACAGATCGAAAAGCTGAAGGCAGATATTGATGAACTTACAAAGAAGACCGAAGATGCCGAAGCTGCCGCAGGTGAAAAGGAAAAGACCTTCAACGACAAGATAGCCGAGCTTGAAGGCAAGGCTACCATTGCTGCCGCCGATGCCGAAAAGGTAAAGAAGGAGCTTGAAGAAAAGGCCTCTGCATTTGACGAGCTGAAAAAGGAATACGATACCTACAAGGCTGATGAAGCCATCAAGATAGCTGATAACGAGGCCAAGACCAAGGCTGCCCTGGAAGAGCTGGATGTGCAGAGAAATGCAGCACAGAAGGCTGCCGACAGAGCCGCAGGCGCAGAGCAGAGTGCCATGGATCTGGCACAGAAGCTTGCCACCATGCAGGAGGAGCTTTCCGAGAAGAACAACTCCATCGGCACCCTCAACTCCCAGGTACAGAGCCTGCTGGTGCTGCGTGACAAGATAAACGAGTACGCAGAGACCGCCAATGCCTATGCACAGGAAGTGGAGAACGCAAGACAGATACTCACCGAGAAGGAGACTGAGATCGCAGAGATGCGCACTCAGATAGATCCTCTTTCACAGCAGGTGAATGAGCTGACAGCACAGAATGAGCAGCTGAACCAGGCTGTAGCCACAAGGGATGAGCAGATATCCGAGATAGGCAATTACGCCCAGACCCTCAAAAACCACAATGAAGAACTTACTGCGAATGTAGCCGAGAGGAACAAGACCATATCCGAAAAGACAGAGGAGCTTGAACGCCTTAACAGGGAAATGGAGGCATACAACGCCACATTCGGGGATCTTACCTCCGTATTCGAGCAGTACAAGAACCTCACTCCCCAGACAAGGGAAGGGCTCAAGGACGTATTCCCCGAAAACTCCACAGTCCGCAGCTTCCTTTCCTCCGGCGCACAGCTGGGTCATATCCAGGCTCTTTGGGATTTCACCTATCAGAAGATACTGCGTGAGGACTTCACCGATGTGAAGACACTCAGCTCCATATTCGAGTATCTCCTTGACTTCCACAACAGCAGCTATGAAACTCCTCTCTATGAGGTGCTTGACACCAAGCCCGGCGAGCCGTTCAATGAGGAGATCCACGAGAAGGTAATGAGCAGGGAGGAAAGAAAGAACGCCTTCTTTGCAAAGAGCAAGCCCGAGGTGGAGGGACCCATAAAGGAAGTTGTATTCTACGGCTACAAGAACCTGAAGAACAACAGGGTACAGAAGCCCTCTCTGGTACGTGTATAACAATCCGTAGCAGGATCTCCCCGATCCTGCTATAGGTTTTTATGCAATCAAGAAGCAAGAGGCAAGAAGCAAGAATTTCGTAACAGAGCATTGCTCTTACATCGGTCTTTAGCTTTTTGATATAAGAGATAGTGAAACGGCTTTTAGAAAAAAGATAACAGAATGAAACGGGGCATAGCCCTGCTGATGTCAGGAGAATATATGCAGTATCTTATATGTAAGATCACCGATGAAGACGGTGCCATAGATTTTGTGGTGTATGACAGCGACAAAAAGGCAGTGTCATATTATTCACAGCATGACATGATGGGACTTGTGGTAAAAAGGAGCATCGTCAATGCCAAGCTGGAAAACAGCGTTATCAAGATAACCGACAGCAAAAAGGCACTGGCAAAGCTATCCTATGAGGAAGGCAAGGTATCCTCCGTGTACTACTGCTTTTACAGCTACACCTCCCCTCTTGGCAACAATGTATATGCCCTTGTCAGCAACATCGGCAGAGTGGTGGAGATGTCCTCCTCCATGGCGGCGGAATTTTTCGCAGCACACAGGGTGATAAACGCCACCTGCACCAAAAAGGGGGAGATACACGTAATAGATGTGCCTGCATTCTCCTCTGTCCTGCGACAGTCCCTGGAACACGTAAACATCAGATAGGAAGAGCTTATGTACGAGAAATGGTATTTTCGTGCCCTTAAAGGTATACTGTGGAGCCTTGCCGGGGAGATCATCTGCTTTGTATTCATACTGTGCTTTTTTGTGCCCATGCAGAAATTCATGCTTGCAAGGATATTTGCAGGACTTGCAACCTTAGTGCTTGTAAACGGGCTATACTTCAACTTTGCGTACAAATGTGCACAGAAAGACAAAAACGCTGTGAAGTTTCACAGCGCAGAAAGAGACCCAAGGGCGGGGCTGTTTATGGCACTGACCACCCCCCTCGGGCAATATGTTCTGTGGATAATACTGCTCCTGTCCAAGATTGGAGCAGTGCCTGACTTTGTGGGCAAATACCTTCTGCTCAATATACAGTGCCTGCCATGGTACGACCTTTTCACCGCCAACAGGACCATAGAGCACCTTGCACCCGCAGGTCTTGCGGGACTGCTGCTCCTCACCCTTATCTCCCCTGCTGTAATATACATCACATATGAGCTTACCTACAGGGAGATAGATGTAAAGGCCATACTCATGTACGGTAAGAACAAGGACGGCACCGATAGGGACTGATCACCCAACGTGCACCCCGGTTATGACCACCAATGCTATTTTCCTGCCTGTGTCATCGGAGATGTCTATCTCATAACAGCAGGTGGTGCGGCCGTCCTTGACACATCTTGCTTCGGCGATGAGCTTTGTGCCCTTGCAGGCATTTAGGAAGGATATATTGGAGCTTACGGACATGGTGTTCATCTTCTCCTGATTGGATGCCACTGCAAAGGCAAAGTCCGCCAGAGTGAAATAGACTGCCCCCATAACACCCCCCATTGCGTTTTTATGGTCTTCTCCCAGTATAACGGAGCATCTGGAGTACCCCTCCCCTACTTCCTCAATAAAGCAGCCTGTATTATAGGCGTAGCGGTCATGGGAGAATACTTCTCTTAATTCTTCGATCTTCATACACATACCTCTTTACATGATCTGGCAGCGGCATAAGCCGTCAATGAACTACATGGCACAGGATGTCCGGTGCCATCGTTTTTTGATTATACCACAACAAAAAATGATTTTCAAGCCCTGTAAAAAAAAACGGAGCAAATGAATGAACAGATATGATCACGAATACATAGGAAAGGACTGTAAGCTGTATGTCTCCCCGGAGCATACCTTCGGCACCGATGCCTTTCTGCTGGCGGATTTTGCAGAAGCACGCAGAAAGGATAAGGTGTGCGACCTGGGTACAGGCTGCGGCATAATCGCCGTGCTGATAAAAAAGCTCTATTCCAGCAGGGAGATATACGGCGTTGATATCCAGGAGCAGGCAATTGAACAGTTTACCATGACTGTGGAGGATTCCCGCCTTGACAATGTAACTCCCCTGCTCATGGACATCAAGGCGCTCCATGAGCCCCTTCTTAACAACAGCTTTGACCTTGTCACCTGCAATCCCCCGTACAAGGCAGCAAATGCGGGCATAGAGAGCCTTAATGAGGCACAGCGCATCGCCCGCCATGAAATACTGTGCAATATTGAGGACATATGCGCCGGTGCCTACAAGCTCCTTAAAACAGGGGGACGCCTTTGTATGTGCAACCGCCCGGAGCGGCTTGCAGATGTGGTCTGTGCCATGAGAAACAGCGGTATAGAGCCCAAAAGACTTCGCTTTGTATCAGGCTCCGCAGACACTGCCCCCTGGCTGTTCCTCATAGACGGCACCAAGGGCGGAAAGAGCTTTATGAAGGTACTCCCCCAGATATACATGGACAAAGGCGGCATCAGCGACAGGCTGAAGGAGCTATGGAGCCAGAGCATACAGACGGAGGGTGGACTATGAGCGGCAAGCTATATGTGGTGGGCACTCCCATCGGAAATTTGGAAGACATGACATACAGGGCAGTGAGGATACTCTCCGAAGTGGATTTCATCTGTGCGGAAGATACCCGTGTGACACTGAAGCTGCTCAATCACTTTGACATCAAAAAGCCCCTTGTGAGCTGTCACGAGCACTCCCACGAGGATGTGTTCACAAGGGCGGCGGACAGGATAGCCGCAGGTGAGAACTGTGCCATGGTCACGGATGCGGGTATGCCCTGCATTTCCGACCCCGGGGCGGTGCTCATCGGCATCTGTTATGAAAGGGGCATACCCGTTGAATCAGTCCCGGGGCCTACGGCTGTTGCCACGGCTGCGGCTCTGTGCGGTCTTGATGCCACACGCTTTGCCTTTGAGGGTTTCCTTTCAGTTGCAAAAAAGCAGCGGTATGCACATCTTACCGCCCTTGCAAGAGATCCCCACACACTTATTTTCTACGAGGCACCGCATAAATTGAAACAGACTCTTGCAGATATGCTGGACATCTTCGGGGACAGGCGCATATCACTGTGCCATGAGCTCACAAAGATACATGAAAGTGTACAAAGAACCACCCTCTCTCAGGCTGCAGCCTACTATGAGAACGTGACCCCCAAGGGGGAATATGTCCTTGTAGTGGAGGGCTTTGTCCAGGATGATGACACCGCTGAATACACCATAGAGGATGCAGTCGCCTATGCAAAACAGCTTGCAGAGAACGGTATGCGCCCCACCGACTCCGCCAAGGAGGCCGCCCGTCTCACAGGCTTTAAAAAGAGTGAGATATACTCCCTTATGAAGTGAGTTTGTTTAATATAACTAAAAACCCACAGCATTTTATTTTGCAATTTTTCGTTTTACATCTTGCAAAAACCGGATTCATATGATATAATGATAGGGCTGAGATAATATAGCCCGTCAAGTACGGATAAAATCAAGGAGGATGTTGACCAATGGCATTAACAAATCAGTATCTTAAGGAACTGCTCGAAAGAGTTGAAAAGAGAAATCCCGGCGAGCCCGAATTCATACAGGCCGTTACCGAGGTTCTCGAGACACTCCAGCCTGTTGCTGAAAAGAGACAGGATCTCATTGATGCAGGCGTGTTCGAGAGAATAGTTGAGCCCGAGAGACAGATAATATTCAGAGTACCCTGGGTAGATGACAACGGCAAGGTCCAGGTAAACCGTGGTTTCAGGATCCAGTTCAACTCTGCTATAGGTCCCTACAAGGGCGGTATCAGACTTCATCCTTCTGTATATATAGGTATAATCAAGTTCCTGGGCTTTGAGCAGGTATTCAAGAACAGCCTTACCACTCTCCCCATGGGCGGCGGCAAGGGCGGTTCCGACTTTGACCCCAAGGGCAAGTCCGACGGAGAGGTTATGCGTTTCTGCCAGTCCTTCATGACTGAGCTCTCCAAGCACATCGGCGCTGACACTGACGTTCCTGCCGGCGACATCGGCACAGGCGCAAGAGAGATAGGCTATATGTTCGGTCAGTACAAGAGACTCCGCAACGAGTTTGTTGGCGTTCTCACCGGCAAGGGTCTCACCTACGGCGGCTCTCTCGCAAGAACCGAGGCTACAGGCTACGGTCTGTGCTACTTCACCAAGGAGATGCTGGCTGCCAACGGCAAGAGCTTTGACGGCAAGACAGTAGTTATCTCCGGCTCCGGCAACGTTGCCATCTACGCTACCGAGAAGGCTCAGTCCTTCGGCGCAAACGTAGTTGCACTTTCCGACTCCAACGGCTACATCCACGATCCCGACGGCATCGAGCTTGACGTTGTAAAGCAGATCAAGGAAGTTGAGAGAGGACGCATCAAGGAGTACCTTAACAGAACATCCCACAAGAACGTTACCTACACCGAGGGCTGCAAGGGCATCTGGACCATCAAGTGCGACATCGCACTCCCCTGCGCTACTCAGAACGAGATCGACGGCGAGTCCGCTCAGATCCTTGTAAACAACGGCTGCTGGTGTGTATCCGAGGGCGCTAATATGCCTTCTACTCCCGACGCTATCAACACCTACCTTGCAAACGGTCTCCTCTACGGTCCTGCAAAGGCTGCAAACGCAGGCGGCGTTGCAACCTCCGGTCTTGAGATGAGCCAGAACAGCGAGAGACTTTCCTGGACATTCGAGGAAGTTGACGAAAAGCTTCACGGCATCATGGTATCCATATTCAAGGCTTGCGACAGCGCAGCAAAGGAATACGGCATGGAAGGCAACTACATGGCAGGTGCGAATATCGCAGGCTTCCTGAAGGTTGCTGAGGCTATGAAGGCTCAGGGCTGTGTCTGATCCGTAAAAATGATGTAAAGCTGCACTCCGTGTTTTACGGGTGCTGACAGACAGCGCCATAGTTCATCTGATCATGTCAGATGTTCTATGGCGTTTTTGTTGACAAGACCACGGGTACGGTATAATAGGTACAAAAGGCAGGAGATGAAGACATGGGGAAAAAACTTGGCTCATGGAGCGGTATGAGAAAATACCTCGAAGAAGAGATGACAGCCGAGAGCCTTCGGGGCAGAGTGAGATACGGCTGCACAAGATATGTGGGTATGGATAACTGCCACATATTTGAGGTGTGTATCGACGGCATACAGGTAAAGCACTTTTCCTGGGAAACGGTCAATTCATACTTCATAGAACAGGGACTTTCCGGTAATCCCTCACCCTTCGGCGTTCATGAATACTGGGCGGGCTTCTGGGAAACACTGGAGAAATATCCCATGAGCATGAGGACAGAATACACAGATGAGGAATTCTGCACCGCACTGGAAAAATACAGGAACAGTGATATACGGGACAGTATCATCTCAAATGATCCCATAGTAAGGATGTTTGCAGTTCTGGACAGGCGGCTCGGAAAAAGGAGCATAGAAAAGCTGAATGTATCGGAACAGCCCGAGTGGCTGCAGCCATTCTATGAGCTGCGCAAAAACAGCTGACAGATAAACAAAAGCCCCCCTAAAGGGCGGCGCTGATATAGCAGTATAATCCAAACTACTATATTAAGACCAAAACAGCGAGCTATGAAAACAAAATGCAGATGCTTCTTTATAGGGGGGTATCTGCTTTTTGTTTTATTCAAATTGATTTGAATTATAGACTAAAATATGGTATGATTGATATACAATACATAGCTTAGGAGATGATTATATGCACGATTACTTTCAAAGAGAAAACATTGAATACTTAATGAGAACGTATGGTAAAGAACAGTGGATACAAGTAGCTGGAGAACGCTCTCTCCATAATGCCCAGGCAAGCTTTTGGTGTTGTTTATTTTCAATTGATCATTTGGAAGAGGTACTGTCTTCTCCTGAATGGGATTCATCGAATACAGATTGTTTTCCGGGATTCATTTGTTTTGGTGACGATACACAATATCATAGATATTCTTCTCTTTGTGATTATATTGAACCATTGTTGTTTTATAGAGAGTTTTATGGAGTAAAGAAAAACTATGTTGAGGTCGGTGAAGAATTCCGCCTGTTGAATAATATGTATTTCGATAGTCAAAACAATACATATTATGCCGTTTTAGAAAGCGGTAACTGCGATGAAGCGGTTCGTATTATAGATAACGAGAAAGTCTTTGTCAATATTAAGTACCTAAAACGCTATGCTGCTGCTAAACAAATGGGAATAGTATTGTTTTTTGACATTAGATATGAAATATCCGGTCTGTTAGCTGAAAACAAACTATCGAAACTTAATGAAGAATACAAAGATACATCTTTGATATATGAATTATATGGAGATGAAAACGCAACCTTTGGTCATTACACTTTTAGCAGATTACTTGGCAAGAAAGTGATAATGCCACTACCAGTTTCTGAATGTGGTTATTTCCCATATGAGAAGAAACGAGATTATGTTGAATACATCATTGGATGCGATGAAAACGGCAACGATTTAACATATACTTCAAATCCTGATAAGTTATCTAATTATTTTGGAGCTAATCCAGGTGCGCCTCATTATTTAACACCTGTATTTTTCAAACGTGAAGTGCTTGATAAGTATATAAAGCGTCCTGACCTTTATAAAGTTACCGATGGAAGGCTATCTTGTGGATATCTGTGGAGTATGGAGATTGATAATGATCATAAATGGTATGTTGCTGCATATTTAGGAGATTTGGGACGTGACTTGCCTGAAGATGAACAGCTTCATTGGAAAAGCTATAATGTTCTATGTGATGAAAAGCCAAGTAAAACTGCAATTATGAGGGATATGTGTAACATTCCTGCTGAACCCAATGTAATTGATTTGAAATTCAAAAGAGATTATAACGCCTTACAGAAAAAATGGGAGGGTAAATACAACTGGTGTATTTTCAAGGAGTTGACTTCTAAGGATAAGTACAATCTCGATAATATTAGGATTCCTTCATCAAATGGTCAGGAAGAATTCGATACTCTTGTTCTATCACTTGTTAAATGCATTATTGATTCACTAAATGAAGAAATGCTTATCATTTCTACTCCCGAAGACAATAATGGAAAAACAATTCGTGGAATAAGTAAACTACAAACTTGGCTGTCCGAAAACGGTGCAACTGATTATGAAAAACATATTTCTTTTCTTAGAAATCTACAAGAATTGCGTTCTACAGGAACAGGGCATAGAAAAGGAAAGAAATATGATAAGATTAGTAAGCAGTTCAATATTGATGAAAAGTCATTAATTGATGTGTATGAGCAAATACTATTTCAAGCTGATGAGTTTATTATGTTTTTAACTGAATTAATTAAATGATAATTTGAATCGATATATAATAACAAAAGACAGATACTTCCACGAGAGGTATCTGTCTTTTTCGTTTTATATATAAGCCTTATCCGAAAATACTATCCAACTTTGCTTCCAATGTCCCGTCCTTAGCCAATGGCAGTGCATCACACTGGCGCAGATGATGTTTCTCGATCAGCTCTCCGCCCTCAAATCCAAGAATGAAGTGCAGAGCTATCTGATAAATGATCTCAGTCGGTGCAAGCCCATATACCTGATGCTCAAAGATGTGTTGTAACCGCTGTGTCTCGTTAGGAAATACCTGTTTCATGCCGTCGCTGTTGAATAGCCTTTTCACGATCTCTGCTATGTAAAGACCGGATTTCATATACAGGTCAGCAAAGGTCTTGCTCGGATCATCGAAACATCCGGGATTCTCCTGTTCCAGCATATCGACCATCTGCTTCACGATACGCTTGGGTGTGAAGATCTGATTGGTCTTCTGCGGTGGGATGTAGTCGAAAATGTCCTCGGTATGTGACTCATCAAAATAATTGCCCAGCCGTGTACGCAGTGACAGGAACTCCTTGATAGAATCATCGAACACCACAGGATCAAAGAGCTTTCCGGGGTAGTGCTTCTCCTCGCCCGTATCTGCATCGGTATAAGATCCGCCGTCCCGCAGGAATCGAAACTGGTCGAGCGTGATACTGGTCACTTCATAGAATACATCATCGGGGATGATCATATCGAAAGTGGAAAGTGTGGTTTCATCATCGCCGTATGCCATCAGGAATGACGGGATCGTCCTTGCAAAGCCACGCAAGTGGTCACGAACTGCCTCCTCAATGGTCTCCTTGGTACGCTCACGCTTCTTGGTCTCGACAGTCTTTACGACTTCCTCGCACAAAGTTGGTACAGTCTCCTCCAGCACATTGCTGACACGCTCCTTGAAAGCATCGGTCGCCTCCTGCACCAGAGTATCGAACTGTTCATTGACCTCGGCAGCAGTCTGCCCTGTTTCACTCAGATGTGAAAGTGCGTCCTGCCGCTGTGCTTCCAGCGTTTTCTTCTGAATGGAATAATCGCCGTATTCCTGTGTCACAAGCCTGTCCGCTTTCTGTTCAAGCTGTTTCTGGAGCTTCTGCGCATCACGCTTTTTCAGGTCGGCACCATAGGTGTCGTTTGTCACCTGCATCACAGGTGCAACAAGCTCTTTACGGAATACGTCCTGCAAATGGGATATCTGCTGATCTTCTGTCGATTCTGGTGCTGCAAGTATCTCCTCGGTCTTGCGCTCCAGTGTTTCAGAGATGTCTGTATAGATCTTGTCGCCGAATACATCTTGTGCTGTGCCGATAACAAATTCGTCCGAAAGTTCCACTTCACCCTCATCATTGACAGAAAGGTCTTCTCTTGTTTCAGGCGATACATCGACCAGATCTCCCTCCGGCGCATTGGGCAGAGACTGGATAATGTCGATGACCTCCGGCGGAGCATTGAAAATATTGGCGATATTCTGGAACAGGAAATTCGACATAAAGCCACGGCGCACAACTTCCAGAGAGCGTATCTTTCTCGGAATGGACAGCACTTTCTCTGCATCAAGCTCGATCATCTCGCCGTTTTCGTCCTCTCCGATGACGGGGAAGAAATTGAGCAGCTCACGGACATTCTGCTTTCTCTGGTCGCTGTCGCCCTTACCGCCGGAAGTACCGCTGGACAGATCATTCGCAAATTCCTCGAAAATGATCAGCGTTCTTGCCGGGTCAAAGTCAAATACATAGGCATTCTTCTTCACATGAAGCGTGCCATTTTCCTGATAGCGCCACGGGTTCTGACTGCGGAAAGCCGCCTGCATATACAGCGCCGGAGATTTGATATTGGATAGCATCAGCACAGCCGTCCATTCAGGAACGGTGATACCCGTGGTCAACTGTCCGACGGAGAGTGTGATCGTCTTATCATTGTGGTCAATGGCATCACGCACCTTGTCGTAAGCCTTCTTCGTTTCCTCTTCCTCGGAGAGTTTGCCGTCACCTGCAGCAAGTACAATCTCGTATTCTCCGAAGATCGGGTGCGCTTTGAGTTTCTTTGCCAGAGCCTTTGCGCTGTCTACACGGTTCAGAAGCCAGAAGGTATGTTTCAGTTCTGCACGGAGTTCGGGTGTGGAGAACGGGAATTTCTTCTGCGTGGTCAGTGCTTCCAAGAAACGGTCAACAGACTCCTCATACACAAAATCCCCGTTCGCCTTGACAGAGAAAAACAGATTCAGGTCGAAAGCATACTCCTCCGTTTCACCTTCGATCTCAACGCCCTGCTGTAACTCCTCACGAATGATCTCGGACATCTGATAGGTGAACAGATTGAGCTGCGGCAGGTTCTCATAAGGGTTATTGCGCTCCGCATCGTTCCAGCCCGCCTTTGCTTTCTGCTCGTCCGCATACGTCCAGTTATAGATCGCATCAGACGGGAATTTGTCATTTGCCAGCGCCTTGAACGGAGTACCCGACAGGTGCAGCGTATGATTGCGCTTGATCTGATGAAAAGCAACATCTGTCTTGGAGGTATCCACGCCCTCGTGCGCCTCATCAATGACAAGCAGCTCCCATTGCATATTGACAAGCTCTTTCAGCTTGTCATGCTGACCGCCGAAATACAGAGAGCCTTTCAGGTCTTGCAGACTGACAAATTCGATGCAGTCCGCCAATTCCTGCGTCAGGCTTTCCGTGTATTCCTCACGGGACATGACAAACGGCTTGCCCTTCAGGGCTGATACCTCGCTCACGAAACGGAACCCCGATTCCGTGCCAATGAACTTGACAAAATCCTCATACCACGAATTTGCGATAGCGGGGCGGTTCGTTACGATCAGGATATTGCAGGCATAGTCGCCCTTGGTCGCCTGCAAGCGCTTGCAGAGGTCGTAGGTCGCAAGTGTCTTACCAAAACGTGGCTTGGCATTCCAGAGAAATTCGCCCTTTTCGTGGCTCTGGAAATAGTCAAAGGTCTGCGAGACCGCCTGCTCCTGCTCGGCACGGAGTTCATAGGCGATCGTACCGACCGTATCCATAACGCCCTTTGTACGGCGGAATTTCGAGTACAGCGTGAAAGATTCATCGCCGCTGATACGGAACCACTCAGGCTGCTTCTTGTCGCCGTTCATCGGCTTCATGCGCTCAACGCCCTGCTTTTTGAGATAGGCGTGGAAATCGCTGTCACGGAAATACGTCCTGCCGTCGGCAAAAACAGCAACATCGCTCCATTCCGTATGGTGCGGGATATGGGCGGTCTGGAGCTGCTGACGGATGCGGTCTTCCACATCGTCCTGCTCGGTGTAGCCGATCTTTACCCAGCCGTCATGGTCGGAGATCGTGGGAGTGGTATAGCAATAACAGCGAGGCATAGCCGTTTTAGTCGTCTGAATGCTGATGTTTGCCATTTATTCCATCTCCTTTGCACGTAAATTATCAATCCTATATTTAATGTAATCTATTTCATCATTAGTAAAACCTATTAGTGAAAACAGTTGCTCATCAAGATTCCCATTAAAATCTATTATTGTATTATCCTTATAATTTACAAGGTCAGGTACTTGTTTCCCTAAAGACGAGAGAGCCTCATCTGTCATAAGGAAAGAATATCGGATAATATATGTATTACAATAATTGTAAAAATTGAATGCTTCTTCATAAGTATCAAATGATCTTAATGCCACTCTTGCCCTACCAAAAGCTGAATGATTATCTGCTATTGCTATTTGATTATCTCTTTTCTGCCCTCCTGCATTTGCACTTGATACTATAACCTGCCACTTATCTATGTATTCCTTATTATGTTTTATTTCGTTTCTATCTACTACGAACCATTTCGCACGCCCTGCTTTTCCGGCTCTGTCGTTAGTCAAAAGCTTGACACTCTTTGAATAATCAACTACCATACTATCTGTATATAGAGTTGCTTTTGTTAGATTCTTTTCTACAAAATCACTTTCAATTGCGAAAAGAGAACGAGGTAATATAGCATCATGCAAATAACAAAGATTGTATTTTTCTACAAAACCCTTTATTTTTTTAGCAACTATTAAATCATTTGGATTTAATGGCAGTAGATCATCTCCGGGATTATCGACATCAACGGTGATACCACTATCAAAATCCATCATATATTTGTACTTAAAACCGCCAGTCTTTTTATCCTGTGACTTTATAACGATAGTTATTCCATCGGATAAATCTGCTGATTTTCCAAAAACAACTTTTGATTCTGGATAAAAAATAACTGATTTTAGTCTTATATCATTAATTTGATTTTTACCAAATTCTTTTAAACCTTTTCCAGATTGATGCAGCCATCTTCCACCGGGATATATCAATACTGTTCCTTCGCTTGATATATCATCAGCTGCAATTTGGAAATAATGAAATATATTTTTTCTTGGCTTTTGTCCATTAGTAGTAACTACAATATCTGCTTCCTCTTGATACGGCGGATTTCCGATCACAAAATCAAATTTCATGCCTTTCCCTCTTTTCTTCAGACTTTTGAACAGCTTTGAAATATCTGCCCGCCAGTCATATATTTTACAGTAAACGATCTCATCGTCCGCTGTTTCTTCTTCGTCATCATCAAATAAGGTCATCTGCACGACTTCATCGGACGGGATACCATAGGGCGGCGTATCGTTCATGCCGTCCATCTGCCAGAAGTTCCAGCAGATCACATTCAGGAACTTTTCAAGCTCCTTCCGTGTTGCCTGCCTGTGCCATTTCGCTTCGATGTAGTCCGCCAGCGTATACAGCAGGTTCATGCGTGCGATCAGCAGGTTGTCCCCCTGATACTCATAGCCGTACACGCTCTGGAATGCCCGGAACGCCCATTTGAACCACTCGACTTCATCAGCGACGTTCTCGTTCACGATACGCAGCTTGCGGTCAAGGATACCGATGCGCTGCCCGATCGGAATGATCTCTCCCGTAGAGGTATCATAACGGGACACAATGTAGGGAGCTTCTCCGCAGGTGATCTCCAGCCTCCGTGAATCCACATACTGCTTCCAGTCTTTGCCCTCCGGGAATGTGACCGGCTCTGTGCTGACCGTCCATTCCTGCCCCTCCTGATGATTGAACACATCGGCTCGACCGAACCACTCCGCATCGCAATGATTATTCATCTGATTGACGATCCACGCAGGCGTGAAGACCTCGGCACGTTTTCGGGTGCGCTCCGTCTGCTCCGCTGCCGCCTTGTATACTCTCGGCTGAATGTCGCAGGAATCAAATCCCAGCAGCACGCCCTCGGTCATCTGCGAATCATCTCTGTATCCTGCACCGTAGCCCTCATAGCTGTCCGATGCGAATAATATATTTTTCCGTGTGGTCTTATCCTGCAGCAGCCGCCCTACCAGCCCTCTGATCGGATAAGCATCCAGTTTTATCAGCTCTTCCAAAGGAACACTCCTCACATGGCTAAACCGGGAGTTATGCCTTCTGACTGCATACCTGATAGGTGCGGTGTTATACTATGTAAAGTATCTGGGGATAAGCTGGTTTTCTTGAAATAGATACATTCAGGACAAAGCTCACAAAACAGCGTAAAACCGTCACTATTCAATTTTCAAGATGCTGTTCTGACAACAATTTACAACTGCATACACATATTCATCAGCCTGCGTTCGTAGGCGTGATCGGGGTGGATATATCGGTTGAGTGTCAGGGTAAAGCTGCTGTGACCGAGGACGGCGGACAGGGCTTTGACGTTGAATCCTTTCTCTGCGGAATTGGTCGCAAATGTGTGACGGAGCTTGTGACAATTATGATCTTCTACCTCCGCCGATTGCAGTATCTTCTTGTAGCGGTACTGCATCGTGCGAGGTTCTACAGGCTTGTCCGTTCCTGATAAGATGAAATGATCGGCTTCGCTTCGGAACATTTCAAAATATTCCATGAGCATATCGGGAATAGCGATCTCTCTGAACGATGTTGCCGACTTCGGAGCGGAGATCACGATCTTTGTTTTTCTGTTGCCATTAGCGGAGCTGATACGCTGGACAGTCCTTCGGATATGCAGTACCTTGTGCTGAAAATCGACATCTTCCCATTTCAGACCACAAATCTCTCCTATACGCAGTCCCATGAAAAGCGACAGCAGGATGCCGAAAGAGGTCAGCGACATATTGGCTTTCAGATAGGAAACGAGCTTTTTCTGCTCTGTATCGCTGATCTTCTCGACCTGCTTTCTTTCGGCTTTGGGGAGAACGACATTTTTCAGCGATAACCTGAACCCATATTCCTCCTGTGCATATTTCAGCATCGTTTTGAAAACAGTAAATATATCCCGAACATAGCTTGCAGATAGACCGTCTGCGAGCTTTTTGTTTATAAAGGCATTGATCCTGCCTGCGGTCAGATCTGCACATGGAATATCGCCAAATTCAGGCAGAATGTGCTTTTCAAACTTATTTTGGTAATTGGCAAGCGTGGATTCCTTGACACGGTTTACCACAGCATTCAGCCATTCCCGATACACCTTGCTGATTGTGATATATCTGCCCGAAAGATAGCGTGTGGCTATCTCACGCCCTATCAGCACCTTGTTTTCGGCTTCTTCGTAGGTCTTGCCGTAAACATAGTGATACTGTACTTTGCCGTCATCGGCGTAATCAGCAATGAACTTCCCAACGTAGCGTCCGTCTTTACGTTTTGTAATAGTTATACCTGTTTTCTCCATTCAGTAGCCCCTCCAACGCCCTCAGAATAGCAACCTGCACATCTGAGTCAGTCCTCTTGTATACAAACCGCCGATTTTCAGCCCGATACTTGAAAATCACCGAAAAATCCTGTATAATATCATTATGGGATATTATGTCTTTCAAAGCAAATACCTGTTAAAATATGCGGATTTCGTAAAAGTATCTATTTCGAGAAATCGGCTTTTTTGTATTATAGGGCATCTGCGCGCAGGTCTTGCGCTGTAAGCGCGCTGAATATGTGAAAAAAGCTACCTACGATCTTGTAGAGAGCTTCATAAACGTAATTGAGGCTGTTGCAACCGCAGCATCCTCTAACCATATCCGAACATCAGAGTAAAAAACATATTAACTGGTGAAATAAGCTGTTTCAGTGCGCACACCCCCAAGCTCTCTTCAAAAAAGAGGACTCGGGGGTGTTATGTTCTGCTGGTTTTTATGCCGTTTTTAACTCAAAAAGAGAAATTCCTGTGCGGTTTCCGGAAACCTTGGCAAATAGCTTCTTTATGTTGTATGCAAGTCCCAGAGTCTATCCAAAAAATTGTGTAAACCTCCAAAGTAGTGTATAATAGAAGAGACACTACTTTGGAGGTTTTAATTATGAGCAGAAGACGAAGAAATGAAACCACGAAGAGAGCTGATAAGAGATTTTCTGACCTCGCAAGTCTCCACATAGCCCTCGGTGAAAACATCTATGCCTGCTGTCTTGTAGTAGACATTGACATATCTGCTCGGTTTCATCATCTTGTATAGCTGATGACGTCGGGCTTCTACGCCCACACCTCTCATCTCAAAGTGTATGACCACATTCCGCTTCTCAATGAAGGCGTTGTTGAGGTAGTTGCCGTCCATACCAGCGTAGGAGGAGGTGCTGATCGTTCCGGGCGGCGGAGAAAGCCCCTCGATCTGTGAGGTCATATATTGGTTTGCTGTAGCAGTCATGTCGATTTTGTCACCGGCTGCATTTTCTAATATAAGGCTAAAAAACATGATATTCCCCCTTGACTTCATGTGAATAATATGCTATCATAACATATAGAAAATATGCAATAGGAGGTACAGTTCAGTGTCGAGTCATAATCAGTCCACTCAAAGCAATAACAATAACACAAACTCTTCAAATGCAAGTGGAAATAGTAACAACGCTTCTACAGCACAATCTTCAACTTCAACACAATCCTCGACATTTCAAAACGCTTCACAATTGCCAGATGTTGATCAAACTGCAATGTGTGAGTATCTTGAAATGATTCAATCTGAGTACTCCATTGAACGCGGAAAAAAAGAAAGCTTCGAAAATCGTGCTGGCATTATTATGGCGTTAATTGGCGCACTACTCGTTTTTATTTTAGACAAACTCCCAGTTACTGATGTAATAAAGCTTTGTAGGGATCCATTAACATTTGTCGTGTTAATGAAGATAATCGTAGGATTTTCAGCATATATTGCTTTGATTCTTGCCTTGTTTTTCTTATTCCTTACTATAACTACAAGCAAACAAGAGAACTACCCCATAGAACAGATTAGTTTCGCTTATTTAGCAGAAGTCAGAAAAGAAGCAATAGCAAGAATTATTATAAACTACAGGGATATTATTGTTAAACATAGAGAACATAATGAGAAACGAGCTTTTAAGTATAAAACTTCATTAGTTCTTTCTTTTGTCTCAATTGGTTGCTTTATAACCTTTTTCATAATCAAGTAATGAAAGGAGGCTAAATAAAAAATGGATGATCAGTCATTAATGCCTATTCAGGACCTATCCAATAGCGTCCCAGGGCCTATCGATTTGGGAAGCGTTTCACAATTACCTCCTGTAACTGATACTGTGCAGAAGTCACCCACATTATGTACAGAAAGCATGGATCCTTCACGTAGTTTTGAAACATTTACCAAGCATAGTAAAGATGAATAACATATAAGAGCCTGTTGCAGCCGCAGCACCCTCTAACCATATCAGACCATCAGAGAAAAAAACATATTAACTGGTGAAATAAGCTGTTTCAGTGCACACACCCCCAAGCCATCTTCAAAAAAGAGGGCTCGGGGGTGTTATGTTCTGCTGGTTTTTATGCCGTTTTCAGTTCAAAAAGAGAAATACCAAGTCGGTTTTCTGGGATCTTAGCAAAAAGCTTCTTTATGTTGTATGCAAGTCCCAGCAAAAGGAACTCGGTTCTGATGTTGTTTTTGCCCCTGCACAGGAATCT
>OCTW013411963.1_pt1 | contig 50607 bp, 48 predicted proteins | sample 1539671 | NCBI WGS metagenome assembly OCTW01 (sample SAMN02144230, study PRJEB22623) | gut metagenome | biome: sheep rumen | host: Ovis aries | place: New Zealand | reverse complement strand
CCTGTCCCATCTGTCCAAGAAGGATAGTTCCCACCAGGGACAGATGGGACAGGTGGGACACATAAAAAGTGGGTATGGCAACTATATATGCGCGGGCGTATGTGCGCACATGTAGAGATTTTGTCAGGTGAACGGGCAGGTGTGGCATAGAAAGAGTCTTTTCCTGAACAGGAAGGCTCTTTTCTGAATTCCCAAGGCCTGGGAACAAAATGAGAAGGCACTTTACGGAACTGAGGAGGCTCCTCACGTTCGTAAAGAGGCTCCTCTCTGGAGAAAAGTGCCTCCTCTCCCCTTGATCGACCTAGTATAGTTGTCTTATCCAGAAAAAATGTGTCCCACCTACCGCGCCCGCGCGCGAAAGGCATTCTCTTTATAAGAACACAGGAGGGATAGTCCTTTACGTGTTATCCTCACCCTTCGGTTGGATGAAGCCGATGGGGCGGCGGGGCTTGTGGTCGGCAGGCTTGGCCTGCAACTCAGCCAGGGCAGTGCTGATGGCATCGAGTTGCATGCGCGTGCTCTCGTTGATATCATTCTGGTCATGCAGTATGTCATCAATATCGAGTTTCAGTTCTTCGAAGTCTTTGCGGAGTTGGGCTATGTCTTCGGATGTATTGGGCATGGGTAAAGAATTGGCTAATCTGCGGAATTCAACAAAAGCACGAATAATGCCAATATTCACTTGGATGGCCAAAGGTGAACGCAAGACGCTACTAAGCATTGCAACACCTTGTTCTGTAAAAGCATAGGGCATTCGTCTTGCACCACCCCAATTGTCAATAAATCTTGAAGTCACAATTTGTGACCTCAAGTTTAAATCTCCTGATTCTTCAGCATTATTTGCAGTTACACTTTGTAACCTTAAGTTGACATTTGTAAATATTTCATACTCTCCTCTAGTGAGTTGAAACATGAAATCCTCCGGGAAGCGCTCGATATTACGCTTAACAGCCTGATTTAACACTTTGGTTTCTACACCATACATAGAGGCTAAGTCACGATCAAGCATCACACGCTGGCCGCGGATGACGTAAATCAAGTCTTGGATATTCTGCAATTCGTCCATAGTAAATATGATTTAATGTTAATAATGTTATTTGCCTGCAAAAATATGAAGAAATCCCGAAACTACCAAATAATTCCTGGAAAATCTTTTTGCATGACAGTCGCGGGGACGAGTGACTGGGTACGGGATAATAATTATGAAGAAGTGTTTATGCCCTTTGTATCGTACGACGAGTTTGGCACCGTGAGAGGTGTGTAGGTGTCTTATTGGTTGATAGCCTCCAGGCCCTTCTTTACCATCGCACTGCTCTCGTTGAACACGGAGAAATACTCGCTCATGTCCCAGAGGTCGCGGGCGATGAGCGCCTTGAGTTGCACCCTGAGGTAAGGGATGGTCTTCTCTTTCTCAGCATCATCACGCGGCTTGACTCCCTGCTTCTCACCCTCGGCCACGATGGTATCGACGAGATGCTGCGGCACCTCGTAGTTAGCCTTGAAGTCAGCGAAGTCAGTCCAACGGTCCTGCAACTCCCTGCGATGGTTATCGACATAGCGCAGGTTTTGCTGGATAATGATGCTCTTGGCGGCCAACTCGCGATGGTACTTGGTGTAGATCGTTGTGTCGAGGGGTACGAACTCATCAGGCATGATGCCCCCGCCGCCATAGACCGTACGATGCTCACGGAGCGTCTCATATTTCAGGGAATCGGCAAAGTGGACACTGTCGGCATTCGTCAGTTCACCACTCTTCAGGCGGTTCAGCATATCCATGGCGTAATCCTTATTGTCACCCTTCTTATAAGGCTTCTGGATGCAGCGGCCAGAGGGTGTGTAGTAATGGGCGATGGTAAGGCGTATCATCGAGCCGTCGGGCAGGTCGATAGGTCGCTGCACAAGTCCTTTGCCGAAGGTGCGCCGCCCCACGACAATACCACGGTCGTGATCCTGAATGGCGCCAGTGACGATTTCTGCGGCAGAAGCCGTATAGCCATCCACCAGTACGACGACCTTGCCTTTGGTGAAGATGCCATCACCGTCGGCCGTATATTCCGTGCGGGGCACTCTCCTACCCTCCGTATAGACGATGAGGTCGCCTTTCCCAAGAAACTCATTGGCGATATCCACCGCAGCCTTCAGATAGCCTCCGCCGTTCTCCTGCAGGTCGAGGATCAGGTGCTCCATACCCTGGCTGTGCAACTTTTCCATACTCTCAAGAAACTCCTGATGGGTGTTGGCCCCGAAGTTGCCGATGCGGATATAGCCGATGCCCGGGCGGATCATATAGGTGGCGTCGATAGACTTTACGGGAATCTTCGCACGGGTGATGGTGAACTTCAGCAGGTCCTTGATGCCCTGCCGCACGATGCCGAGGTGCACCTTCGTACCCTTCGGACCACGCAGGCGCTTCATGATCTCCTCCTTCGACATCTTGACACCAGCAATGGCCGTGTCGTTGACGGATACGATACGGTCGCCGGCGATGATGCCAGCCTTCTCAGAAGGACCGTTGGTGACTGGCTGGATGACGAGCAGCGTGTCCTCGATCATATTGAACTGCACGCCGATGCCCTCAAAATTGCCGTTGAGGGGCTCGTTGCTCTCCTTCACCTCCTTGGGTGTCATATAACTGGAGTGAGGATCAAGTTTGTCGAGCATTCCCCGGATGGCATCCTCGGCAAGTTTCTTCTCATCGACACTATCCACATAGAGGTTGGTGATGGCCATTTCGGCAAACTGGAGTTTGCGCAATGGAGACTCGTCACCACCGTTGAGGCGGTACTGGGCAGATATATTCTGAACACAGAGGCACAGAGAGACAAGCAAAAAAATCCTATTCATATACATCTTCTTCAGGGCGGTCTTCCTCGACCACAAGGTTATCAATGATGAAGTTCTGGCGCTCCATAGTGTTCTTGCCCATGTAATATTCCAGGAGTTTCTGCACCTGGTCGTTCTTATGGAGAGTAACCTGCTCCAGACGGATATCAGGACCTATGAATCCAGCAAACTCGTCGGGGGAGATCTCACCAAGACCCTTAAAGCGGGTAATCTCCGGATCAGGACCCAGTTCGCCGATTGCCGTGAGTCGTTCCTCCTCACTATAGCAATAGCGCGTGATGAAATCACCTTTCTTGTCCGACTTCGCATCAGCCTCGGCAATCACCTTCTTGTTCTTGATCTTCGTACGACGGTTGCGCACACGGAACAGTGGTGTCTGCAGCACATAGACATGCCCTTTCTTGATCAGTTCCGGGAAGAACTGCAGGAAGAAGGTAATAATGAGCAGGCGTATGTGCATGCCATCGACATCGGCATCCGTGGCCACGATGACCTTATTATACCTGAGGGTGTCGAGGCCTTCCTCGATGTCGAGGGCCGCTTGCAGGAGGTTGAACTCCTCATTCTCATAGACCACCTTCTTGGTCAGTCCGAACGAGTTGAGGGGCTTTCCGCGCAGGGAGAAGACGGCCTGCGTGTTCACGTCGCGGCTCTTCGTAATACTTCCACTGGCAGAGTCACCCTCAGTGATGAAGATACAGGACTCCTCCTTACGGTCGTTCTTGGCATCACTGAAGTGGATGCGGCAGTCGCGGAGTTTGCGGTTGTGGAGGTTGGCCTTCTTGGCGCGCTCACGCGCCAGTTTGGTGACACCCGCCATGGCCTTGCGCTCGCGCTCGCTCTCCTTCACCTTGTTCTCTATGGCCTCAGCCACGTCGCCGTGGATATGCAGGTAGTTATCGACCTGCTGCTTGATGAAGTCGCCCACGTACTTATTGATGGTGTCGCCGTCAGGAGCCATCAGCGTGGAGCCGAGTTTGATCTTTGTCTGGCTCTCGAAGACAGGTTCCTCGACGTTGATGGCAATGGCCGCTACGATACCCGTGCGGATGTCGCCATACTCATATTTCCCGAAGAAGTCGCGGATGGTACGGGCAATGTGCTCCTTGAAGGCACTCTGATGGGTACCGCCCTGGGTGGTATGCTGTCCGTTGACGAAGGAATAGTATTCCTCGCCATACTGGTTGGCATGGGTAAAGGCGATCTCGATATCCTCGCCCTGGAGATGGATGATGGGATAGAGAGCCTCGTTGGTCATGCGGTCCTTGAGGAGATCCTCCAGTCCGTGGCGGGAGAGGATACGGCGGCCGTTATACATGATGGCCAGGCCGGTATTCAGATAAGTATAGTTGCGGAGCATGTTCTCCACGATATCGTCATGGAAACGGTAGCCCTTGAAGAGTTTGTCGTCGGCATCGGGTTCAAAGTAGATATACGTGCCGTTCTCATCCTGCGTGTCCTCCGTGACGTCGCTGGTCATCTCACCTCGCTCGAAGGTGGCCTTGCGCACTTTCCCGTCGCGGTAACTGCGCACCTCAAAGTGAGCGCTCAGGGCATTGACGGCCTTCACACCGACACCGTTCAGGCCAACGGACTTCTTGAAGGCCTTGGAGTCGTACTTGCCACCCGTGTTGAGTACGGAGACGGCCTCGATCATCTTCCCCTGCGGGATGCCGCGGCCATAGTCACGCACAGAGACGCGCAGGTTGTCCTCGATAGTTACCTCGAGGCGGTCGCCCGCATGCATCTTAAACTCGTCGATGGAGTTATCAATGACTTCCTTCAGAAGCACGTAGATACCATCTTCTGGCAGGGAACCGTCGCCAAGGCGCCCGATATACATGCCTGGACGGGTCCGCACGTGCTCCATGTCTGACAGGTGACGGATATTCTCTTCGTCGTACTGTACTTGGTCATTAGGTTGTCCGATGATGTTATTATCTTCTGTCATAGGTTCTTTTTATAGCATCTTCTACGTTTATGTTGTTCGTTGTCAAAAAGTTGCCACTGGTGCTGCACGTTGACATTGGTCTCCATGTGTACATGGCTCTCGCCCCATTTGAAGCCATACTTCTGATAGATTGGTATCAGATGGTAGAATAGCAGGGAGTTGGCTCCCTTGGAGCGGTACTCGGGCAGCACGCCGATGAGGAGCATATCGACGATATCCGTCTTGTGGAACTTCAGGGCGCGGATGATATGCCACCACCCAAAGGGCAGCAACCGCCCTTTGCGACACTTCTGCAGGGCCTTCGTCAGCGACGGTATGGTAATGCCCACCCCGACCACGTCATGGTTGGGGGTGTTCCAGTCTTCAATCACGCAGATCATGTCCATGGAGAAGAACTTGAAATACTCATGCACGTATGAGTCGATCTGGCGCTGCGTCATCTGAGAGTAGCCATACAGGTTGCCGAAGGTCTTATTGACCACTTCGAGCACCTTTTGTCCATACTGCTCAGGCCCAAACACCTGACTGCGCTTCAACTGGGGACAGTGAAGGTTGTAGCGCTTCTCCACCATCTCGGCTATCTTCCTGAGTTTCTCAGGCATCCCCTCCTTAGGTACGAAGACCTTATATTCGACATAGTCGTTGTCCTTCTCGTAACCCTCCATCTGCTCCATCAGCCTGGGGTAGTAGTCGTAGTTATAGATGGTGGCCATCGTGCCCAGTTCTTCAAAGCCACTGATGAGCATACCTTCAGGATCCATGTCCGTAAAGCCAAGGGGCCCGATGACCTCCTTCATGCCTTTCTGACGGCCATAGTCCTCCACGGCAGCGAGCAAGGCCCGCAATACTTCCGCATCATCAATCAGATCAAGCCACCCGAAGCGCACGGCAGGGCGCTGCCACTGGTCGTTATAACGATGGTTCACGATGGCTGCCACACGCCCAACGAGACGGTCGTCCTTATAGGCCAGAAAATACTCTGCCTCGCAAAACTCGAAGGCAGGATTCTTGTCTTTGCTCAGGGTATTTATCTCATCACTATATAGATTGGGGGCATCATAAGGATTCCCCTCATACAAGTCATAATGAAAATCTATGAAAGCATCAAGACCTTTTCTGTCTGTAACTCGCCTGATTTCAACTGCCATATATGATATCACTAATAAATCGTTGCAAAGTTAAGGAAAAAGAGGCAAACCACAAAATTATTAAGAAATTTTACGGCAAACAAACAGGCGATACCCGTGGTTTTCCACCATTGTGGCAAAGATATATACATCACCTCCATCCTTCAACTTCAACCGTTTCCGGAGTTCTGCCACGGTCATGGGAAAGTTGCGCACGGCAATGTTTGCACGACTGACTCCTGCCAGGGCCTCCTTCAACTCATGCCTATTCATGGAGGTGACCTGACCGATGATGAAACGGCGTCCAGGGAAATCAGGGATTTCTGCTTCTGAGACAAAGAGATGGCTGTTCTTCTCCAACTGGCAACAGTCATACTCCCTGGCCACCGAGTCGAAACAACCGGCCTTCATGATAGAGGCATTGGGCTCGTAAAGGAAATGAAAGTCGGAAAGTGAGGAATGGGCGGTGGACAGTGGAGGGTGAGGAGCGGAGGATGAAGGATGAAGGGCATTAAACTCCATGCGCTCCTGGCTGCCGTCGGGATGGAGATTCACACAGACCACCCGAGGTCCATCAACGTTCGTTTCCAGGTCTTCACCTCCCAGTTCAATGAGTAGTTCCTTGCACTCATTATCCACAGAAACAATATGCACGCTCGTGACGTCACTCCTCAGGTCATCGACGGCCTTGCGCCAGTCGAGCATGGGAGAGAGTTTGAGCAGTACCCTGTCTGCCTTCACCAGCATCTCACCGATGATTTCCAGCACGTTTGGCGTACAGTCTGCGATACCGTAGGTACGGCTACCATGGGCATCCCTCCGAGCAGGGTCGATAAACAAAAGGTCAGCATGTTCCATCGAATGGAGGAATGCCACACCATCACCACAGACAGTCTGAACGTGCGTCAGTCCCAGTCTCTGGAAATTCGCTGAGGAGATAGCGGAAAGCCGTTCCTGCTGTTCCACACAGACGGCCTTGGAGAACTGTTCAGAGATAAAGGCCGCATCGACGCCAAACCCTGCCGTCAGATCGACGAAAAGGCGCCCTCGCCCACAGATCTCAGCCTTGTATCTCGCTGTTGCCTCGCTCGAACACTGTTCCATAGAGAGACGGGAAGGATAGAGGATATCGTCCACGGCCGCCCATGATGGAATCTTGGTACGTGCCTTCTGCCTGCCCGCTATCTGTTCCAGGGCAAAAGAAATATCCACCCCAGACTCCTTTCCTGTCTGAAGGGCCAACTGGCGGACATCCGCATCCTGATGCCGACGGATAAAATCGCGTGTAGCCTCGTTGATCATCCTACTTCACAAACTCTATGCGCGTCGCACTCTGTCCCACACTCAGATGCACTCTGCACCCTTCCACCATGGGGAAGTTATATCGGCTGTGATGCCCTACTGGGAAATCATAGCACACCGGGATATGGTAGTGCTGCAGATACTCATGAAGCATCTCGTACATATCGGCAAAGCCATTCTCCGGGGATTTGTATTTTGAGAAATGCCCTACGATCATCCCTTTTAACTTGGGAAGGATGCCACGAATCTCCAGCAAGTGGAGCATACGATCCACCTTTGACATCGACTCGTTCGTGTCTTCCATAAAAAGGATCAGTCCATCATCTACCCGATTCAGGAAATCATAGTCGGAGCCAGCCAGACCGCAAAAGACGGATAGGTTTCCACCAACCAATATACCTGAGGCCTCTCCCTGTTGGTTGAGCGGATGGGCAGGAACCTGATAGACAGGCAACTGTCCTTGGAGGATGCGCTGCATGATGGCGTTTACGGAGTCGCGCTCCCCTCTGGCAGCGATACCGTCGCACATTGATCCGTGAATACTCATCACCCCTGCTGCGACCTCAGCACTATGAAGTGCCGTCACATCACTGAACCCGATGACCCACTTGGGATGGTTTGCAAATTCCTGCAGGGGAATACGCTGCAGCACTTGCACGGCACCATCGCCGCCACGGGAGGATATGACGGCCTTGACCGTGGAATCCTGTAATGCCCAGAGCATGTCAGCAGCCCGTTCATCGGCTGTCCCTGCAAAGCCATGATACTCCTTAAGAGCATGGGGAGCAACGATGGGAACGTATCCCCACTCACGAAGGGCCATGCAGCCTTTGGCTACCGTCATACTGTCAGGTGCACTTGACGGGGAAACGACAGCAATCGTATCTCCCGCCTTCAGAACCTGTGGCATCACCACTTGGCACTGACCCCTAAGAGCCAGTGCCATGATGATGTATAGTAACAACGGTCTTTTCATGATCAGCAAGTGTGATCATAATTCTGCAAAGGCGACTGCCTCGGCTTCTGCAATAATATCCTCGCGGGATTTCTCCTTATGGGAGATATCAGAGAGATTATAATCGACTAAGTCGCTGCGCTTTGCCAGGAAATCATCCTGAGACTCAGGATGATTCTTCACAACTACAGGTTCTGCCTGCTCTGCGCTATCCTGATGCTCATGCTCGATGATGAAGTCTTGATTCTGCTCTGTATCAGGTACGGCCATGGCAGGTTCCTCTTCCATTTTCGTACGATTTGTCTTGGCAGTAAAGACAGCCTCAACAAACTGGGGTTCGCGCTTCAGGCGCTGTAGCGTATCTTTCGAGGCCTGCTGCTGGGCTTCCTTTTTGGAATAACCCGTGCCTTTTTCCCCTTCGATACCCTCAAGCGTCACACGGAAACTGAAAACAGGATTCCCGTTATCATCGGTCTTCTGTTTCAGCATCTTGAACTCCATGCGAACGCGATTCTTCTGCGACCATTCCAACAACTTCGACTTGAAGTTTACCTCTTTGAAGGCCACTTTGTCGATGTTGATATATTTACCAAGTATCTGTTTCTCAAAAAAGTCCAGACAGGCATCATAGCCACGGTCGAGATAGATGGCACCTACGAGTGCCTCGAAGGCATTACCCTCTACATAACTGTTGTGAGAGGTGGAATGCCCTGCGGAGACGAGCAGGTTGCCAAGTCCCATCTCATTGGCAAGTTTGCCTAATGTGTCGCGTGATACCAGTTTTGATCGCGTATTTGTAAGGAAGCCTTCTCTCTTCCCTTCATAATGACGATATACGATATAGCCTACCGCAGCATCGAGTATGGCATCTCCGAGGAATTCCAAGCGCTCATTGTTCAGGGGCTTGCCCTTGTCGTTGCGCTTACGGATGCTCTTGTGCATCAGCGCCTGCTTGTAATACTCGATGTTGCGGGGATAAAATCCCAATATCGCGTAAAGAGAAGAAAAAAGCTCCTTCTCCTTGCGGAAAGGGAGCCTTATTCTGTCAATAATGTCGTTAACCTTCATACTTCTTGAATACGACACAGGCATTATGGCCACCGAAGCCGAACGTATTGCTCAGCGCGGCGCGCACCTCGCGCTTCTGTGCCTTGTTGAAGGTGAAGTTCAAACGGTAGTCGATCTCTGGATCTTCGTCACCATCCTCATGGTTGATGGTAGGAGGAATGATGTCGTTCTTTACTGCCAGTACAGTCACCATTGCCTCAACGGCTCCGGCAGCACCCAGCAGGTGACCCGTCATAGACTTCGTGGAAGAGATGTTCAACTTGTATGCTGCATCGCCAAATACGTCCTTGATAGCCTTGGCTTCAGAAATATCACCGACATGAGTAGAGGTACCATGCACATTAATGTAGTCGATATCCTCTGGCTTCAGTTCTGCGTCCTCAAGTGCGTTCTGCATGACGAGTTTGGCACCCAGGCCCTCAGGATGAGAAGCGGTGATATGATAAGCGTCTGCACTCATACCGGCACCAACCATCTCTGCATAGATCTTAGCACCACGAGCCTTGGCATGCTCCATTTCCTCAAGAATCAGGCAACCAGCACCTTCACCCATGATGAATCCGTCGCGGCTGGCACTAAATGGACGGCTGGCCTTCTCAGGCTCGTCATTACGAGTAGAGAGGGCTTTCATAGCATTAAAGCCACCTACACCAGTAGCACAGATAGCCGCCTCGGCACCACCGGCTACAATAGCATTAGCCTTGCCCAGACGAATCAGGTTGAAGGCATCAGCCAGTGCATTTGAAGAAGAAGCACAGGCAGAAGCCGTGATATAGTTGGGACCATGGAAACCATACATGATGGAAATCTGTCCAGCAGCGATGTCGGCAATCATCTTCGGAATGAAGAACGGATTAAACTTAGGACCATCGGCCTGATGCTGACCATAGTATGTCACCTCGTCCTCGAAGGTCTTAATTCCACCAATACCTACGCCAAAGACCACACCAATGCGATCCTTGTCCTCAGTATCAAGATCCATCTTGCTATCCTCAACAGCCTGCTTGGCAGCAATCATGGCCAACTGGGTATAGCGATCCATCTTGCGGGCTTCCTTGCGATCTAAATAGGCATTGATATCGAGGTTCTTCACCTCGCATGCAAACTGTGTCTTAAACAGGGTTGCATCAAAAAGTGTAATGGGTGCGGCACCACTTACTCCGTTGAGCAGGTTATTCCACATCTCCTCAGGAGTGTTGCCCACAGGCGTCACTGCGCCAAGACCTGTTACAACTACTCTTTTTAATTCCATAAAATCAAATTAAAGCATAATGGTTGCTTCAAGATACGAAGCAACCATTATGTTATGAACTTTATTTATTTTGCGTTCTCCTCGATATAAGCAATAGCATCGCCCACAGTACCGATCTTCTCAGCCTTGTCATCAGGAATAGAGATACCAAATTCCTTCTCAAATTCCATGATCAACTCAACGGTATCCAGTGAATCTGCACCAAGATCGTTGGTGAAACTGGCCTCTGCCTTTACTTCTGATTCATCTACACCGAGTTTGTCAACGATAATAGCCTTTACTTTGCTTTCAATTTCTGACATAATTTAAATTCTTTAAAATGTTAATAATGACTTTGCTATCTTGAAAAATTTCCAGCATGTCGCTGAAATCGGGTGCAAAGTAACACATTTTCTTTCACTTACGCAAACTTTTTTAAGAAAAACTTGCTCAATCCTGCACAAACATGGTGTAATTGTGCAAAAAATAGGGATTTTTGTGTGCGTTACCAATAACAAAATTGAAAAAAATGATGAAAATATGAGTAATTAGTTGGCTATTTGAAAAACTTTCTGTAGTTTTGCGGAATAAAACAAATATCATGTCATTTACAAAACAAGCCAATCAGATTTTCAAACGGGCCATTGATGACTATCATCTCACTGATGATGTCAATACCCCTATCAAAAATCCCTACGCAAAAGGTAGTATAGAATACAATCTCTATCTCAAATGCTGGATTGATACCGTCCAATGGCATTATGAGGATATCATTCGTGATCCACATATCAATCCTGTTGATGCCTTGTCGCTGAAAAGGCGCATCGACCATAGTAACCAGGACCGTACGGACCTTGTAGAAAAAATCGATTCTTACTTCCGCCATCAATACAGTGAAGTGAGCATTCTGCCTGATGCCAGACTCAATACGGAGAGTCCTGCCTGGGCTGTGGATCGTCTGAGCATCCTCGCCTTGAAAATCTACCACATGCAAGAACAGGTAGAGCGTAAGGATGCTTCACCAGAGCATATTGCCAAATGCCAAGGAAAACTGGACATCTTGCTGGAACAGCAAAAAGACCTGTCATTGGCCATAGATCAACTCCTGGACGATATTGCTGCTGGAAGAAAATACATGAAAGTATATCGACAGATGAAGATGTACAACGACCCCGACACTAATCCTATACTATATAAAAGCGAAAACTAAACACTGACTAATGAGAAAGGAGCATATACTTGTTATACGATTCTCCGCATTGGGTGATGTGGCCATGGTTGTACCGGTAGTCTGGGCATTGGCTAAACAGTACCCTGATATCCGTATCACTGTACTGAGTAAGGGATTTGCCCGAACACTCTTTGAAGACCTTGCACCTAATGTTAATTTCATGGAAGCAGATCTTAAGAAAGAATATGTTGGCATCAAAGGACTGAATGCACTCTATCGCAGACTGGTAGCCAAACAGTTTACCAAAGTGGCTGACCTGCACAATGTACTGCGTTCTGACTATCTCAGGGCTCGATTCAATCTGGGCAGGTATCGTGTGGAACACATCGACAAGCACCGCAGACAACGGCGAAAACTGATTGCCTACAAAAACAAAGTAAAAGAGTATCTTCCCTCATCATTTGAGAATTACGCTGAAGTCTTTGCACGTCTGGGATACCCTATTGATTTTAATCTGTTTAATTCCATCTTCCCCAAAGAAGGAGGAAACCTGAATCTGTTGCCCTCCATGATCGGACAAAAGAAAGACGATGAACAATGGATAGGCATTGCACCTTTTGCAGCCCATGAAGGGAAGATCTATCCTCTACGGCTGATGGAACAGGTTATTGACCAATTGACCAAAGAGTATCCCAAGGCACATATCTTTCTCTTTGGAAAAGGTGAACAAGAAGATCAGTATTTTCAGCGATGGTGTAACCAGTACCCACAATGTATTCACGCCAGCCTGCACTGTGAAACCATACATCAGGAATTGATTGTCATGAGTCATTTGAATGTGATGCTGTCGATGGATTCAGCAAATATGCATCTGGCTTCACTAACAGGTATCCCTGTAATCAGTATCTGGGGAGCCACTCACCCGATGGCTGGCTTCTATGGCTTCAAACAATCAGAAGAGAATGCCATTCAGATAGAACTTGATTGTCGCCCGTGCAGCATCTTTGGCAATAAGCCATGCCAGCGTGGCGACTATGCATGCCTGAATAACATTCCGCCAGAACGGATTGTTGAGAGAATATCATCCCTTATTAATAACTAAACATTTTACGATTATGAAGTATGTTTGCGAAGTTTGCGGCTATGTCTATGACCCCGCAGTAGGAGACCCCGATGGTGGCATCGCCCCAGGAACAGCGTTTGAGGATATCCCCGAAGACTGGGTGTGCCCCGTCTGTGGTGTTGGCAAGGACGAGTTCAAACCCGAGGACTAAATCCTTAATAATAAATAAGGTGACAATGATTTGTCACCTTATTTATTTATAATCAACTTATTCGCGAAGTGCCAAATGATAATACCTGCAGTAACAGAGACATTCATCGAATGCTTGGTGCCGAACTGTGGAATCTCCAGGCAATCATCGCTGGCATCAACCACTTCCTGATGGACACCCTTTACTTCGTTGCCAAAGATGACTGCATATTTCCTATCCTTTTGAGGTACGAAATCCTGCAGCATCGTTGAACCATGTGCCTGTTCGACGGATAATACCTCATATCCATCAGCCTTCAACGAAGCAACAGCCTCAAGAGCCGTCATGAAATACTTCCAATTGACACTATCCTCTGCGCCAAGGGCTGTCTTGTGAATCTCTGCCATCGGAGGTGTGGATGTTATACCACACAGATAGACAGCCTCGATACGGAAAGCATCGCCAGTACGGAAAACACTGCCTACATTATGCATCGAGCGCACATCGTCGAGCACCACTATAAGTGGTAGTTTGCTTGCCTGATGGAACTCTTCCACAGACAACCGCTGCATCTCTATCGTACGAAGTTTCTTCATTCTTCTATATGGTCAGTCTTTCCTATCTGCCACCTGTCAATAAACTACAAACTCCAGGAGCAAACCTGTTCAGTAACTTATACAAACCTACACAAATAAGAATAGTGACAACAGGAATCAATATATATAGGAATAGTAACATAAGTGGTGAGTCATTGCAGCCAACACAGATAAACAGCAGTTTTCCTATCTCATTAAGGATGAGTGAATGGAGAGCGAATATAAAGAAACTGCTATTGGCAAGTGTTTCATTGACATGTATTCTACCCTTCTCCAACAAATAGGAAACCAACGCTACTGAAGAGACAATACCCGTCAATATGGTTGGGAAATGCACATACCTATTATATTCAGTACTATTGGTTATCAAACATAATAACACTAATATCAAGAAAAGAATAGGTATATACTTTATCCTTCTCATCTGCTCCACTATATTCAGTTTGTTGATACTGTAATAGGCTCCCCATGAGAAAAAGAAAAAATAGTCAATAAGTATAGTCAAAGACTTCATATTTGGGAAGATATGATAACTGCCGTAATATAGGACAATAGCCATACCAATTAAAAACCATACTTTCAATTTTTTTATCAGACAATAGACAATAGGTGTCAGCAATATGATAATCATCAAGTCACGGACATACCACATTGGTCCGTTCATGGGAATAGGACTTTCTAACCTTACGCCGATATCAGGATAAACGAATAGTCCATTAGTCCAGTCATCATAAAAGAAAGAATTAAAGAGGCGAATCAATGAAAAATGAAACTCCACATTATTGACATTCTGAAAAACAGAAGAAAAGAGAGGCGACATTCTGACAACCCTGAAGAGCAAGGCTATCATATTCCATAGAAAATAGGGAACCAGTAGTGTCTTGATCCTTTTCTTCAACTTTTGTGCATAGACACTTCCATTATAATCTACCTTATAGAAAAAGAGATAACCTGAAATAACAAAGAAAGCAGGAACGCAAATACTGCTTAGGGTTTCACTAAACAATACACAAAAATATAAATACCAGTCGGGATAATTCATCCCGTATTGTACACCATGGATAGTTATTCCAACACGAGCCAAGTCAGAATGAATTAAAATAATACCAACGGTCATAGGAAACCGCAGATACTTAATCGTGTCTGATAATAATAATTCGTTTGACTTCATTTCGCCTGCAAAGATACGAAAAATTGTTGATAACTGTGTGGAAAACTATGTGGATATTATTATAATTATCAATAAGACATAGACGAAAGAAGGATATCCACATACTTATTCAGCAGGAATTTTAAAGATTTCCACAGATTTTTGCTGAAAAAAGATATAAACTTATTAATTTTGCACCAGAATTGATCATTGTGGATAAAGTATCTTAGATATTCATTATCAGAGAGAAAGAATCCACAGATAGTATGAATAACCGATAGTTCCATGAGTATAACTTTCCATTCAAATAAATAAAGGAAAAGTTTTCAAGATATTCACGGCATATCATACTATTCATTCTATTTTTAAAAAGAAAAAATAAAGAAAAGATAAAAATAATATGGTGTTGAAAACTGAGGAATTGAAAGCGGAAATCCGCCGAATGTGTCAGGAGAAAGATGCTATCATCCTGGCTCACTATTATACAATAGGTGATATTCAGGATATCGCTGACTTCGTGGGTGACTCCCTGGCTCTGGCTCGCAAGGCTGCAGAGACGGATGCCAAGATTATGGTTATGTGTGGTGTTCATTTCATGGCTGAGACCTGTAAACTGCTTTCTCCAGATAAGATGGTTCTTTGTCCAGACTTGGCTGCTGGTTGTTCATTGGCTGACTCTTGTAAGGCTGAGGATTTAAAGAAGTTCAAGGATGAGCATCCTGGCTATCAGGTTATCTCATACGTCAATACTACAGCAGCCGTCAAGGCACTGACGGATGTAGTTGTTACCAGTGGTAATGCCAAGAAGGTTGTGGATCAGTTGCCAAAGGATGCCAAACTGATTTTTGGACCTGACTATAACCTCGGCAATTATATCAACGAGGTAACAGGTCGTGAGATGTTGCTTTGGAATGGTGGCTGCCATGTGCATGAGCGTTTCTCTGTAGAAAAGATCATTGCTCTAAAGAAACAGTATCCCGAGGCTGTAGTGATGGCTCACTTAGAGTGTAAGGCCCCTGTTCTGGCCGTGGCAGACGTCAAGGGCAGTACGGCTACGATGCTCAATTATGCTCAGCAGAGTGACAAGCAGCAGTTTATCGTGGCTACAGAGGCTGGTATTCTCCATGAGATGCAGCGAACTTGTCCAGACAAGGAATTTATCCCTGTACCTCCGGAAATAAGCGAGAGTGGTTTGGAATGCAGTTGTAACGAGTGCCAGTATATGAAGATGAATACACTCGAAAAGGTCTATAATTGTCTGAAGACAGAGAGTCCGCAGATAGAGATTGATCCTCAGATAGCAAAGAAAGCAGTAAAGCCTATAGAAAGAATGCTGGAGTTAAGTTAGACTCCAGCATTCTTCTTAATTGATGATGGCTATCTTACAGACGACACCTTTCTTTCCGTCTGAAGTGGCAGTGATGACCATATAGATACCACTGGCAACTCTCTTACCTTTCTTATCACAACCATTCCATGTAAACATGCCTCCATTACTTCTGCCTTCGGCTATCAGAGTACCATTTGATGCTGTGATTTTCACATCTGCGTTATAGGAAAGTCCGACGATGGTTATTTGTCCTGTATAGTCTGGAGTAACAGGGTTAGGATATGCATATACATTATCATCTGTCATTTCCTCAGAAGGTTCTGTAGCATCGCTGAGATAAGAAGAGAGACCTTTGTCTGATAGGAAAAACACTTCGCCAGACTGTTGGTTGATGGCTGTTGAAAGTATATCATCTGACAAGAGATAAGAGTTACTTTTGTTATAATTGGCTATCTGTGTCATATTATCTGCGCTGATGAGAAAGACACCGGCACTATTGGTGGCAAACCATTTTCGATTACCTCCATCTATGGCAATGTGATTAATATAAACTCCATTGAGCAGATAGTCGGCATAGTCTGTACCATCGTTGCGCGGCACCTTAATCTGGTTGAAGGTGACGCTCTCCTGTCCCACTTCCCCACTTTCAATCATAAAGGGTCCGATATTCGTACCTATCCAGATATTATGTTCTTTGTCTTCACAGGCACAATAGACGTATGTAGGATGATAGGTAGTACCGTCTTGATTGACAAAAGAATTGTATTTGTATAGTTTATCTGTTGATGGATCATAGCACATCACTGCTGGATCCAGCCAAGAGGTATTAACGAACCACAGATAATTCCTACTGTCAAAAAACATACTCCTTAATCCTGTCATACCTGTCCCGTTTCCATCCTGTAATAATGACTGGTAGTGATTGTTCCATGTTCCGTCTTTTTTCAGTTCCAGCAGATTAACATCTTTAGCCTGACTATTGAGTACCCAGAGATTTCCTTCTGAGTCGAACTGGACACTATTAATGAGTACAAAGTTATTGTCTAATTCTTTTCTACCGTCAATAGCACCTTTCAATGGACTATTATCCTTATTAAAGTATTGTTTTAGTTTACCATCCTGAAATTCATACAGTCCGCATCTACCACCCACAAACACATGATTCTCATCAGCAGGATCAATGTCAATGCAGTTATTATCTACATATTGATAGCCCGTTACTTTGTTCAGTTCATCTTCATAGATAGTCCAGTCATTTCCATCAAATACCTGGACAGTTCCAGGATATCTTGGATCATTCATGCCAGAGAGGAAAAAGCCACCTGTGGTATAGAGTTTTCCATGATGAATTTTCGACTCGTAGAAGTTATTATATTTTGGTCCACCAGGACTGAGAGTGGATACAATAGTCATGTATTGAGAAAGGTCTTTCTTCTCATCATAAGCGGGCAGACTGGTGGGATATTCAGGATGGTTGGGTGAATAGGTGTCAGCAATCTCTGCCCGTTGCATATTCACTTTCACATAGCCAAAAGCGCAATGCAGCCAGGCATAGATGCCGTCAATGGTGATCTTGTTGACAGTCTTATCCTCTGTCATTGTCTTATTATAGAGGGCAGAGATATTGACGACATTGCCTGATACATCTATCAGATCAATGTTTGAATTTTGATAGACGATTATCAGTTTCTTGGCTTGTTGGTTCCAGGCAATATGAGTAATGTTTGTATCACTGAGTCCGTTAGTCTTGTCGAAGGTTAAGATGCTTTGGTCATTTTGATTATACTGATAGAGACCATTGGAAGCCAATACAAATAGATAATGATCAGCGGCACAGATATTCTGTACGTCATGATAGGCCAGATGGTTTTTCCAGGTTCCAACTTGGGAGACAGAGAACAGTGAATACTGAATGGTCAGCAGTAGCAGCAAGATTCTTTGCTGCCATCTTACTTTCCCTATAACTCCTTTTTCAGTCTTCAATTTTTAATCTTCAATAAATAATCAGCCAGTTTCTGTACGGCGCGTGCCCTGTGACTAATATGGTTTTTAATCTCCATGCCAAGTTCAGCAAAGGTTTTGTCATAGCCTTCAGGCTGGAAGATAGGATCATAGCCGAAGCCCTCCCCTCCCCTGCGCTCACGGATAATCTCACCATCGACGATACCCTCAAACTGATGGATTTCCTTGATGCTGGTACAGCCACAGGGACAGACATCCTTCTTTTGTATTAACGCGATCACTGTGCGGAATCGTGCCTTACGATTGTTATTTTCTCCTAATTCCCTGAGCAGACGGGTCATATTGGCTTCTGAGTCATGGCTTGAGATACCAGGATCATTTGTCATACTGGCATATCTGGCAGAATAGACCCCAGGAGCACCGTTGAGTGCATCCACCTCTAAGCCTGTATCATCCGCAAAGCAGTCAATATGATAGTGGTCATATACATACTGGGCCTTCTGGAGTGCATTCTCCTCGAGTGTCGTACCTGTCTCCGGAATATCAATGTCACAGCCGATGTCCTTTAAGGATAGCACCTCGATACTATTGCCCAGAATCGAACGAATCTCAGAGAGTTTATGCTGGTTGTTCGTTGCGAATACGATCTTCATGCTTCTTCTATCTCCTTCTTTCTCCCTTTTTCTTCTTCTGTCTTCTTCACTCTCACCTTCATCTCGTCGAAGCCCTCGCCATAGACACCAATAACGCTACTCTGCGATACGAACGCATTAGGGTCGATCATCTTGATAAGTCGGAACATGTTCACGCTCTCGTTCTTCCTGGCGAGGATACAAAGCACTTTCATCTCTTGTCCTGTGTACCAGCCATGGCCGTCGAGGATGGTCACACCGTGGTTCATCTCAGTGCCGATGGCATTGGCTATCTCCTGCCATTTCTTTGTGAAGATCATGAACTGCACAGACTCGCGACGCGCATTCATTACATAGTCGAGCACGAAGTTTTCCAAGGCCATCACACAGAAACCAAACATCACCTTATGGGCTCGTTCAATATAGGTGCCAAACTGAGGAAAGAACATACATGAGCCGATGATACAGAAATCGACAGTGATGAGCACCTGTCCAAGCGACACATTGTGATACTTATTGATGCTGGCGGCAATGATATCTGTTCCTCCCGTCGAGCCATTATGCAGGAAGACCGTTGCCAGTCCGATACCTGTAATCACACAGCCAATGATCATCGACATGAAGTCCTGTCCCTCACCCAGCAGTTTGATAGGTAATCCATTTTCCTGCGTAGGCATAATCTCCTGTGCGAACATCAGCAGGAAGTAGAGGGCGAAAATGGCATAGATGGTCTTCATCATGAACTTGAAGCCCAGTATCTTCAGCGCCACCACTAGTAATGCCACATTGATGATGATATAGGTATTCTCAAGATGGAAGCCCGTAGCGTAGTAGATGATGGCGGAAAGACCCGTCACACCACCTGCTACGATTTGATAGGGCATCAGAAAGACGGTAAAGGAAATGGCAAACATCACCAGTCCGACGGTGATGAAGAAATAGTCCTTTGCCTCATTCCAAATATATCTACGATCTACTGTCATTTACTTTTTCAGTACAATATTCACCATACGCTTAGGGACGATGATAACCTTTGCCACCTGGAAGCCTTCGAGATACTTCTTAGCACGCTCGTCGGCCAGCACTGCATCCTCGATGGTCTTGTTGTCGGCATCAGCGGCAAACTGCATCTCGAAGCGAGCCTTGCCGTTGAAGGCGATACCCAGTTTAACCTGACTCTCCACGAGATATTCCTCATTCCATGTAGGCCACTTGGAGTCGCAGACACTACCCTGCTCGCCCAGCATCTCCCAAAGTTCCTCAGCGATATGCGGTGCAAATGGAGCGATGAGGATGACGAGGGTCTTTAGCATCTCCTTGTTCTTGCACTTCTGCTGCGAAAGTTCGTTCACGCAGATCATGAAGGCAGAGATGGAGGTGTTGTATGAGAAGGTCTCGATATCCTGTGATACCTTCTTGATGAGTTTATGTACGCTCTTCAGGTTATCTGCCGTTGCCTCACCCTCGTCGAAACCGTTCTGATAGAGGTTCCAGAACTTGCGGAGGAAGCGGTGACAGCCGTCGATACCGTTGGTATCCCAAGGCTTCGACTGCTCAACAGGACCCAGGAACATCTCGTAGAGACGCAGCGTATCAGCACCGTACTTCTCGACGATCATATCCGGATTGACCACGTTGAACATCGACTTCGACATCTTCTCGATAGCCCAGCCGCACTTGTACTGGCCGTTCTCAAGTATAAACTCTGCGTTCTCGTATTCAGGGCGCCATGCCTTAAAGGCCTCAATGTCAAGGATATCGGCTGAAACGATGTTCACATCCACATGGATAGGCGTGGTGGTGTATTTATCCTTCAGGCCAAAACTGACAAACTTACCCTTGTCGGCTCCCTCGTCCTCAATACGATAGACGAAATTAGAGCGGCCCTGGATCATACCCTGGTTGACGAGTTTCTTGAAGGGCTCGTCCTCGCAAGAGTAGCCAGAGTCGTAGAGAAACTTGTTCCAGAAGCGCGAATAAATCAGGTGACCTGTAGCGTGCTCCGTACCTCCTACATAGAGGTCAACGTTGCGCCAGTACTCATCAGCATCACGACTCACGAGGGCTTTCTCGTTTTTCGGGTCCATATAGCGCAGATAGTAAGCGCTGGAGCCTGCGAAGCCAGGCATCGTGTTCAACTCCAAGGGGAAGACGGTCTTGTTGTCGATAAGGTCTTTGCTCACCACCTTGTCCGTCTTCGTATCCCAGGCCCATATCTTGGCACGTCCCAATGGGGGCTCACCCGTCTCTGTGGGCTGGTACTTATCAATCTCAGGCAACTCCAAGGGCAGACATTCCTTCGGAATCATATAGGGCATGTCGTCCTTATAATACACAGGGAACGGCTCACCCCAGTAACGCTGGCGAGAGAAGATGGCATCGCGCAGACGATAGTTGACCTTCACGCGACCCAGGCCCTGTTCTGTGACGAACTTCTTGGTGGCAGCGATGGCCTCCTTGACGGTAAGACCGTTGAGTGAGAACTTATCTGACGCAGAGTTGCACATGATACCATCCTTAGCATCGAAACTCTCCTCGCTGACATCTGCACCCTCGATGACGGGGATGATGGGCAGGTCGAAGTGCTTGGCGAAGGCATAGTCACGAGAGTCGTGGGCAGGCACGGCCATGATGGCACCCGTTCCATAGCCAGCGAGCACGTATTCAGCAATCCAGATGGGAATCTTCTCATCCGTAAACGGATTGATGGCATACGAGCCAGAGAAGACACCCGTCACCTTGTGGTCCATCTGACGGTCGCGCTCCGTGCGCTTCTTCACATAGTCGAGATATTTTTCTACCTCTGCCTTCTGGTCAGGTGTGGTGAGTTCAGCCACGAGATCGCTCTCTGGAGCCAGCACCATGAAGGTGACACCAAACATCGTATCGGCGCGGGTGGTAAAGATGGTGAAGTGCTTGTCGCTGTCAGCAACCTTGAACTCCACTTCGGTTCCTTCGCTTCGACCGATCCAGTTCCTTTGGGTCTCCTTCAGGGAGTCCGTCCAGTCTATCTCTTCCAGACCGTCGAGCAATCTCTGGGCGTAGGCCGAGACGCGGAGGCACCACTGGCGCATCTTCTTCTGCACCACAGGATAGCCGCCACGTACGCTGACACCATCGACCACCTCATCGTTGGCGAGTACCGTGCCGAGTTTCGGGCACCAGTTCACCATCGTGTCGGCCAGGTAGGCAATGCGGTAGTTCATCAGCACTTCCTGCTTCTTCTTCTCAGAGAAACCAGCCCAGTCGGAGGCCGTGAAGTGCAGTTCCTCCGTGCCGAGGGCGTTGCAGTTCTCAGTACCCATCAGTTCGAAGTGCTCAATCAGTTTGATGGTGGGCTGTGCCTTCTTCGACGACGTACTGAAATAACTCTTGAACATACGCTGGAAGGCCCACTGTGTCCACTTGTAGTAGATGGGGTCGCAAGTACGGACCTCGCGCTCCCAGTCGAATGAGAAGCCGATCTTGTCGAGTTGACTTCTGTATCTGTCGATGTTCTCGAAGGTGGTCTTCTCGGGGTGCTGGCCCGTCTGGATGGCATACTGCTCTGCGGGCAGTCCGTAGGCATCGTAGCCCATGGGGTTCAGCACGTTGAAGCCCTGCTGACGCTTGTAGCGGGCATAGATATCACTGGCGATGTAGCCCAGGGGATGGCCCACGTGGAGTCCTGCTCCAGAGGGGTAAGGGAACATATTCAGCACGTAGAACTTCTTCTTGTTCTTGTCCTCCACCACGCGATAGGTTCCATTCTCCACCCATCGCTTCTGCCATTTCTGTTCGATTTCTCTGAAATTGTAATCCATTGTATTTTCGTTATTTATTGTTTCCGTACATTATATTTGGGCTGCAAAGATACGAATAAGTGAGCAGAATGCCAAATTATTTTGGGATTAATTCATGATTTCGCCACTTGCGATACTTCAGCCAATAATAGAGCAGTATCAACAAGCCTATACCAAAAGGTATCAGCAAAAACAAGATGAACACCACAAGGAAAGCAGCACCGATATTGACTCCTATGTGACCTCGTGGATGAAATTCCGGCTTTTCAAGGTGTAAAGAGTCGGCTTCATAAGCCTTCAATGCTTCCTCATACTCTATCTGCGAGGCAGTAAATTCCTGACGACTCTTGTCCATCTCCCTTTCGCTATCGACAATCATCCACACGAAGAAAGCAATCAGCAACGCACTGACTATCGTCAGCATACAACCAGACCACTTCCAGCATCCGCTGGGTTTCTTTATTGGCTTATAAGGATCATTCATACTAATAGTTGATATAGATGAAGGCATAAGTTAAGACGATGACTACGATTAGCACCATGTATATGATAACGAAGGGAATGACGGCCGCGATGGTTCGCCAGATGGTGCTCCAGTAACTGTAGCCCGACAGTTGCTTGATGGGGACGATGATCATTGGCAGGACCAGAACGGTGAAGATATAGTCTGCCATGTTACTGTTACTGGGCCACAGTGCTGTGAGGATGATGCTGTAGATGAGAATCATGTCGGTGATATAGGTCATCGCCACGAAGCACTCTGAGAGGTGTAGGTCTGGTATGTTGGGACTATGTCGGAACAACAGCCATAGTGGCACTGAGAAGATCAGCAGACCAGCGAGATACACCAGCGAGATATTCTTGTCAGCCCACTGGGAAGCATTGTTGAGTAAGTCTCCAGAATTCCACATGCGCATGAATTCTTCTTTTTTCTTCTTTCTTTTGCTTTCCTCAGCGGTGAGTGGCTTGTCGCTCTTTTCTTCAGCCTTTTCCTCTTGGGCTTCAGTTTGCTTCTGCTTAGCCAAGGTCTGTTTTGTTTGTCTCATCATCTCCTCTTGTTCTTCTTTGAAGAGGTTTACCCCCTTGATGTTCAAGCCTGAATCTACCACAATCGATAGTGTGCATAGCAGGAAGAGCATCTTGAAGGGTGGGAAATAGGCCATCTGCATGCCTCTGAGGTAGTCGCGGATCATGTAGCCGGGTCGCAGTATCAGGTCGCGGATGGAGCGGAACATGCCGCGGTTGCCTACGCCCCAGACATCGAGAAACAGCAGGAAGGCCTTCTTGAAGGAGTAGCGGCCTATCCTGGCCGACTGTCCGCAACGGGGACAATAGTTGCCTTGGAAATGCGTGCCGCAGGTAGAGCACTCGTGCATTTCCTCTGAGAGTGGCGCCACCTGATGAGGCTGGTGCTGCCAATTCCTGAATTGTCTGTATTTCTCCTTCTTTTCCATTACTAACTTATCTGTTTTAATTATCGGTAAAGGGTGTATTGCCCGCCGTCGCTCTGACAGTATTTGCGCAGCAGGTCCTGGATGAAGCGGGCATTGGCCACGACGCGCTCTTCGTTGCCGTCGTAACCATTGATGAGCACCACAAGGTGGGTGGTCTTGAGTTCAATCTTCGTACGCTCATTGTCGCTGGTGGGCGTCCCTACCCCACCCTCAGCGTCGCGATAGACAGGCAGGCCGTGGATGTTGATCATCCCTCGGCCAATACCCTCGTAGGGCTCTCCCTCGCGACCTATGCCTAAGGTCAGGGTGTCGCCCTTGAACTTGTCTGCATCAAAGCCGCCAATGCTGTAGCCGTATGCGATGGAGGCAAGGTTGATGAGATCCACCAGTGTGTCTATCTGGTAGAGCGACTTCCCCTGCAGGGCCCTGCGGATGAGGGCTTCTGAAGCAGGGCGATAGCGCGAGGGATCCTTGCCGCAGGCCTTATACACGCTGCGTGTGGCGGCGATGCTGCTCATCTCCTTCAGTGTCTCTGTCGTGAGGGTCTGCCTGTAGTGCTCGCACAGGGCGCCGATCTCCTGCCACAGTTCCTCGCTATAGGGCGTGTTCATCACATTCGCCTCCACGCAGGCTCCCACAAACGTGGGGCATACCTGCTCAATCTCCTTTGATACGATGATATTCATGCCTGCAAAGGTACGATTTTTTGTTGGTTCAGCAAAATATTTGCTAAATCTTTGGCACTATGACGAGATTTGCCTACCTTTGCAGCCAACACTTTTTTATTAGAATAACAGATGAAGAAGATTCTGCCGTTGGCCATCTTGGCTGGCATTTGTATTTCCATTGGTTGCGTAGTCAACCTGAGAGTGGGTGGTGTGGCTGGTGCCGTACTGTTTGCCTTCGGACTGACGACGGTGGTGTATTATGGCCTGAAACTCTATACTGGTACGGCAGGCTTTATCCGCCTGAAGGGCGACTGGGCGATGCTGTGCCTCGTGCTGTTGGGGAATATTGTAGGCTGTCTGTTGACGGCCTGGCTCATTGCCTACGCACAGCCCGACTGTATCGAACCAGCCTCGAAAATCCTTGCAGGCCGCTTAGCGAAGGGCCCCTTTGCCTGTTTCCTGCTGGCTATTGGTTGCGGATTCATCATGACGACGGCAGTGGAGTTCGCCCGCAAGGGAAAGATGCTGCCGCTGCTGTTGGGCGTGCCAGTCTTCATCCTCTGCGGCTTTGCCCACTCCATCGCCGATGCCTTCTATTTCCTTGTCTCTCCATCGGAACAGGTATTGCAGACGAGTGTCCTCGTGGTCTATGTCTGTGAGGTGCTGGGCAACTTCGTGGGTTGCAACCTCTATCGCTGGACGCTCTTCCCCTTCGAGACGAAAGATTCTGAATAGTCCTTCTGGCGCTCTACATCCCTTCTGGACTTCGACTTGATGACCAGCCAGACACCGCTGAACACAAGGACAACGGCCAGGGCATGGGTAGGCTTCAGGATGCCTACACCCATCAGCAGAGAGGCTCCCACAGAGACAATCGGCTGCACATAGTTATAGACGGAGACCACCGTGGGGCGCAGGGTGCGCTGTCCAATCATCGTGAGGATATAACAGATAAAAGTGCCGATACACACGACGTAGGCCACTTCCCACCAGGTCTTCATCGCGATAGGCTGAGACACCACTTCGCTGACGTGGGAGAATGTGAAGGGCAAAAGGATCAATGTGGCCCAGGAGAACATGTATTTGTTGATCGTGAAGACATTGTAGCGCCTGATGAGCGGATTGAAGAGCGACAGGTAGAGGGCGAACGAGAACTGGGCAAACAGACAGAGCAAGTCGCCTCGTATGTCACCCACCTTACTGTCTGCGTGGGCAGCGCTCGTCAGGATCAGTATCAAGGCTCCACTGCAGCCCATCATCACGCCCAAAGCCTTCTTACCCGTTATCGGCTCCTTCAGGATCAGGGCCGACAACAGCATGGCGAAGATCGGCATCGATGTAGTGACGATCGAGGCGTTGATGGGCGACGTGATGCTCAGGCCGATGGTGTAGCAGCACTGGTTGAACACCAGTCCCAGCAGGGCAGCCCCAATAAACATCAACTTATCTTTCAGCGGCACTTCCTCTTTAGGGGCAAAGCGTGAGGCCAGCCAGAAGAGCAGACAGGCGCCCAAGACCCTGAAACTGACCATCGTGATGCCGTCGATGCCATGCGTCATGGCATCCTTGCCCACGGGTGCCATCAGTCCCCAGCCTGCACAGGCGCCGAACATCGACAGATGGGCTATCAGCGGACGACTATTGTTCTGATTATCCATATTCATAAAAGCGCTGCAAAATTACCCCATTTTGCTCTAACCGCCAAATATTCGGCCAAGAACTTGCCGATAGCATAGAATATGGAGTATATATCAGTCATTCAGTTTGCAGAAAAGCATGGTGTTTCTGAGCGCACAGTTCGTAACTATTGTGCTCAGGGAAAGATTGAGGTCAGATTGTAGTAAAAATTGCTAAGGCTCGCAGGGGAAAATTGTAAAATATCGCATTTTAGGAAATATTTTCGTATCTTTGCCCCCATAAAACATAGATAGCGATGATAGATAAAAGAACTTTGGAATTCATACTCACTGACCAGCAGGAAGAGTTGAAGGCGAAATCTGGAGACATACTTTGTAATAGACAGGAAGAAGGCCTGATAGACCTGAATAGCCCAGTTTTAGGAAGAAATTACGTGAAAAACCATTTTATGGGGAAAAAAGCGAAGAAATATTTGGAGGGTAAAGGAAAAGTTTCTATCTTTGCAGCATGAAAGGAACCTATTTAGGATGGGAACCCCGTTTGGTACGGCAAGTGACCCATTAAAATAGAAGCACTTTTAAACTCCGCTTCAGATGGATAGCCCCGTTTGGTACGGCAAGCAAGGCCATTAAAGCGGAGTTCCTTTTTGTAGTTTACTAACATTGTTCTCAAAAGCGTATTGGTCGATGATGGCATAAGGTTTGTATGGGCCACCGTTCTTCATTTGAATTTGTTGTGTTCGTTTCATAATAAAGGAGGTTGACAAAGCGTAAGATAACGCTTTCCTATAAATTAGGTCCCCACCCCACTCCGCTTCGGCCTATGGCTTTCTGCTTCAGAGAGTAAAGACGGGATAAAGATAAGAAAAGTTTTTGAAACTGAAAAGAAAATGGCAGGAAATCTTTGGGGATTCCTGCCGAAATTTTGAAATAATAGATTTTAAACTGCTGGTGTCAATTCTACCGTCAGACCTAATGCAACGATAATAGTCTCCAGCAGATAATATCTGTTAAAGATTATTATAAAATAATTATTATAGCATAATAATCAAAGTATAATAATTATCTTTGTGTGCAGAAAAGAGACTAGCGTATGATAAATAATCCCTTCATCCTGTATGGCTACGAATCGGAAGAGTATTTCTGTGACCGTAAAGACGAGACCAGTCAGTTGTTACGACTGATAGAGAATGGCAATAATGTAGCGCTGATAGCTCCGCGTCGCATAGGAAAGACGGGGCTCATAGAGAACCTTTATCATCTGCCAAAGGTCAGAAAGAAATACTATACCTTCCTGATTGACATTTATGCCACCAAGAACATGGAGGATATGATTATGGCAATGGGGAGCAGCATGGTTTCGTGTTTACGGCCTTGGGGAGCCAAGGTGATGAGGAAGTTTACAGATGTCCTGGCCTCCATCCGCAGCGGCATATCTTTCGACTACATGGGCAACCCTTCATGGAATGTGGAGGTTGGTGATATTCATACCCCACGGGTGACACTTGAAGAGATTTTCCAATACATAGAGTCTGCCGATAAGCCATGTATCGTTGCGATCGATGAGTTCCAATCCGTTAGCCAATACCCTGATGGCAACACCGAAGCCTTGCTTCGCACCTTTGTACAGCATTGTCGTAATGCCAACTTTATCTTTGCGGGCTCACAGCGTTCCATGATGGCCGAGATGTTCAATAGTCCAGCCAGGCCCTTCTACCAAAGCACCTCGATGATGAATCTTGACTGTATCCCGATGGAAAAATACTGTCTGTTTGCCCAGAATCATTTCAAGGCAGCCGACAAGGCTCTTCCCGCCATTGTGTTCCAGGCAGTCTATCAGCGCTTTGAGGGTGTCACTTGGTATGTACAGCGGGTTATGAATGAACTCTTTGCTATTTCCTCGCCTGGCTCAAATAGTACTGTGGAGATGATAGATTTGGCAATCAGCAATATCCTGAAAGCTAATGAATTCAATTACCAATCGATGCTTTTCCAACTTCCTCCCAAGCAGAAAATGCTGTTAGTGGCTATCAGCAAGGCTGGCAAGGCTACTGCCATCACTTCGGCAGAGTTTATCCGTCGCTGGCACCTGCCTTCAACAAGCAGCGTGCAGTCGGCTATCAAAGGGTTGCTTGAAAAGGGATTTGTCACATCAACCCTTGGTGTCTATGAAGTTTATGACAAGTTCTTTTCTATGTGGCTGAGAAAAGATTGAATGAAAGAAAAAAATGTTAGACATCTTCTTATTTACAGATGCTTATAATGAGGAACCAGATGACGGGGACGAGAAGAGACGGCAGGAGGTTGAGCGTCTTGCAGTCCTTGAGGTTGAGCAGGCCGAGACCACTGCCTGTGATCATCAGTCCGCCCACGATGAGGAGTTCGGCCATGAGGGCATCGCTGATGGCCGTGCTGCTGATCTGGGCAACCATGTAGAACATGCCTTGCCAGAGGAACAGCACTGGGGCGGCCAGTACCATGCCCAGCCCGTATGTAGAGGCGAAGATGGTGCTGCTGACGAAGTCGAGCGTGGCGTTGGTGAAGAGGAAGGTGTGGTCGCCCTTCAGGGCAGAGATCACTGGCCCCAGCATCGACAGGGGGCCGATGCAGTAGAGGAGGATGGCCGTACTGAGTCCGTCGCCGAGTCTGGCTTCGCCCTGGCCTTTCGAGCGCTTGTTGACGAGTCGCTTGAAGCGCCCGTCGATGTCGAGCCTCGTGCCGAGGATGCCGCCAACGGCCAGTGCTACGATGAAGAGCACGGGGTACTGGCTCTTGGGCAGGTTGGTGATGGTGGCGTTGAGGCCGATGGCGAGCGATGCCAGGCCAAGACCTGTATAGAGTACCTCCTTATAGCGATCCTTGATGCCGCGATTGAGTAAAGCGCCTAGTATAGAACCAGCAATGATGGTGCATGTGTTGACTATCGTTCCTATCATGGCTGCAAAGGTAGGAAAAGTTTTTGAGGCAGGAAAAGAAAAAAACGGAAAAATTTGGCTGTTTGAGGATTTATGCATACTTTTGCAGCAACAAAGGCTGTGCCAGGATCACTGACAGACAATAACTTTTCCTAAAATGAATATGAGAAAGATTTTTATCCCATTGGCGCTCATCGCGATAGCGGTGCTGACGCTTGGCGCCTGCTCTGGAAAGAAAGAGGCAGGACAGACAGTGAATAATTTTCGCATCAAGCGAGGTACGAACGTGAGTCACTGGCTCTCGCAGTCGGAGGAGCGTGGCGAGGCACGCAAGAACCATATCAAGGAGGCCGACTTCGCACGCCTCGACTCACTGGGATTCGACTTCGTGCGCATCCCCATCGACGAGGTGCAGTTCTGGGATGAGGAGGGCAACAAACTGCCTGAGGCCTGGGAACTGCTGACCAATGCGCTGGACTGGGCTGGCAAGCACCATTTGCGCGCCATCGTCGATCTGCATATCATCCGCTCCCACTACTTCAATGCCGTCAACGAGAGCGGTCAGGCTGCCAATACGCTCTTCACCTCGGAGAAGGCCCAGCAGGACCTGATCAACCTGTGGTATCAGTTGTCGGACGTGCTGAAGGGCTACAGCAACGACTCCGTGGCCTACGAGTTCATGAACGAGCCCGTGGCCGACGATCACGAGCAGTGGAACCAGTTGGTGGCCAAGGTGCACAAGGCCCTCCGCGAGCGCGAGCCGCAGCGCACGCTCGTCATCGGCTCCAACCGCTGGCAGGGCTACGAGACGATGAAGTACCTCAAGGTGCCCGAGGGCGACAAGAACATCGTGCTCTCCTTCCACTACTATAATCCCATGCTGCTCACCCACTATGGTGCCTGGTGGACGCCTACTCGCGACTACAAGGGCAAGATCAACTATCCTGGCGTGCTCGTGTCGAAGGAAGACTATGAGGCTACGCCCGACTCCATCAAGCCGCTGATAGAGCCCTATACCAAGGAAGAATGGAACATCGACCATATCCGCGCTGACTTCAAGGATGCCATCGAGGCTGCCAAGAAGTACGACCTGCAGTTGTTCTGTGGCGAGTGGGGCGTGTATGAGCCCGTAGATCGTGAACTGGCCTATAAGTGGACGAAGGATATGCTGGAGGTCTTCGATGAGTCGGGCATCGCCTGGACCACCTGGTGCTATGATGCCGACTTCGGCTTCTGGGACCAGCAGAAGAACGACTTCAAGGACAAGCCCCTCGTCGATCTGCTGATGTCTGCCAAGGGCCTGTAATACCCCTATCAAAATAAAAATTGTCAGACGAATTTCCTTTCAGCCGAAGCGTATCTGTCTTATTATCAGTGCGTTAGGCTGAAAGGTGTTTTTTCGCCCTATTCGGGAGGTCTGTTTTCTGGCCATAAAGAGGCTCTTTACGGAAATGAGGAGGCACTTTACGACCAGCAGGAGGCACTTTACGATCGTAAAGAGCCACTTGAGCGCCGAAAAGTGCCTGCTATTTTCCAAAAGGAGCCACTTATTTTGGCCCCAAGGCCTCTTGGCAGAGCACGAAAGGCGCATGGCACAAACTTTTAGATACGCACAGCGGAATCGCCCGCCTGCCTCTTCCCCCCAAAACACCTTTCAGCCGAGCATGCTGATAATCACAGAGTTACGTGCTGGCTGAAGGGTGACATTTCTTTCTGTGTTAATGCAAGAAAAAGGCTGAAAACCTTTGTATTTCGCTCAAAAAGTATTATCTTTGCACTCAGAAACCAAAAAACCATAGAAATGAAGAGAACTATTAGAATCATGGTCGTCTCGGCAACGATGTTGTTGGGCGTGACATCAGCACAGGCTCAGTTTGGTAATCTTCTTGGAGGCATCAAGAAAGCCAAGGAGACAGTTGAAAAGGTGAACAAGAAGCGTAATGGCGACATTGAGTTCACTCGTGGCGGCAATCAGGCTGGCGTCTTCCGCACAAGGACCGGTGAGTTTATCCTGAACCAGACGCATCCCGACGGAGACCTCAAGGGCAAGAAGGTGGTCTTCAAGGTGGAGGAGAACGGTGACGTGAAATATGACGACGGTCGGAAGATAGGTGAAGTGCATGGTGACGGCACAGTGGCCTTCCACGGCGAGCAGAACTACCTGAGTCTGCAGAAGGACGGTTCGGTGGTGATGGACGGCGAGAAGGTGGCCTTTATCGACGACGACGGACGGGTGTTCATCTACGACGTCCTCATCGGCAGGGCAACGGGGCTCGACAAGCAGTATGCTGCCCTACTCTACCTGGGCATCTATCACAACAAGGAGACGCTGGCCAAGACAAAGGTGGAACTGGCTGAGGTGAAGCGTAAGCAGGAGGCAGAGGCCAAGCGCCAGCAGGAATTTGCCGCCCAGCGCAAGGCCGAGGCTGCCAAGAACCCCAGCAGGAGTTCTGGCAACTCGAACGGCAGCACGCAGCAGAAGGTGAGAGAATATACCATCGAGAAAGGTAGTGCCCGTGGGTATGTCGATGAGAATGGGGTGGTCTATAACTGGGGCCATCGGAAGTTGGGACAGTTGCCCAAGGGCAGTAGTGGCGACATCACTGACGATGTAGGCCATAAGATTGGTTCCGTCTGGTCAGGGGATATCAAGGACGCGTATGGCAATCTGCTCTGTCACGTCTCCTCTGGCGGCTCTATCTCCGTGAAGGGCTCGACTGCCACGGTGGCCGAGGTGAAGGCTGCTGGCCGCGTCGATATGTCGAAGGACTCCAAGACCATAGGCTATTGCAACTGCAACAACTACGTGTGGACGGCTGCCATCATTTTCTGCAACCTGTTCCGATTCTGATCAATGGAGCGAATGAAGAAGATTCTCTTTATATGCCTGGGTAATATCTGCCGCTCGCCAGCCGCAGACGGCATCATGAGGCATCTCGTGGCAGAGCAAGGACTGGACGATGAGTTCTATATAGACTCCGCTGGCATCGGCTCCTGGCACGTGGGCCAGTTGCCCGACCGTCGTATGCGGCAGTGTGGAGAGCGGCATGGCTACACGTTCGACCATCGTGCCCGCCAGTTCTCTCCGAGCGATTTCGGGCGTTTCGACCTGATAGCCGTGATGGATCATGAGAACTACCACGACGTGGCCCGTCAGGCCCACTCGGAGGCTGACCTCCAGAAGATTATCCGCATGAGCGACTATCTGCGCCACCACCCAGGACAGCAGACGGTGCCTGATCCTTATTATGGTTCTGAGCGCGACTTCGAGTTTGCCGTGGAACTCCTGGAAGATGCCTGTGAGGGTCTGCTGGAAGCACTCCTCAAAGAGCCTCGCTGAAGAGGAACTGCTGGTCGGTGTATTGCCAGCGGGCAAGGCCGAAGCGGATGAGGCGGGCCAGCAGGATAATGACTTTCTGGCGAGGCAGGCGTGAACGGCGAACGAGTTGATTCAGCGTGAATGTCAGTTGCTCACCGTCGGGGTGGATCGCCCTTAGCAGTTTCTTGACATTTTCCGTATAGGTCATCATCGTCCCACGCTCTGCCTGCTGCTCGCGCCAGATGGCGAGGTGTACGGGCGAGGCCACGATGTTCTCGTCGGCGATGCGGATATAGGCACGCTGACGTCCCTCTTCGTTGATGGCACAGACGGGCTTGCGCTCTGAGGGAGGAACGGTGGCGATGACGATGGTGCGCCCATCGACGTGATAGGTGTCGAACTTGATGCTCGCCTCTGGCCTGCAGTATTTGTAGGCTGCCTGGTGCATCATGAAGATCTCCTCCTCAGAGCGCACGCCAGAGAGGTGGCCGTCGTCTCTTACCCCAATGAGTAGCCGTCCTCCATCCGTATTGGCAAAGGCCGATACCGACTTGGCAAGTTTCGAGGCATCAGCCACCCGGTACTTGAAGTCCTGTTGCTGGTGCTCACCCTCGCTGATGAGGCTAAGGAGATAGTGTTTGTCATCCATCCTTCAGGGGTGCCGTCACTACCACAAGGGTGGTTATTCTATTTCATTATCACTTTCTGGCGGTCCTTGATGTATATGCCCGACTTTTGTGATGCATTGTCAAGGCGGCGGCCCTGCAGGTCGTAGATGGCTGCCTGACGGCTGCTGCCCTCTGTGGCTGCTGTCCTGATGACTGTGGGAGCCTGGTCGTAAGCCTCGATGCGCTCCGTGAACCGCTGTTCGAGGTCGGAGAGCAGATAGAGTCCGTCGGCATTGGCCGTCAGTTCTTCAAGTGCGAGTGGATAGACGGCGGGTGGATTGTCGAGTGAGAGTAGGGGCATCTGGCGCAGTTGGTCAACAGTCTGATAGACCATGTTCAGGGCCGCATACTCCTTGCCGTCGCTGCCCAACCACTTCTCGATGACGAACTTACAGCCGATGGGGGTCTTCGCCTCGATGGCATCAGGCAGGTCGTAGTCGTTGACGCCCAGGGCGGCGAGCACGCTGCCAATGTTGGAGTCGTGGCCGCAGAGGAAGGCGAAGGTCCGTCCGTCAGTCTTCAGTTCCGTCAGTAGTTCCTGCAACAAGGGGTGAGCCACGTTGATGGCGACTAATGGAGCGGTGAAGAGTACATCACCATAATAGTCTTTTGCAGCGGAAATCTTCTTCCAGTCACTGCGTGAGAGTTGGTGCCCGAAGGCGGCTTTCTGTTCGTCAGGCTCCTCGTAGTATTGCAGTACGAGGGCATCAGCGGCCTGGCAAGCCAGTTTCATGTCACCCTTCATGCCAGGTTCCTTGTCCATCTGAAGCACAATCTCCGTATTGTCTGTCCTGAAACTGCAGGTGTCGCCCTGCGTGCAGGCCGCACTCCGGTCCATGTCGAGCACCTCTTGCAGCAGGTCGTAGTTTTCACGCATCCTCTCCCCTATTCCTTCGAGAGTTGTGTCGCCGAAAATGTCCGTGATCTGTTGGATGGCCTCAGACTGGAGTTCATCGTTGTCGCTCGTCCACTTAGGGGTGAACGTGGGGTCCATCGTACCCACATCGTAATGGTGCTCAATGCTGACATTGGCCACGGGCAGCATGCCGCTCGAGAAATACTGGGCCGTGGCGATGGTGCGCTGCATGGAGTTGGCATAGAAACGGAAGGCGCCCTCGGCAGGCAGTTCGTTCTCCTGCATCAGACCCTCGCTGACGAGCCACTTGCGGAAGAACTGGCCCATCTCCGTCTCCAGCACGCCGCCCCGTAGTGATAACTCGCTGGGAGCAGACGTCCAGGCAAACCACTGATGTGGCGTGATGCGCCCTAAGGCAGATTCCGGACCTGACATGGGCGAACGGATGTTGTGTCGGCTCAGTACGACGACCTCTTCCAGTTGGTACTGGCTGCGGAATGCAGCATTGCGCTCTATCTGGGCACTGGCTATTGTCAGGCTGCATGCAGCGATGACTACGGTAATCAGTCTGTGGCAGTAAGAGTTCATAATTTTTCCTTTTTAGACATTTGGGGACAAAGATATGTTTTTTTTATGAAACGACAAAGGATTTGGAGCGTAATAGTAGAAATTTGAGGTAAAATTTTGCCAGTTGGGAAAAAAGGCGTAATTTTGCCACTCAAACAAATAACGACAGAGTAATGGCAAAAAAGGAGGGTAAGGAACTGACCCCGATGATGAAACAGTTCTTCGACTTAAAGGCGAAACATCCTGATGCAGTGATGCTGTTCAGGTGTGGCGACTTCTATGAGACCTACTGTGAGGATGCCGTTACTGCTGCGAAGATCCTGGGTATCACCCTCACCCATCGTAACAACGGATACAACAAGGGCGACGAGATGGCGGGCTTCCCCCACCATGCCCTCGATACCTATTTGCCCAAACTCATCAGGGCTGGCAAGCGCGTGGCCATCTGCGACCAACTCGAAGACCCAAAGTTGACGAAGAAACTCGTGAAGCGAGGTATCACGGAACTGGTGACACCTGGTGTGGCGCTCTCCGACAATGTGCTAAACTATAAGGAGAACAACTTCCTGGCTGCCGTCCATTTCGGCAAGTCGGCATACGGCGTGGCCTTCCTCGATATCTCCACGGGAGAGTTCCTCACGGGCGAGGGCACACAGGACTATGTGGAGAAGTTGCTGGGCAACTTCTCGCCTAAGGAGATTCTCTACAACCGTGATAGGAAGAGTGATTTCGAGCGCCTCTTTGGCAACCGCTACTTCACCTTCCCACTCGACGAATGGGTGTTCACTGACCAGACGGCCAAGCAGAAATTGCTCAGGCACTTCAACGTGAAGAACCTGAAGGGCTTTGGCGTGGATCACCTGCACAACGGTGTGATTGCCGCTGGGGCCATCCTGCAATACCTCGAACAGACCCAGCACACCCAGATAGGGCATATCACCAGTATCTCGCGCATCGAAGAGGATAAGTACGTGCGACTGGATAAGTTTACGATCCGTTCGCTCGAACTCGTCCATCCCATGCAGGAAGACGGCAAGTCGCTGCTCGATGTGATCGACAAGACGGTATCGCCCATGGGTGGACGACTGCTGCGCCGCTGGCTCGTATTCCCCCTGAAGGATGAGAAGCCCATCAACACGCGCCTCGACATCGTGGAGTACTACTACCGCGAGCCAGAGTTCCGTGAGTGTCTCGATGATCAGTTGCACAAGATAGGTGACCTGGAGCGCATCATCTCGAAGGTGGCCGTGGGGCGCGTGTCGCCACGGGAAGTGGTACAGTTGAAGGTGGCCCTGCAGGCTATCCAGCCCATCAAGACGGCCTGTCTCCATGCCAATAACGAGGCTCTGAACAGGGTAGGGGAACAGTTGAACCTCTGTGACGATCTGCGGGACAGGATCGAGAAGGAGATACAGAACGACCCGCCGCAGTTGGTGGCCAAAGGAGGCATCATCAAGGACGGCGTGAATGCAGAACTCGACGAACTCCGCAGCATCGCCTACAGCGGCAAGGACTATCTGCTGAAGATACAGGAGCGCGAGGCCCAGCAGACGGGTATCTCCTCGCTGAAGATAGGCTACAACAACGTGTTCGGCTACTACCTCGAGGTGCGCAATACCTACAAGGATCAAGTGCCGCCGGAGTGGGTGCGCAAGCAGACGCTGGCACAGGCCGAGCGCTATATCACGCAGGAACTGAAGGAATACGAGGAGAAGATACTCGGAGCCGAGGATAAGATCCTGAGCCTGGAGGCCAAGTTGTTCAACGATCTGGTGCTGTCGATGCAGGCGTTTATCCCGCAGATACAGGTCAATGCCAATATCATCGCCCGACTCGACTGCCTGCTCTCGTTTGCGAAGACGGCAGAGGAGAACCGCTATATCCGCCCCGTGATCGACTCCTCTGAGGTCATCGATATCAAGCAGGGCCGCCATCCTGTCATCGAACAGGAACTGCCCCTTGGCGAACAATATGTGCCCAATGACATCCTGCTCGACAATGAGCGCCAGCAGATCATTATCATCACAGGTCCGAATATGGCCGGTAAGTCCGCGCTGCTGCGCCAGACGGCACTCATCGTGCTACTTGCTCAGATAGGCTGTTTCGTGCCCGCAGAAGCCGCGAGAATCGGTCTGGTGGATAAGATATTCACCAGGGTAGGGGCGAGCGATAACATCTCCTTGGGAGAATCCACGTTTATGGTGGAGATGACAGAGGCCTCGAACATCCTGAACAATGTGTCTTCGCGCTCCTTGGTGCTCTTCGATGAGTTGGGTAGGGGAACATCTACATACGATGGCATCTCCATCGCCTGGGCCATCGTCGAGTATCTGCATGAGAATGCCAAGGGCCATCCCCGTACGCTCTTTGCCACGCATTATCATGAACTGAACGAGATGGAGAAGAACTTCTCGCGTATCAAGAACTACAACGTATCTGTGAAGGAGGTGGATGGCAAGGTGATCTTCCTGCGAAAACTTGAAAAGGGTGGGAGTGAGCACTCCTTTGGTATCCACGTGGCAGAGATTGCAGGTATGCCGCGATCGATTGTGAAGCGCGCCAACGTGATTCTGAAGCAGTTGGAGGCCGAGAACTCACAAGTAGGTACCGTTGGCAAGCCCACGGCAGAGATCGCCGCTTCTCGCGAAGGCATGCAACTCTCCTTCTTCCAACTCGATGACCCAGTGCTCTGTCAGGTGCGGGATGAGATACTTGGTCTCGACGTCAATAACCTCACGCCCCTCGAAGCGCTCAATAAACTCAACGACATCAAGAAAATCGTATCCGGAAAATAAAGTGAAACAGTTCAGCCGAATTTGTAATTCGGCTGTTGTGAGTATAAGCATTTGTAATGCGCTTATAAGAACATCAGAATCTTATGACTTCAATCTCTAACAATCCTTTTTCTCCTGCATAATCTCGTGCCGAACTGTACAGATAATCTTCTGCTCTCTCCACAATCTCCGCCCTTACAGGATTCTGATGGATGTAGTTAACTTTCTGCCACAGAAATTCCGACGTGTATATTTCCTCCACATGGTTGCCTTCCTGCCAGAAGCGATAGTTGGTTATCCTCTTGTCGTTGGCTCCTGCGAAGCGGAAACGGTCTATCATCCAAGTACGTCGGCTTTCGTGCCCATCTTCCTCCAACACCTTAAGAATCTTCTTGTTTGTAAACTTCTTAAAGTCACGCAGTATATCACCAACTGTCTGTTCTCCCTCAGCACTTACAACCATGTGCAGATGGTTCGACATCAGGACCCAAGCATAAATCTTCAGCCCTTTTTGCCGCTGACAATAATCCAACGACTCTATGACGATATGCCGATAACTGGCTCGTGTGAAAATATCCACCCAGTCAATGACCGTCGAAGTCGTGAAATAAAGTTGCTTAGTGAGAGGAGTCATAGTTTCATAAATCGAATACTCGTATTTGGAAATCTTTCGTGTTGTTGCTACTATATTCTTCTATGGCTTTTCCATTATGATATGCATACTGCAATCTATCGCTATCCATAAGTATTTCGTAATAACTGTCATTTCTTTTTGTAGTACCATTTTGGCTTACAGAAAAATAATATCTGTTATTAGCACTAAAATATTCTCTACGCCTCTCCATTTTACCTTGATTTCCCATTGGTGTATGAATTGGGTTGAGAATAATATGGGTTTTATTCAAAAGACAATCAAATCGTTCTTTCAGGTCTATCCTTTCCTGAAGCCTAAAAACGGGTCGATTAGCTTCTTTCTGGATATTTCTGAGAATATTATTTTCACCACATTGCAAAACCAAACAGGTCTTTCCTTTTATTTTAAAACACCGTCTAGTTTCGAGTTCGTTAATAAACCGTTCACATAAATCCCCATTTCCCTCTATCTCATCTTTTGTTGAAAAGAATTGATTGGTAAATAAATTGTGAATCACCCCATTTTCTATAGAATATAGGCAATTCTTCAAATCAATGAATTTGCTATCCTTGACTTCTCTGACTTCAAACAAGACAAACGAATTCTTATTATCTATTCGTTCCTTCAGAACACCAAGATCTTTTTGGTAATACAATGTGCTACCACAAAACATTATTAAGTCAGCTTGCGACTGATTAACTAGGTTAATCATTAAATCAAGTCGTTTCTTTTCCTTTATGTTGTATCTAAAAGAAATCAGTTCTATTTTCATATTACATATTATAATATGCTATTGGGTTTTGTGAACCTTGAACAATATTCCGTGTATTCTTATTCAAATATGGTGAGTCTTCAATTTCTATTCCGTCAAATTCCCATCTACCAGGATAATCCTTTGATAAATACCACCGAGTCGGTTTGAAAACAGCTCTAACGATACCACGATAGACAGCCAAAGCGTATGTTGCATGCTGTGCTCTATTACCGTTAAGTCGCCAATATTTTCGTGTGGCTTCATATATGCTGCCACGCTCTCCAGTTACATAAGTCTTATTAATATTGATAAATATTAGTTTGTCATCCCATCCTGGTTCAATGTTTGAACAATCATAGATGGAGTTGATTTCTTCAACGGTCTTAATTCCGCGATCCCATTGGTGATGACCAGATTGAATATTTGTCAGTATAGTTTCCAGATTGAATGGCTGATAAGTCAGGAGGTCAATAAGTACCGATTCTACAAGAAGAGCTACATCCCGTGTCATTCCATGACGAATGATGTAGTATTTAACTTCCATTCCTTGTGAAATAATATCACGAATGAGATCTAACTTTAGGCTTTGAAGGTTCTCGTTCAAAGCATCGAAAGCATGATTAAATACACGATTCCCACATCCTTCACCTATGTAGAAAATACGATTGTCGCGTGGGTCAACCAAACAATATACATAGTGATCTAATGATTCGACAACGGCTTGTTTGAAAAATCTCATTTTTCTATCTAATCGAATTACAAATTCTTATACTCACTGCAGACGAATTGCAAATTCGCCTGAACTCCAAGCCTGAACGCTATGAGGAGACTTGTTTCTTTGCTTTTATCATGCAGTAGACGCCAAGGATGATGAAGGGAATCGAGAGGATCTGGCCCATGTCGAGGGGGAGGGAGGTCTCGAAGGCTTCCTGAACTTCCTTGGTGTATTCGATGAAGAAGCGGAAGGTGAAGATATACGTCAGACAGAAGCCGAAATACCAGCCTGTGCCGATCTTCTCGGGCATCCGTTTATGCAGATACCATAGGATGAAGAAGAGCAGGGCGTATGCGATGGCCTCGTAGAGTTGTCCGGGGTGGCGTGGCATCGTATCCACACGCTCGAAGATAAAGGCCCAGGGCACATCGGTAATCTTGCCGATAATCTCAGAGTTCATCAGGTTGCCCAGGCGGATAAAGCAGGCCGTCGTACCTGTGGCGATGGCGATGTTGTCGAGTACCGTCCAGATGCCCAACTTGGTCTTCCTGACATAGAGCCAGAGGGCAATCATCAGGCCCAGTGTGCCGCCATGCGAGGCCAGTCCGGCATAGCCAATCAGTTTCCAACCGCCTTCTGGCAATATCCGGATGGGCAGGAACATCTCCACGATGCCTTGCCAAGAGGTCAGGAAATAGTCTGGTTCATAGAAGATGCAATGCCCCAGACGGGCTCCGGCAAGGATGCCCACGAAGCAGTAGAAGAAGAGCGGGTCGAAGAGTTCATCCTTGATCTTCTGTTCCTTATAGAGCCGTTGTACCACGAAATAGGCCAGTGCCAGGCCGATGATCCACATCAGACCGTACCAGCGCACAGTAATCGGTCCCAGATGGAAAGCCTCCAAATCAGGCTGCCATACGATATAATTAAGTAGATCCAACATAACTTAAACATTAAAGCGGAAGTGCATGATGTCGCCATCCTGTACCACGTAGTCCTTTCCCTCGACAGCCAGTTTGCCGGCTTCGCGGACGGCAGCCTCGGAGCCATACTGCAGATAGTCCTCATACTTGATCACCTCGGCACGGATGAAGCCCTTCTCGAAGTCGGTGTGGATGACACCAGCGCACTGCGGAGCCTTCCAGCCCTTCTTATACGTCCAGGCCTTCACCTCCATCTCACCAGCGGTGATGAAGGTCTCGAGGTTCAGCAGGGCGTAGGCCTTCTTGATCAGACGGTTCACGCCGCTCTCCTCCAGGCCCAGTTCCTCGAGGAACATCTGCTTGTCCTCATACGACTCCAGTTCTGCGATGTCCTCCTCCGTCTTAGCAGCGATGATCATCGTCTCGGCTCCTTCCTCCTTGGCCAAGGCCTCTACTTTCTTCGTAAAGTCGTTACCGTCCTTGGCATCTGCCTCACTGACATTGCAGACGTAGAGCACTGGCTTTGAGGTCAGCAGGAAGAGATTCCTGGCGCAGTCCTGTTCCTCCTTGGTCTCGAACTCCACGATGCGGGCGTTCTTGCCCTGATCAAGTACCTCTTTGTAGGCATGAAGGACTGTTGCCTCCACCTTAGCCTCTTTATTGCCAGCGGCAGCGGCCTTCTCCGTCTTGGCCAGACGGCCCTCGATGGTCTCGAGGTCCTTCAATTGCAGTTCTGTATCGATAATCTCCTTGTCGCGGATGGGGTCGATGGAGCCATCGACATGAGTGATGTTCTCATCCTCGAAGCAGCGGAGCACATGGATGATGGCATCCGTCTCACGGATATTTCCAAGGAACTTATTGCCTAATCCCTCGCCCTTAGAGGCTCCCTTCACGAGTCCGGCGATATCCACGATCTCACAAGTAGCAGGTACGATACGGCCTGGATGTACGATCTCTGCCAATTTCGTCAGGCGCTCGTCGGGAACGGTGATCACACCTACGTTGGGCTCTATCGTACAGAAGGGGAAGTTTGCTGCCTGAGCCTTCGCACTCGACAAACAATTGAACAATGTAGATTTGCCCACATTAGGCAATCCTACAATACCACATTTTAATGCCATTTCTTCTTTAAACGTTTAAATTTGGGTGCAAAGGTACGAATAAGCGCGTGAAAAACCAAATTTTCCCTTGGAATGTTGCATTTCAAAAGATATTTGACACACTCCAAAAAGCCTGTTACACCAAAATTGGCTACCTTTGCAGGCGAAAACAAGTAAAGTAACCAAAAGAGATGAATCGACTATTAACAAGGATTTTTGTGTGTGGAGCCCTCGCAGGCTTATCTGTTAGCAATGCTAACGCTCAACTTTCATCTAATCCAGACAAGTTCCTGGGCAATATTACGACTTATGGTCAGATTGACTATGGGGATGAGAAATTCTATGAGATATGGAACCAGATTACCCCGGAGAACGAGTCAAAGTGGGAATCTGTGGAAGGCAGGACCCATGGGAATTACAACTGGAGTAGTACAGACAAGATCTATAAATATGCCAAAGAGCATGGTATCCCCTTTAAATGGCATACTCTCGTGTGGGGCTCCCAATATCCTAAATGGATGGATAGACTCTCGCCAGAAGAACAGTATGAGGCTATCGTGGAGTGGATGGATGCCATCAAGGAGCGTTATCCCGACATCCAAATGATCGACGTGGTGAACGAGGCCATCTCTGGTCATGCCCCTGCTCCCTATAAGGCTGCCTTGGGTGGCGATGGAAAGACTGGCTACGACTGGATCATCAAGGCCTTTGAGATGGCCCACGAGCGCTGGCCGGATGCCATCCTGATCTATAACGACTATAACACGTTCCAGTGGAACACTGATCAGTTTATTGACCTGGTTAAGACACTCCGTGACGCAGGAGCGCCTATCGACGCCTACGGCTGTCAGTCGCACGACCTCACAGACTGCAATGAGACCAACTTCAAAAAGTCGATGGATAAGATTCAGGATGCCCTGAAGATGCCGATGTACAGCACGGAATATGACATTGGTACTGCAGACGATGATCTTCAACTGAAGCGCTATCAGGAGCAAATTCCATATATGTGGGAGGCAGACTATTGCGCAGGTATCACACTCTGGGGGTATATCTATGGTAGGACATGGACTACTGATGGTAACTCTGGCATTATCAAAAACGGCATTGATCGTCCTGCCATGACCTGGTTGCGCGAGTATATGCAGACGGATGCCGCCAAGAATGCCAAGAGCCCGTTCCCAGGGATGGTGAAGGAGGCTTCTATCTATCTGAAGCCGGATGCTATTATCGTGGATAAAGGTTTTCAAGTAAATATTGGTATCGATGCCAGTCTGAAGACCAAGACCATTGAGAGCATAGAATTGTTCGTGAATGATGAACCTGTGGAAGTGATGGTCACCACAAGCATACCTAAAGCGTATTACTCGGCAGATTATACCCCTACTGCTAATGGCAAATACGAACTGAGAGCCGTTGTGACAGCCACTGACGGCACTAAGTATGAGCGCTATGGCGGTTTTACGGTTCTTGACCCTCGTAGTCCCTTTGGGGGTACGGCCATCGAATGGCCAGGAACGCTGGAGTTTGAGGACTTCGACTCTGGTGCTGAAGGTCAGACGTTTCATGATTCCGACAATGTCAGTGAAGGCGATTACAAGAACTATCGCAGTGATGCTGGTGGGGTGGATCTTGTGAAGGGCAATGGCGGCTGCGCTATCGGCTATACGGCAATGGGCGAGTGGCTCGAATATACTGTCAATGTGAAGGAGGCTGGTACCTATTCATTCGAGGCTACCGTCTCTTGTGGCTCTCAGGATGGTTCCGCCTTCAGTATCGATCTCCTCCAGGAAGATGGTTTTGTCAATCTGGCGAAAGTGACTGTGCCGCAGACAGGCAACAACGATTGGAATACATACAAGGTGGTGAGTGGTAAACTGAATGTTCCGCTGGAGCCCTTTGTACAGACCATCCGCATCACCATCGACAAGCCATACGTCAACCTCGATAAGATCGAGTTGAAGTTAGAGGGAACTGGTATCCAGTCAGTGAAGGATGACGCTTCGTTAGAGGGACAGTCCTATAACCTCTATGGTATGAAAGTTGATCAGAACTATAAGGGAATTGTCATTAAGAACGGTAAAAAGATATTGAACAGATGAGGAAAATTCTTATCGCCATCATCGCATTGGTAGCATTTGGCTCTAATGCCTATGCCCAGGTGACAGAACCAAAAGACACACCTCAGTTGGAGTTTGCACTCCAACTGAAGGTGACGCTTGGGGAAACCTACTCCTGTGGAGAGACGCAGCATGGGCAGCGCATCGTGATTCCTATCACGGGTGGTACTTTCGAAGGACCGAATATTAGGGGGACGATCGTGAATGGTGGAGCAGACTATCAGTTGGCCAACAAGGCTCAGAAGCGGACGGAGTTGGAGGCTATCTATAGCATTAAGACTGACGATGGCGTGTATATCCATGTGCGTAATAGAGGTATCATCTATGATGGTAAAGATGTCAATGGCAATCCATCCTTCTACTTCAAGGCTGCTCCTCAGTTTGAGGCGCCTGCCGACAGCAGGTATGCGTGGCTGAATAACGCGCTCTTCGTCTGTGCCCCTGACTTCACCCAACAGTTCCAAGGGATCGTCCTCAATGTCTGGCGAGTGAAATAATTTCTCCTGGCTCGCAACTTTCTGGGTCTTCTATACGTCAAACAGACGAAGAAACTTTCAAAACAAGACTGATATGAAGAAATTGTTATTGTTATTGATTGCAGGTTGTCTGCTTTCGTTTACTGCGTGCAAAGTCAATCTCGGCACAGGGGAGAATAGAATCGATCCCAGCGGAAATATCGTCAAGGCCAAGTATCCGCAGGAGGCTTTTGACAAGGTGGACAACCATGTGGTGGGCAATATCCAACTGGTTCAGAGCAGTCAGAGTCGCGTGACCCTATCGGCTCCAGACAACTATATCGACCTCTTTGAGTTTAAGAATGAGGACGGTGAACTGACTATCAATTTTAAGGAAGACAATATCAGTATCGATACCAAGGATGTGGTCATCGTGATCTATACGCCCAGCATTAGTAAGGTGAAAAACAGTGGGGCTGCTGACATCCGTCTCGACAGTCTGACTACTGATGAACTTGAAGTCAGCAATTCTGGTGTTGGAGCCTTCAATCTCGGCCATATTAAGGCGAGAGAGATTGACGTCTCCTGCAGTGGCGTAGGCAGCATCACGATAAGCGGTCAGACGGATGAGGCAGAGTATAGTTGCAGCGGTGTGGGCAGCATCAACGCTAAGGATATGGTTTCACGTGTAACTGATGCCAGTATCAGTGGAGTAGGGGGGATCGAGTGTTATGCCTCTGAGTCCATTAAAGGCCGAGTCTCTGGCGTAGGCGGTTTGAAATATGCAGGTCATCCAGCAAAGAAAGACCTGCATAATTCCATGGTAGGCGGCATCACCGAATTGTAATCAGTGGGCTTCGAGCCAGTTCTGGCCAAAGCCACTGTCAGCCACAAGGGGCACAGCGAGGGTGATGGCGCTTTGCATCTCTTCCAAGACGATTTTCTCGACGGACTCTTTCTCCTCTGGATAGACAGAGAAGTTGAGTTCGTCGTGTACCTGTAGGATCATCTTGCTTCTAATGCCCTCTGCCTTGAAACGATTGAAGATACGTATCATGGCCACCTTGATGATGTCTGCGGCTGTACCCTGGATGGGGGCGTTGATAGCGTTACGTTCTGCAAAACCTCTGACAGTGGCATTGTGGGAGTTGATGTCAGGCAGATAGCGGCGACGCCCAAAGAGGGTAGTGACGTAGCCCTGCTGTCGGGCGATTTCCTTGGATTTCTCCATATAGTCGTGCACCTGTGGGAAGGTTTGGAAATAGCCGTCTATCAGCATCTTGGCCTCTTCGCGGGGGATATCCAGACGCTCTGCCAAGCCAAACACGGTGATGCCGTAGATAATACCGAAATTGGCACGCTTCGACTTGGTGCGCTCATCACGGGTCACCTCTTCTATGGGTTTCTTATAGATATTTGCTGCCGTAGCCGCATGGAGATCCTTGCCTTCACGGAACACCTCTATCATCTGGGGATCTTTCGACAGATGGGCCATCACGCGCAATTCAATCTGTGAATAGTCTGCTGAAAAGAACAGACAACCTGGCTCTGGAATAAAGGCCTTACGAATCTCCTTGCCGTCCTCGCCTCTGATGGGGATATTTTGAAGATTGGGATCGCTACTCGACAAGCGTCCTGTAGCGGTAATCGTCTGGTTGAACGAGGTGTGGATATGCCCAGTACGCGGATTGATCAGTTTGGGAAGGGCATCGATATAGGTTCCAATGAGTTTCTTTAATCCTCTGTGTTCCAGGATATCTGATACGATCTCGTGCTTGTTCTTTAATTGCTGGAGCACTTCTTCTGATGTGACGTATTGCCCAGTTTTGGTCTTTTTGGCTTTCTCCACTATTTTCAGTTTGTCGAAGAGGATTTCTCCCACCTGTTTGGGCGAAGCAATGTTAAACTGTCCTCCTGCCAACTCATAGATACGTTGCTCAATCTCCAGCATGCGGTTGGTTAAAATTGTTGATGTTTCCTTGAGCGACTCTGTATCCAGGCAGACACCGTTCATCTCCATCTCTGCCAAGACAGGCATCAGGGGCATCTCGATGTTATAGAAAAGATCCTCGCAGTCGTACTTCTTCAGTTCTGGCTCCAACTTGTTCTTCAGCCGGAGGGTGATGTCTGCATCCTCAGCGGCATATTCATATACCTGAGAGGGCAGGAGGTCGCGCATGGACCGTTGGCTCTTGCCCTTGGGTCCAATCAGTTCGTCGATATGGATGGTCTGGTAGTTCAGATAGATTTCTGCCATGTAGTCCATGTTATGGTGCAACTCGGGTTGAATGAGGTAGTGGGCGATCATCGTGTCCCACATCCTGCCCTTGAGTTCGATGTCGTAGTTGCGGAGCACTTCAAGGTCGTACTTGAGATTCTGCCCAATTTTCAGGATTTTGGTGTTCTCGTACACCTCTTTAAAGATATTAACAATTCGCAACGCTTCTTCACGATTGGCTGGGATAGGTACGTAAAAGGCTTCAAATTCCTTCACTGCGAAACTCAATCCTACTAATTCTGCATCGATGGGATTCGTTGAAGTCGTTTCCGTGTCCAGACTCAAAATTTCATTTGTCAAGAAATAATCACGCAGTTTCAGCAAATCTCCCTCATTATCAACGAGTTTGTAATCATGTTTTGTTGTTTTAAGGCTTTCAAAACTTGAATTTTCACTCAATTTCGCCCCGTCGGCAGGAAATTCTGCAAAGAGATCGAGTTGACCGTTTACAGGAATTTGCGCTTTTTGTGGTTTTTTAAGAATTCTGTCTGCAAGACTCTTGAACTCCAGTTCTGTGAACAATTTGCCCAATTCTTCTTCATTGGGGTCAACGAGTTTGAGGGCATCCATGTTGAGGTCGATGGGTACATCTGTCTTGATAGTTGCAAGGAAGTAACTCATCTTGATATCCTCGACATGCTCTTCCACCTTCTCGCGCAACTTTCCTTTTATCTCACTCGAGCGCTCGATGAGTTGACTGACACTTCCAAACTCGTTGATCAGTTTCACGGCTGTCTTCTCTCCGACACCAGGACATCCAGGGAAATTGTCAGCAGAGTCTCCCATCAGGGCAAGGAGGTCGATTACCTGATCCGTGGATGGAATGCCATATTTCTCTGTCACTTCCTTGGGGCCCATCACCTCATAGCCCCCTCCGTGGCGAGGGCGGTAGATGCTCACATTCTCAGTGACCAGTTGACCGTAGTCCTTGTCTGGTGTGAGCATGTAGGTTCTCACGCCGATGGAATCGGCCTTTTTAGCAAGCGTACCAATAACGTCGTCTGCCTCATAGCCATCCACCTGAAGGATGGGTATGTTGTAAGCCTTGAGGATGTCCTTGATGATGGGTATGGCCTTGCGGATGTCCTCTGGCGTCTCCTCGCGCTGTGCCTTGTACTCTGGGAAAGCCTCACTGCGGAAGGTGGGTCCATGGGGGTCGAAAGCCACACCGATATGGGAGGGCTGCTCTTTCTGCAGCACTTCATTGAGGGTATTACAGAAGCCGATAATGGCAGAGGTGTTCATCCCCTTCGAGTTGATTCTTGGATTCTTGATAAAGGCGTAATATGACCTGTAGATGAGCGCATAAGCGTCTAAAAGAAATAATTTCTGCATATCTTTCTTAATTTTGAGTGTAAAATTACTAAAAAATTATCTTATTTCCAACGTTTTTACTAATTTTGTATCGTAATTTGTGTGTTATGGATTATTTATCTGTCATTAGAAAACCAATTAGTACAGAATTTCATGACTTCCAAAATCAGTTCCAGGGAGCCTTGACTCATAGTGCTGGCTTGTTAGCCAGTGCACTGGATCATATCCGTCAGCGGACAGGTAAGCAGATGCGCCCGATGCTGACATTGTTGACGGCTAAGAACTATGGGAATATTTCTCAAGTTACCCAATATTCAGCCGTTGCCCTGGAATTGCTCCATACAGCAAGTCTGGTACATGATGATGTGGTCGATGAAAGCGATGAGCGCAGGGGTATTGCCTCCCTTAACTTGTCTTATAATAATAAGGTTGCTGTACTCGTTGGAGACTATATCCTTTCTACCTGTCTGCTGAATGTCTCTTTTACTCAGAACCCTCGCATTCTTTTTTATCTTTCAGAATTGGGGCGTACTTTAGCCTCTGGAGAGATTCTACAATTGCAGAATATCAATAATAATGAGGTCACTGAAGATGCCTATTTTCAGGTCATCAACCAGAAGACGGCTTCGCTTTTCAAGACGTGCTGCTCGATGGGAGCCCTTTCTGTAGGGGCTTCCGACGAGGAGGTGCAGAAGGCGGAGTTATTCGGCCAGAACCTGGGTATCATCTTTCAGATTCGCGATGACATCTTCGACTATTTCGACTCCACGGATATTGGGAAGCCCACTGGTAATGACATGCGTGAGGGCAAGTTGACTCTGCCAGTGATCTATGCGCTCAACACTTCAGACTTCGAGCCAATGAAGGTGCTTGCTCGGAAAGTCAAGGCTGGAAAGATCAATTCCGATGAAATCGCCGTATTGGTGGAGTTTACCAAGCGCCAGGGTGGTATCGAATATGCAGAGCAGAAAATGATCGAAATTGCCCACCAGGCAAAAGCGTTTATAGATGAAAATGTCAGGGACGAACTGAAAGATGCATTTAATGCTTACTTAGAATATATTATTCAAAGAAAACTGTAAATCCTCAGAAGAACTTGACTTCTTCACCTGTTACTTCACTGAGCAGCATATTGGCCAGGCGCGATGTACCAAGTCTTAGCCACTGGTTAGTGAGCCATTTCTCGCCCAGGACCTCTTTCACGATGGTGTAGTATATCAGAGCGTCCATCACTGAATTAAGGCCTCCTGCGGGCTTAAATCCTATCTGGATGCCAGTTTCATCGTAGTATTCCTTAATGGCCTGGCACATCACGTAAGCAGCCTCTGGTGTGGCAGCAGGCTCGAGTTTTCCTGTTGAAGTTTTGATATAGTCGGCTCCTGAGTACATTGCCAGGATAGAGGCGGTCTTGATGTTTGAAGCGGTCTTTAGGCATCCTGTCTCTAGGATGACTTTCATTTTGTGATCTCCACAGGTCTCCTTCATCTGCTGTATCTCATCGCAGACTGTTTCGTAGTCGCCTGACAGGAACGCTCCTACGCTCATGACCATGTCGATCTCTGTGGCACCGTCCTTGAGGGCTAAGGCTGTTTCCACCGTTTTCACTTCGATGAGGGCCTGCGAACTGGGGAACGAGCCTGACACGCAGGCAATCTCCACTCCTTCCACCTCGAGGGTCTCTGCCACAGTGCGGGCGAAACGGGGATAGACACAGATGGTGGCCACATGGGGTAGGGCAGGGTATTGTTCGTCAAACTGGTTCACGCGCTCTGTAAAGGCCATCACACTCTCGTCAGAGTCTGTGGTCTTCAGTGTTGTGAGTTCCACGCTGCCCATCAGGAATTGCTTCACTTCCTTGGTGTCGTTCTCGTGTACTTTCTCCGTGATGATTTTCTTCACAGCCCCTCGTACTTCCTCGTCTGAGATGTTGAGGTTGTACTTGCTTAGGGCCTCTTCGATGCGACCCTTTTCAATAGTCTTTTCTGTCATATTCTTCCTTTTTATGCTAATAATTTCTTGTTATGTATATGACGGAGCGAGTCGCGCTGGGTTTTCTTTTCGATGCTCTTTTGCAATTCTTCCGTGAGATCAACACCTGTCTGATTTGCCAGACAGAGCAATACCCACAACACATCGGCCATCTCTTCGCCCATCGCAGCCTTGCCATTATCCTCGCTGCGTGGGTCTGATGCTTTCCACGACTGGTCGCCATATCTTCGACTGATAACTCTGGCCAGTTCGCCTACTTCCTCTGTCAGAATGGCCATGTTCGTCAGTTCTGAGAAGTAGCGCACTCCATATTCATGTATCCAGCGATCTACTAATTCCTGCGCTTCCTTGATGCTCATCTTGCTCTTAACATTTGAATGAATAATATGAAGATTGTCAGCAGGATAATAATGATATACTGCTTGTTTTCGCGTTCGTATTCCTTCCAGTGGAACGCTTTGTACAGGAAGACTAACAGAAACAAGGCAATGCCTATTCCACAGAGCCATCCGCCATAGATCGTGCCCCATACGAGGGAACTGACGATACCTATTATCGCCAGAATCATTCCTGCGATCTCTATCTCGCGAAGATACTTTTTCATAGGCCGAATAGTGTTTGTTTGATTATTCTTTTGTCCATTGCTTTTTTATTTTTGTGTAACTGCCTTATTATGAGCCTCTTTGGATTGTTATATTGGGGAGGTACGGAATCTTTACTTTAAGGTCTTTCTTGCCAAACCACCAGATGCCGATAGTAACAAGGGCTACGTACAGGAATACTCTTACGATCCTTTCTGAACCTTCCTGTTGCCACGCTTTCCAGGCGATGGCTGGCGTAACGCAGGCCAACCCCGCCCACCATAGTATGTTGGATGTCTTCCAGTATTCGCCACTCCAGAGCGCCAATGCTGCAACGATCAGAATGGCACCGACGGCCTCCAGGAAACTAATGATTTTGCTCATTGGTTACAGTCCTAAGAAGGAGAGTCCTACCAGCACGAGAAAGGCCACAGAGATGTAGTTCGACATCTTGTCGTTCTCCTTCCAATGGATGATAGTCCATATGCTCAGTCCGGCCATGATGGTCAGGCCGAAAGCGATGAGGAAA
>OCTW011599177.1_pt1 | contig 50641 bp, 40 predicted proteins | sample 1539671 | NCBI WGS metagenome assembly OCTW01 (sample SAMN02144230, study PRJEB22623) | gut metagenome | biome: sheep rumen | host: Ovis aries | place: New Zealand | reverse complement strand
GTAGATTGTCGCCCGCGCCTGCGCGCAAATTTATAGAGGTGATGGGCGATAAGAATGTGTGTGTGTGTGTGTGTGTGTGTGTGTGTGTTTAAACAAATTTCCGAAACCTCCAAATATTATTGGGGTTTCTTCGCCGTGGCGACCGAAAAAATGTTTGTTTTTGCGGACATAATCACACTTTTGTTTTGCGGGCGCAAAATTACGAAAAGAATCGCAAAGTGGTCAATGAAAGACGGATTTTTTTGGGTGATAATAAATGCAAGGCTACTTCACTTGTCTGGCTTGTTGCTTCGGCTCGCAGCGAGTGTCCCAGAAAGCGGCGATATAGATAGTGTCGTCCTCAATGAAATAGACCATCTTGCTTAAGCCATTGATGATGACGCTGCGATAGGTTTTGGGGCGGTCATTGAAAAGTGGGTCAATGGGGCCGAGATTAGGATGAGTTTTCAGCATCTTGGTGGTTTCGCGCACTTCCAGCAAGAACACATCTTTCCGTTTGGCTCCAAAATGCCGGTGAATATATTCGGCAACTTGGTTTCTGCTTTTTCTCGCTTTGGCATCCCAAACTACTTTCATACTGCTTCTGTTAATTCATAATGTTTTTGTTCCATGCGGGCGAAATCCTCTTCCCATTCGTCCCATGCCTCTTCGTCGGGGATACCCTTGCCTGCGGCGAAGTTGGCCTCAGCCTCGTCAAGCATGGCGTTAATCTCCTCCATCGTGTAAGGTTTCAACTCTGAGTCCTCCTCCTTCTTGGCCTGTTCAATCAGATGGTTGGCCACCCAAAGCATGTTGTCGGGAGAGAGTGTCCCGTACAGGTATTCGAGCAATCCCTGCAATGCTGCTGTACTCATAGTGTTATCCTTTCTTTTTTTCGGTTTGACGCTGCAAAGATACACATCTTTTCGGGAAACGCTTGTTTTTTCGGCAAAATCACCAAAAAGATTCCAATCCATCTCGGCGGTTGATTGTTCAATCGTTTTATTGTTGGTCGCCAATCGGGGTGTTGTCAACCGCGACTGCCGACGTTTTTTCCCTTTCGTGGAATAGGGACTCGCCCCGCGTTGAAAAACAAATCGGCTTTCCTTGCGTAACTGCAAGAAAAGCCGTATCTTCCAGCGCGAAAAAGCCGAGAAGTCAGATTAATTGAATGTGTGTTTATTCAATTGTAAGGTGGTCAAGAAAACATGGAATATTATCCATTACCATCCGCCGCCTCCCGCACTCACCGTGGTCACCATCGAGTTGACGTTGACCGTGGTGCTTTGGCCGCCGCTGTAGGTGACGTTGCCCGTGTAGTAGCCGTTCCAGTTGGTGCCACCGCTGATGGTGCCGTTGTATTTTACGGTGTACGATTGTCCGGTTTGCAGCTGCGGGTCGGTGAAGAGCATCACCAAGCCGCTGCCGCCGCCCGGACCCGGCCAACCGCCTCCTCCGGAAAGAGTGGGGCATTGGTAGGTGCAGATGACCGTGCCGTCCGACTTCAGAATCTGGATGGCGTAGCCCGACTGCGTGTTGATTTTCAGCGAAGGCTGGGTGCACACGTTCTGGGTGGGGTTGCTCGTGGCGCCGCCCGTGCCGATGTAGGTGCCTCCCGTGATCTTGAACTGGTTGTTGTCGCAGTCGAAGCCTTCCTCGGGCTGGCGCGCGCCGTTGGAGATGACGAAACCACCGTTGAGGAAAAGGGTGCCATTCGAGTCGATGCCGTCGTTGTTGTCGCTGTGCGAGTAGACGGTGCCGCCGTTGATGGTGAGGTTGGTCCGTGCATTGATGGGATCGTCGGTCTTCGAGTAGGTCTCGATGTTGCCGCCGTTGATGGTCAGCGTGGCCTTGCTTTCGATGCACTCGCCGCCTTCGTTGTTCTGCGTGCAGTTGACCGTGACGGTGCCGCTGTTGATGGTCAAGTTGCCTCGACTCTTGATGCCCTTGGGATTGGCGTAGTCGCCGCCACCGCCGCCAGGACCGGGCCAGCCGCCGCCGCTCGAAACGGTGATGCGTTCGCCGGAGGTGGTGACGTTGAGGATGAGGCCGTCGTCGGTGCCGCCTTCGGTGCCGAGGGTGAGGGTGGAGGTGGTGTGGTCGTCGTCGCCCACGTTGATGCCTTTGCCGCCGGTGCCCGAGCTGATGAGGGTGAGGTTGCCTGAGAGGATGCTCATGTTGCCGTCCGAGCGCAGGCAGGCCGAGGTGTAGGCGTCTTTGGTGGAGCCGCTCACGGTGTACGAAGCACCGTTGCCTTGCGTGGTGATGTGCATCGTGGCGCCGTCGATGGTGAGGTTGCCGTCGGCGCTGATGCCCTTGCCCCCGTGGTTCGTGGTGGGCAAAGTGATGGTGAATGTGCCGCCCGTGATGTTGATGTCGGTGTCGCACTTGATGGCCGAGCAGTAGGAGGGCACGTTTTGTCCTTCTACCGATTCGAGCACGGTGCTGCCCGAGGCAGTGATGTCGATGGTGCCGCCGCTGATGTTGATGGCTCCGTCCACTTTGAGGCCTTTCGACATGTCGCCCGAGTTCACGATGGTGAGCGTGCCGCCCGTGATGTTGAGGTCGCTGTCGGCCTTGATGCCTTTACTGTCGGTGCCACTCGTGTTGATGCCGAGCGAGCCGCCGCTCATGGTGAAGAGGCCCGAGACCTTGATGCCTCTTTGGGCTTCGGCGGTCGTGTTGATGCTGAGGTTGCCGTTGGCGATGGTGACGGTGCCCGAGAAGTCGAGGCCGTCGGAGCCTGCCGAGGCGATGGTGAGCGTGCCGCCGTTCCATTGCAGGTTGCTGCTGCCGTGGATGCCGTCGCTGTCGGTACCTAATATATTAATGGTGCCTGAGTTCATCGTCATCGTGCCTTCCACCGCGATGCCGTGTTTGGCGTTTCCTGTCACGTTCAGCGTGCCGCCGCTGATGGTGAGGCTGCCTGCGGCTTGCAAGGCACCAATGAGTGCGCTGTTGGCGTTGTCGATGATGGTGGAAGTGCCTCTCAGGGCGAGTGTGACGCTTACGTTGGAGGCCAAATTGATGGCTGCCGTGCTACCGCTGGTGAGGTTCAACGAGCTGAGAGCCAAATAGAAAGATGAGCTGCTATACATCGTCAGCGAGCCGTTGGAAGAACTGCCCGAAACGACGTAGGGCACATTAGCCATGGTGGAGTTCACGGTCACGGTGGCGCCGCTTGTGCTGACCTCGACTCCGCTGTTGGAGAACGGGTTGACCACATTCACGCTGCTTCCGTTGTAGGTGATGTAGACCGTGTCGCCCGCAGGCGGTTCTTCTTGCAGGTTGAAGGTGATGCTGTCGAATTGCGTGATGGGGAAGGTCGTCGTTCCACTCTCCGTGTTGATGAGCATGTTGGCGGGCTGACTGCCTTGGAAACGTATTTCGTTGATTTCGTTCACTTCTTTTTGGTAAGTCACCGAACCCGACCTGTGCAGGTTCATGTTGTAGTTTTGCGCGTATAAGCCGATGCAGCCGAGCAAAATGGCAAAAGTCAAAGCGGTCTTTTTCATAGTTTCATCATTTTAAAGGTGTTGTAATTGACATTGACCAAATAAAGCCCTTGTGGGAGTGTGGAGACATCAACTGTTTGGTTGTCATCGATTTGCGTGGCTTTTATCAGCCTGCCGTCGAGGGCATAGATCTTGACGGTCTGTTTCCCCCTGACGTTGCGGAACGTCACCTTGTCGTGGACAGGGTTGGGAAAAAACGCAACATCGAGACTTGAGGTTTCGTCAAGACCTTCCACTTCTTGGCAGGTGATTTTGCGGATGTCGGCCAAGGGGTAGGCGACGGTGGTCATTTTGTCGATAGTCTCGGTGATGACCAACTTCTCGCCGTTGTCGAAATACATGTAGCTCGTGTTGAGCATGTCGTAGGTTTCCTCGGTTCCGTCGTTCATCGTGATGGTGAGGTGGACGTAGGTGGACTGCGCTGCTACTCTGAGGATCAGTCCCAAAGTGAGGATGATGAGCAGCAGTCCTCGGTTGATTAATTGTTTCATTGGTGTATGAGTTTTTAAAATCCCTGAAAAAACGCAAAAATAGGTATTATTTTGCAAATATAAGTTCCGTTTTATCAATAAAATAAGCCGTTTTAGGCTAAATTTCATATTCTTGACTTGAAAGATATGGTCTTGTAATTGAGGCCGGACACTGCAACATTTGCTTTGGCGTACCTTCGAATAGGACTTTGCCGCCCATGTTGCCGCCTCCTGGACCGAGTTCAATGAGGTGGTCGCACTGTTTCAGCATCTCCAAGTTGTGCTCAATCAGGAAGATGGTGTTGCCCGCCTCGACCATTTTGCCAAAAAGGTCCAGAATCCGCTTGATGTCGTTGAGGTGGAGGCCGTCGCTGGGTTCGTCCATGATGAAGATCTTGCCCGCGTCGCGCAGATAGGAAGCCAACTTGATGCGTTGCAGCTCGCCGCCCGAGAGTGTCGAAAGCGACTGGTTGAGATGCAGATAGCCCAACCCGACTTTGCGCAAAGGCTCCAACTTGTCGGCGATGACGGTGCCGCTGAACACTTCGGCGGCATTGTTGGCCGTGAGGTCCATCACCTCGGCGATGTTCATGCCTTGCACCTTATATAATAATACCTCGTTGCTGTAGCGCAGTCCGCCGCAAGCCTCGCAAACGGTTTCGATGCTATCCATAAATGCCATGTCGCTGACGATGACGCCCTTGCCTTGGCAAACGGGGCAGCCGCCTTTGCCGTTGAAGGAGAACAAATCTGCTTTGGTCTTGTTCGTCTTGGCGAAGAGCTTGCGGATGTCGTCGGCCACTTCGAGGTAGGTGGCAGGCGTCGAGCGCAGGCTGATGCCGATGTTCTTTTGGCTGATGTAGACGATTTCCTCGGGCTTCGGATAGGCCTTGCGGAAACACTCCATCAACGAGCTTTTGCCCGAACCGGCCACGCCTGCGATGCCGCACATCACGCCCAAGGGCAGGTCGATGGTCAGGTCTTTGATGTTATGCAAAGTGGCGTTCTCCAAGTGGAAAAACGACTTGGGTTGGCGCACCGTCTCCTTGATTTCCGAGGTCGCGCTGAGCGATTTGCCCGTAAGCGTTTGGCTGTGGAGCAGTTCGTCGTAGCTGCCTTCAAACACGATTTCGCCGCCGGCCATGCCCGCGCCCGGACCCATGTCGATGATATGGTCGGCGATTTTGATCATGTCCTTGTGGTGCTCGACGAGGATGACCGTGTTGCCGTGGTTCTTCAGTTTTTGCACTGACTTCTGCATCAGTAGGATGTCGTGGTTGTGGAGGCCAACGCTGGGTTCGTCGAGGATGTACATCACGTCCGACAGTGGCGAGTTGATGTATTTGGCGATTTTGCAGCGTTGCGCCTCGCCGCCCGAGAGCGTCCCGATGGCGCGGTCAAGGGTGAGGTAGCCGAGGCCGATTTCCTCCAAGGCGGCCAGACGCTCGATGGTGGCGTGCTTGATGTCTTCGGCCAACGGATTGCCGATGGTTTCCATCCATTTTCGGGCATCGGCGATGCTCATCGCGGTCACCTCGGCGATGTTCAGCCCGTTGATTTTGCAGGAGCGTATCTTTTCGTTGAGGCGCGTCCCCTTGCAGTCGGGACAGGTGCCCATCGTCAGCATCGGGTTGAGCACGGCGGCGTGGAGCAGGCCTTCCTCCGAGTTGATGATGCTGCGGTACATGCGCGGGATGAGGCCTTCGTATTTGGCACTCTTCGGCCAGTTCGACGGCGGGTTTTTCAACTTGATTTGCGGCGAGTTGAGGAAGAGGTCGAGTTCTTCGGGCGAGTAGTCGCGGATTTTCTTGTCGAGGTCGAAGAGGCCGCTGTGGGCGTAGCGGATCCAGCGCCAGCCGCCCTTGCCGAAGGCGATGTAGTGGATGGTGTCCTCGTCGTTGAGCGACTTGTCGAAGTCGACGAGCTTGTGGATGTCCAACTCGCGGATTTCTCCCAAACCCGCACAGCGCGGACAGCTGCCCGACGGGTGGTTGAAGGAGAAAACGTCGGAATAGCCCACGAAAGGCTGCCCGATGCGCGAGAATAACAATCTGAGTAGCGCGTAAATATCTGTATATGTTCCTACTGTAGAACGTGAGTTGGAAGCTGGCTTACGTTGCTCAATCACGATGGCGATGGGCAAATTCTCAATGTCGCCGACGTGCGGACGACCGTATTTGGGCAAATACTGCTGCGTGAACGACGGGAAAGTGTCGTTCAGCTCGCGCCGCGACTTGGCCGCGATAGTATCTAAAACCAATGACGACTTGCCCGAGCCTGATACGCCTGTCACCACGGTGATTTGCCGCTTCGGGATGCACACGTCGACGTGCTTCAGGTTGTTCTCGGTGGCGTCTTTTATGATGATGTAGTCGTTGGGTTGAGTCATCGTGGATGGAATTGGGATGCAAAGGTGCGATAAAATTCGTTTTCAACGGCATTTTTAGGTTGAAATTCTTTGGTCACCTGCGCATTGTCGGAAATTTCGGTAGTTGTTCACCTGCGCACTATCGGAATTTTTGAGGTATGCTACCTGCGTATTGTCGGAATTTTGCGAGGTGTTATACCTGCGCATTGTCGGAAATTGTTTAGTAATGTGTTGGAAATTATGCTTTTGCGAAAAATCCTGCTTTTTGTCCTTGCGCCTTTGAAAAAATGTGTATTTTTGCAGCGAATAAACACGAAGAGTAACCCATAAAACGAAACGAAATATGCAATAAAAGCGCAGGATTGCGTGAAAACGAAACGACATAAACAGCATTAAAACTGAATTCTTCTCTACTAAAAGTTTGGCGATTTTTACACGAAGATTCACAGGGTTTTAGTCAATATGCTCGCGCGTAGCGTGAGATGGACTTATTTCTTGTGTGAATCAGGTTACGCCAAACACCTATAGTAGAGCGGGAAACGAGGAAGTTTCACGCTTTTTTTTGTGCTTGTTTGGAAATGGAAACAATCAATTCACATAGTATCAATTTAAAACTTTCGCTTATGAAGAAGCAAACCAAAAAGAGGGGGAAGGCCGTTGCTCTTTCCTTGGCGATGGCGGCGGCGATGTCGTTGCCACTTGGCGCGTTGGGGCAAGGCTTGTTCGGAGATGTTAGCGACAGTGAAGTCGGCCACGGGCTGCTCGGGAAAGGAAACCGAAATGGCTCGGAAGGAATCTTCACACACCAAACCTTCGGCAATGACTACGACGGCACCTTTACGCACCAAACCTTCGGCAACAACCAAGAAGGTAACTTCACGCATCAAACCTTCGGCAATAGCACACCGACTGGCAGCGGATTGCTCATACTGCTTTCGGTGGGAGTAGGCTATGCCGCAACGAAAAGAAAAAAGCAAGACAAGAAAAATCAACAAAACAAAAAGAATCAAATCAATTAAGGAGACAAAACAATGAAAAAAGTGAGTATGATATTGGCGGCAGTCGCACTCGTTTTGGGCCTGTCGCAATGCAAGAAACAGGAACAGCCAGCCTCCAATGAGGACGGCACCGTGGCCATCACTCTTGATGTGAAGGCGCACGACGGCTCAAGGATAAATGTGAATCCCGACAACGGCATGGTGGCCTTTCAGACTGGCGATGTGGTGTATGTGGCCAGCGGACAAAAATTCGTGGGTACGCTGACCAACAACGGCAACTCCTTCGCTGGCAACATCACCAACCCGACCGAAGGCGAGCCTCTCTACTTCTACTTCCTCGGCAACAAAACACCGGAAGAAACCCTCACCCCAGGCAGCAGCACCTCCTGCTCGGTGAACATCAGCGACCAGACAAATGGCTATCCTGTGATTTCTTTTGCAACTTCCAACGAGACCTTCAACGGTGCAGGGCTTTACACCGCCTTTTTCCTCAACAAGGCAGCCTTGGTTAAGTTTAATGTCACGACCTTGTCATACAGTCCTACCTGCATCTTGGGCTTGAACAACAAAGTGACGGTTGATTTCTCTACCAACGGCTTTTCCTATAGTCAAGTGGACAATGGGCTTGTCAAGTTGCCGGGTTGGGGTGGCGGAGAGAAATGGGCCATTCTGCTTCCTCAAACGGCTTTGGCGGAAGGCGATGAAGGCTCCGTCTATACCGAGGACGGCGTTTATGCAGGTACTCGTCCGGCCATTCCTTCCATCACGCCTAACGACTATCTCGACGAAGGCATTGCTTTGACTGTGACGGGTGAGGCGAATCCCGGTAGTATTCCAACAGGTGCTATAAGCGGCAAATTCACCATTAACGACAACGGCGACCGTGTCTATTTCTCACAAGGCAACCTTCAATATATTGGCAGTGCATCTGTTCCTTACTGGAAATTTGCAGACAACCAATGGGATTACCTTGTTACTTCCACAGGACAGAACAGTGACTACCAAAATGTTGACCGTGACCTTTTCGGATGGGGCACAAGCGGCTTCAATCACGGATCGGTTTGCTACCAGCCTTGGTGCACCAGCACAAATAGGGAAGATTATTTCGTCTATGGGGAATATACCTACAACTTGTATGACCAAACTGGCCAGGCCGATTGGGGATACAACGCAATAAGCAACGGCGGCAATACGGAAGGCCAATGGAGAACACTAACCAGTGATGAATGGTATTATGTGTTCTACTATCGTCCCACACTTTCGGGTATCAGTTTTGCCTTGGCAACTGTGAACAACGTGGGCGGTGCCATTTTGCTGCCCAACAACTGGGATGCATCCACATACGAGTTGAACGACGCCAACAATAGTTATGGGAACTTTGAGAGCAACATTATTACCACTACCGACTGGACAAACAAGTTTGAGGCCAACGGAGCTGTTTTCCTGCCAGTGGCTGGCTATCGCTATGGGACTTCGGTTTACAGTTCAGGCTATTACGGCTACTACTGGTCGAGTTCATACTGCGATTACAACAGCGCATACAGAATAACCATAGGCCGTAACTCTGCAAGCAACGAAAGTCGTGGTACCGGGTGCTCGGTACGCCTCGTCCATTCTGTTGAATAAAATTTTGGTTCTTCCTGAGTGAGTCGAGAACGTAATTTAATGGTATGGCTTCGTCGAATAGGCGGAGCCTTTTTTAAAACCTCACAATCGGAACGATTTGTATGGCGTGGCCGTCCTTCTCAATGGTGCCTTCTTCGTTTTTGGTGACGATGACAAGGTTCTCGCATCGCAGTTCTTTGGCACATTCCACCAATGAGTTCGCTTCTCGTTTGCGAGTCTTCTCCGAATCAAGGCTGTAGCACACTTGGATGAGTTGCTTCACTTTTGGGCCGTCGCGCAGCACAAAATCCGTTTCCTTGTCGTTGGCCGAACGGTAGTAGAACATGGTCTGTCCTGGCTTGTAGCCACGGCGTAGCAATTCAACAAACACTTGATTTTCAAGCAGCCTGCCAAGGTTTTCACTAAGGTTGAAGGCTGAGGAATTGACAAAGCCATTGTCGACCACATATACTTTTTTGTCTGCTTTCTGCATCAGTTTCAACTTGTTGTTGAATCGCGGAAGGAAGAAAAACAGGAACGGCTCGTTCAGGTATTGGCAGAATTTCTGGGTGGTTGACACGCTTGACAGGTTCAATTCCGTGGTTAGGCCACTGGCCGAGACTGGGTTGCAGAAATTGGCCAAAAGGAACGAGGCTAAGTTATATAGTTCTGTGGTCTTCCTTACTTTGTGGCGTTTCGTGATGTCTTTCAGCAACATTGAGTCAAACAAGGTGGAGAGGTAGTTCTGAGTGATGTTCCGGGCGGAAATGGTTTCGGGATAGCCGCCATTGCGCAGGTAGTCGTCAACCAAGGCGGTGGTTTCGGTCTCTTCTTCTTTCTTGATGTTGTGCAAGTCGATGTGATGCCACGCCAACATCTCTTCAAGACTGAACGGCAGCATCTCGATGGGTAGATAGCGCCCTGTAAGCACTGTGGCCATCTCACTGCTGAGCATGTTGGCATTGCTGCCGGTGATGATGAGGTTCTTGCCCCGACGATATAACTTCGATACCCACAAGTCCCATTCGGGAAGGTTTTGCACTTCGTCGAGCATTAGGAAGTCGTGGCTAGGGTACACATCGTCGAGCATTCGCATGACAAGTTCCTCATCCCATTGGCTGAGAAGTGACTGATCGTCGAAGTTCAAATAGGCGAAGTTTTTCCCTCTGAGCATCAACAGCGCAAAAGTCGATTTGCCCACGCGTCTCGGGCCGCTGATGAATTTGATGAGCGGGTTGGATAGCAGTTGGTCTTTGTCGTATTTGGTGTGTCGTTCCAAATATGGGCGGCTGAGCAGTTCGTCGCGTTCTTTGCGTTGGTTGAGGATGATGTCTTTCATGTCAGCAAATGATTTATGCTGCAAAAATAGCCTTTTTTATTCAATAAATCACTTGTATTGGATAAAAAACCGCCTTTTTTATTCAGTGCAGATAAAATATTGGATAAAATCGGCTTCGTTTCATCTTCAATGGATGTGGCAGAGCTTCACTTTGGCATCGGCAATCTTGTCTTCCGAGACGGTCATAAGGTCTCTGTCGAGGATGACGAAATCGGCGTCTTTGCCCACTTCGATGCTGCCTTTTCGGGTTTCAAGGAAACATCCTTTGGCCACCCAAAGGGTGATGGAACGCAAGGCTTGCTCACGACTGAGGGCGTTCTCCATTTGGAAACCCTCGGTGGGTGTGCCGTCCAAGTGCTTGCGTGCCACAGCTGCATAGAAGGTGTAAATCGGGCTGATGTCCTCGATGGGGAAGTCGGTGCCGTTGATCACCCAGCCGTTTTGCCGAAGTAGGCGCTGATAGGCGTAGGCGTTCTTGATGCGGTCGCCCAAACGTTCCTCGGCCCAGTCCATGTCGGAAGTGCAGTGCGTGCTTTGGATGGAGGGGATGACGCTGAGGTCGGCAAAGCGTTGGAAGTCGGCATCGTCGATCACTTGCGAGTGCTCGATGCGCCAGCGGAGGTCGTTGCCGCCTTTGAGGTATTCGGAGTAGATGTCCAAAATGTGGTGCGCGCCACCATCGCCGATGGCATGGCAACAGACTTGATAACCAGCGTTGTAGGCCTTTTGACAGACATGACGGTAGAACTCATCGCTTTCAAGGATTAAGCCGTCGTTGGTCGGGTCGTCGGCATAGGGCGCAAGCAGTTTCGCACCGCGCGAGCCAAGGGCACCGTCGGCGTAAATCTTTACGCTACGCACGGTGAGCCTTTCTTCGTCGATAACGCCTTGACGCATAAAATGATTCATCGTCTCGTCGTCGGGATTCACCATGGCATTGACGTGCATCTTGAGTTGCCCAGTTTGTTGCAGGCTGTCGATGAGTTCGATGGTGGCAATGTCCAAGCCTGCGTCGGTGACGCTGGTCAGGCCCACGCCCATACAGTCCTCTTGCGCCTTGAGCAAGGCTCGGGTTTGCTGGGCGGCGTCCATCTTGGGCACCAAGGCTTTGGCAACATCGGCAAGGTTGTCCATCAGCACACCCGTGCAACGCCCGTCTTTGACGATGGCCATGCCGCCATCCATCTTCGTTTCGGCATCGATGCCCGCCAAGGCCAACACTTCTTTCGAGGCCAACACCGCGTGACCGTCCACACGGGTCAGCAGTACGTTTTTGTTTGGGAAGGCTTCGGCAAGCCTTTGGTTGTCAGGAAACTCGGTTACTTCCCAGAGGTTTTGGTCCCAGCCGCGACCCAGAAGCCATTCGGCAGGGTAGAGGCTATCGTGCACCTTGAGGCGTTCGATGACTTCGTCGTAGGATTGGCAACCCTTCAAATCGGCCCAGCGGATGAGGTTCTCGCCGTAACCGTTGAAGTGGCAGTGACCGTCCATGAAGCCGGGATACACTGCATCGCCTTGCGCGTCAATGGTTTCCTTGGCGACATATTGCCGCATGATGGTCTCCTCGTCGCCGACGGCGACAAATTTTCCGTCTTTCACGGCAAAGGCTTGGGCTTTGGAGAAAGCCTCGTCAACGGTGTAGACCTTGGCATTGTGGACGATGAGGTCTACGGGTGTCTTGGAGTCGCAGAAGGTCATAATGAAGATGATTGAAGCAAATAATGCAGGGATGAATGCCTTAAGTAGTTGTCTTGTCGTGGTTTTCATTTTGATGTGGTTTTTGATGAATACGGCCACAAAAATACTAAAAACTTCGTTGACTTCGATTACAAAATCTCCCGAGCAATCCAAGCGCAAGCCTCAGCGTCGGCAAGGGCGTTGTGGTGGTTGAACTCATGGTAGCCGCAAGCCTCGGCCACGGTATGCAATTGATGGTTGGGCAATCGTTTCCCAAAATGTTTGCGCGAAGCGCGACAGGTGCAATAGAACTGATAGTCAGGGTAATCCATCTGATAGCAGCGCATCACGGCCTTCAGGCAACCCTCGTCGAAGGGGCTGTTGTGGGCCACGAGGGGCAAGCCCTCGATCAAAGGCTCGATTTGGTGCCAAACATACGGGAAAACGGGAGCGTCCTCGGTGTCGGCCTTGGTGATGCCGTGTACCATCGTGTTCCAATAAAGGTAATAGTTCGGCTCCGGCTGGATGAGTGAATAGAACGAGTCGACGAACTCGCCTTCTTTCACAATCACCACGCCCACGCTGCACACGCTGGTGCGCTCGTTGTTGGCGGTCTCGAAGTCGATGGCGGCGAAGTCGTTCATGATTAGAATTTGATTTTGATTGTGGTGCGCTCGCTGATTCCATGCTTTTCGGCAAACTGACTGACTGAAATGTATTCCATTTATCGGCAAGTTTTTCTCTCAAAATCGCTGCAAAGTTAGCGATTTTTGCCGTTATCGGCAAGTTTTTTATCAAGAAAAGTCATTTTTGTAATGGTTCCCCATCTGCTTAATTTTAGCAGCCATTTCCTTTCGCAGCCACAGTGGCTCTAATACTTCAAGCGCATCGCCGTTCCAAAGGAGTTCTTGGCGGAAATCGAAAGTGGGACGCACCTCGACCGAGAAAATGCTGTAGTCGGCTGTTTGCACCAATTCTTTCTGCGTTTGGTGCAAAGGCAGCGAGCGCAGATAGTTGGCTTGGTTCGGGCTGACTTTCAGCTTCACGGTCTCCAACGGGCAGTTTTCTTCGCGGATGATGCCGAAACAGCCCTCAAAATAGACCTCGGGACTGAAATCCTTGGGATACTCAAAAGGTTCGTCTGTGAGTTTGGCCTCCAAAAAGCGGTCCAAGGAATAGATTCGGATTTTGCCCTCATTGACGCTGTTGCCGACCAAATACCAGCGTTGGCGGAACAGTTTCACGCAATAGGGCGCCACTCGGAAAGTGCTTTCGTGTTCCCTCCAATAGCTCTTGTAGGTGATTTCCAATACTTTGCCTTGCTTCATCGCCTTCATGACGTCTTCGAGGAAGGTTTGTCCCGAAGGGATGCTTTCCAACAGGATGCGGTCGCTGAGCGATTTGTTGTCCAACAGCGTGTTGCTGGCCGACATGGTGTTGAGCAGCCAGCGTTGCAGGCCGTCGTCTTCGAGCGCCTCGCGGTTCTCGATGTAATAGCGGTCGCCGTCGCTCTTGTCGCACATGATAACGAGGCCGAACATCTCTTCCACCGTGTTTTTCCAGGAGTGGAACGTGCGGCGCGGAATCTCCAGGCCCTCGCTCAAATCCGTTTCGAGCCAACGCCGGTTGATTTCCTTCAGTGTGATTTTCCTGGCGCGGTAGAGCGTCTCAACGAGCCAGACGTATTTGTTGATGAGGTTTTGGGACATGGTTTTTAGTTTTTCTGATTGATAAGGTTCACCACCACCTTCACCATCACATCCTTTTCCTCGGGCTTGCTTTCGGCAATCATCAAGGTCAATGCAACCAAGGTGCTGTCGGCGAGGCGTTTGCTGCCGTCCTCGCGATAGAGGATGCCGTTATTGTTGAGGAACCACAGGAACAGCGTTGCGGCAATGCGTTTGTTGCCGTCGCTGAACGAATGGTTCTTGGTGACAAGATACAGCAACATGGCCGCTTTTTCTTCCACGCTCGGATAAAGATCTTCGCCGCCAAAGGTCTGATAGATTTGACCAATGCTACTTTTGAAGGAATCGTCCTTTTCGTTGCCGAAAAGAGAACTGCCGCCGAATTTTTCACGCAAGGCGGCAATGGCTTGCATGGCGTTATCGTAAGTCGCTTGGAATTTCTCCTCTTGGGTGGTCTCTTTGACTCCTAACCGTTGATAATCATAATCGTCCAGCGTGTCGAGGGCGTATGTGTAATCCACCACGATGTCGAACAAGGCTTGGTTTTCGTCGTTTTTCAGCAAGGGTTGGTTCTGGATGGTCCGGCCCACCATTTGTACCAATTGCCGCAGTTCCCCAATTTGGCTTCTCCGGATTTTCTCGTTAACGGCGTAGCCTTTCAGAAGATAGTCTTTCAGCACTTTGTTGGCCCATTGGCGGAATTGCACGCCGCGTTGGCTTTTCACTCGGTAACCTACGGAGATGATGACATCGAGGCTATAGAAAGGTACAGGCTTCTTAACGCCAATAACGTGTAAAAAATGCACGTTATTCTCGCGATCCAATTCACCTTCCTTAAACACATTGATTATGTGTCGCCTTAAATTTGACTCTTCTCTTTGAAATAATACAGCCATCTGGCTGGTTGAAAGCCATACGGTTTCGTTCTCCATCCTAACATCAATGGCTGTCTGACCGTTGTCGGTTTGGTATATGACGATTTGATTTTCCATGGAAGTGATTTTATGCGGCAAAGATAACAAAAAGATTGTGCCGAATTAATGCACAGGCAAAACTTTTCTAAGCCAAATTCTTCTTTGAATGTGTTTGGTGTATATTGTCAGCTCTTTGCGAAGTTCAGGTTGCAGCGAAGTGTATCGGATGCAGGCAGCAAGCCAATCAAGAAGGACTTGACGATAAGCTTCATCTTTGTATTCGATGCGCGAGGGGACTACGGTACGCTGGTCGTTGAGGGTTAAACTAAGCCGATTGCGCTTATACTCAACGGCGATGCTTCTTCCTTGGTTGTCAACAATCATCAAGTCGGAACTTACTTGAGCGGATTCACAATCGAACGGGAATGGCCTTTTCTGCCGTACCACTTCATTGAGGAAAGCATACATGAAGACGCTCCCCATGCCGTGCTCATCCTCGTGACTGAGCAGACGGGCGATAGTTGCTGTGTTGAATGTTTTCGATGCCATCGCTTTTATTTGCATTTCAGTCTTCTGAAAAACTCCTTTATTCTTGAGGTTCTCTTTGTCTCTTGTTGTGGCTCCGTTATGGAACGGATTAGGCATTTCGCTACTTCCGCCATCAGGCCATCGGCCTTTGCGAAGGCTTGGTTTATGGGCAAGTCGCAGTATTGTTCTTTGATGTACTGGTCGTTGAGAAGAAAGAGGGCATCCGCGTTTCTTGCCAAGTTTTGAATTCCTTCCGAGGCTTGCGAGAATCTGCGTTCACCTTCCAACTCGAAAGGCAAAGTGGCAAGGGCAATGGTCGTGATGCCCATCTTTTTTGACTCACGGGCGATTACGGGAGCAGCACCCGTGCCGCATCCGCCTCCAAGACAGGTGACGACAAAGGCCATTGAAAGTTTGTCGTCGAATAGTTTCTTTATTGTATCTGTGTTTTCTTCAGCTGCGATGCGTGCTTTCTCAGGGCTGTTGCCGCTTCCAAGTCCGTCCGTGCCGAGTTGCAGAGTCGTGGCGGCTGCTGTTTTCTCGAGCACTTTGGTATCCATATCGCAGGCCACAAAGGAGATACCTTCCAAATTGCTTTGGCTCATGTGGTTGACGATATTGTTGCCGCCACAGCCAACGCCGATTACTTTAACGGTTGGCTTTGCTTTTTGTTTGCTCATAACGCTTTTCGATTTAACGCTGCAAAGAAAAAGAAAGCCTGTGCGGAATTGAGGCACAAGGGTGAAAATAATCGAAAACTGATTTTTTTGAAAGCATCGATTGAAAAAAATCATACTTTTGCTGCAATTATTTCAAAAGGCAATATGAAAGAATATGAGATTATATTCAAAGACATTCTGAAAAAATTCTCACGATTCCCGATGCCAGAAGATGAGTCTACATTTTTGGATTTATGTCACTATTCTGGAGAGAGATTTGAAGAAATTTGTAGTCGAATATTGGAGTTTTATTTCCAGCCCAATAACAAGCATGGGTTTCGAAACCTTTGGTTTCGCTCTCTATGTGAATTGTTAAGATGTGATTGGGATGATGCTTTTGAAATGAGAACTCGCACGGAAGAATATACATTTGGCGCAGATGACAAAAACAAGAAAATAGACATAGTTATTGAAACTCCATTTTTGATCGTGGCTATTGAGAATAAGATTGGAGCAACTCTTTATAACCCAATAGGTGTCTATAAGCAACATATTGAAAGAATTTATAAAGATAAAAGCCAACAAAAGTTGGTTGTTTTGACGGCACATCTTCTTTCAGGCCAAGAAAAAACAAAAGCAAACGACCATGGATTTGTAGTAATTCAATATGAACGGCTATTTGAAAAAGTAAAATCCTTACTTGGAGAATATGTTGCAAGAGGAGACCAAAAATATCTTGTATTCATGTTGGATTTTATGCAAACCGTAAAAAACAGAGTAAATATGATGGAACAAACAGATTTAGACAGGTTTTTCATACGACACAGGGATGATATTGAAAAGCTGGTAAGGCAGTACGATGATTGGAAAAACAGACGTTTCACCCAACAAAAGATGATTATCTCTGAGCTGTCTGGAAATATTCAGAGTCTCACCAATGATACCACATGGTGGATTTATCAGGGTTGGGACTTGGGTATACATTTTAATAATAATACATCGTACAAAATAGGAATCGAATCTAACTTTGTAGAATCCGACGACAACCCTTTGGCGGAATACCATATTTATTTCACAACATGGAGTATGCAATGTTGGTTTCCGTACGAAAAGGCCATTTTTGAAAAATACCCTGTAAAAGATGATTATGTATTAGACAAGGGTCAACTTAATTCTTCAAACAGAGTATACTATCATATGCCTGTAATTAAAAGAACTGCGTTTGATAATGATGAGAATTATTTTGATAAAATATTGGAATGTTTAAATGAATATTATCAATTCTTGAAAGAATTAGCGGCAAAAGTAATAATGGACGCTACTCAATGAGAGGCAATTAATTAATCCTATTCCATTGATGATACCCTCCCGAAGGGCAGTCAAACACATTGGGCGACTTTGAGGCATACAACAGAATGCCACATTTCATGCATTGATAAACATCGGTGCCTGTGGGGCACATATCTTGCCAGTCGTGGTAGCCTCCAGAACTGCACCCTAAAGCGGTGGGCCTATTTTTGCTTTCGACGAGGAGACTGCATCTCTTGCATCGGTAGTTTTCGCCGCCGACTTTGCCAAGGTCGTTCCAATCGTGGTAACTCACAGCACGACAATTGAGGGTGTTCGGCCGACGCTCTGTCTTAATCAATATGCCACATTTCTTGCATTGGTAGTTTCTCATGGGAGGCGGGTTTGAATTTTGTAGTTGTAGGCACAATGCCAACATGATAGATGCGACAAAGGTAATCATTTTTCTTTTGTTTTGAGTTTTCTAGGAAAAAGGAGACTGACTTTTTTCCGTCAGTCTCCATTGGCTTACTTTTTCGGCACGAAGGCGTAGACTTTGCCACTAATGATCCGTGCTTCTCCGCCTAAAAGCCTTGCGGCGTTTTGCAACTCGCCGGAAGAATTGTAAGTCTGCACATTGCCGTTCGGAAAATTTAACTGGTACATGATACTTTGTTTTATATTTTGCTTCCACTATCGGGTTTCCGCATTTCCGCCGTGCTCAAGTACAAAAAGGGAGAACACGGAATCCCTCGGTTTTGCTGCAAAGAAGAAGGAAGCCTGTGCCGAATCGTAGCACAGGCAAAATAAAACTTCAAAAAAATGCAAATTTCTCAAATCATCCCCGGCCCTTCAATCAGCTTCGCATGGGCGTATTTCCCTTCGTGGATGGTTTCCTTAATGGTCGATCCGTCAAGGATATAGTACTCGTCATAATCCGCGCGGTAAACCAAGTATCTCGCGTAGTCAAAAATTCCTTGACCGTTTCCTCGGTGAGTTTCACCCATTGTATTCTGGGGTTTTTGTCGGCATACAAGCCTCCCGCAATAAAGGCGTTCACGATGTCGTCCCATTCGTATTCGGTATGCTCAAAGATATACCAATTGTCGACCTTGCAGGCGTGAAAGAATTCGTTGTTTCGTGACATGAGGCTCGTTTTTTCTGTCAACACTCAAAAAAATATGGCGTTGTTTCCTTTACCCAATCGCCTGCAAATCCGTCAGCTTCTTGTAGACGCCGCCGAGGGCAATCAGTTCGTCGTGCTTTCCGCGCTCGATGATCTGGCCTTTCTGGAGGACGATGATTTCGTCGGCATGTTGGATGGTCGAGAGACGGTGGGCGATGACGAGCGAGGTGCGCTGGCTCATCACTTTGCCCAAGGCGTCTTGCACCAAACGCTCGCTCTCGGTGTCGAGCGACGAAGTGGCCTCGTCCAATATTAATATAGGTGGGTTTTTCAGCACGGCGCGGGCGATACTCAAGCGTTGCCGCTGGCCGCCACTGAGGTTCATGCCTCGGTCGCCGATGCGGGTGTCATAACCGTGTTCCAACGCCATGATGAACTCGTGCGCGTTGGCAATCTTGGCGGCCTCGACGACCTTTTCCTTCGAGACGTTCTCCATGCCAAAGGCGATGTTGTTAAACACGGTGTCGTTGAAGAGAATGGTGTCTTGGGAAACGATGCCCATCAGGCTGCGTAAGTCGCTGATTTTGTAATCCCTAATATCGTGACCATCGATGCACACACTGCCTTTCTCCACTTCGTAAAAACGCGGCAAGAGGTCGGCCATGGTCGACTTGCCGCCACCGCTTTCGCCGACCAGGGCGACAAATTTGCCTTTCCCAATCTTCAAATCGATGCCTTTCAGCACGTCGTCTTTGCCATAGCTGAACCAAACGTTCTTGTATTCAATGCTGTCTTTGAAGTCGCTGATTGCCAAAGCGTTTTCTTTCTCAGTGATGATCTCTTCTGCATCCAGGATTTCGAAAATGCGCTCTGCCGAGGCAATGCCTTTCTGCACGTTGTAATAACCTTGCGAAAACGACTTGGCTGGCGAGATAATCTGCGAAAACACAACGATATAGCTGATGAAATTGGCTGCGGTGATGTTGCCGCCGCCGCTCAAAATCAGCTTGCCGCCAAACCACAGCACGAGGATGACCACCGCCGACGACAAAAATTCGCTCATCGGCGAACTCATGTCGCGTTTGCGATGGATGCCGCGCAGCACGTTGGTATAGTCCGAGTTTTGCTCCTCGAACTTGTCGCTTGAATATCGTAAGGCGTTGAATGCCTTGATGATGCGTAGTCCGGAAATGGTCTCTTCCACCGTGGAAATGATTCCAGCGAGTTTGGTCTGTCCCTCCTTTGATTCCTTCTTCAGCATCTTGCCGACCTTGCCGATGAGTAGTCCCGCCAAAGGCAAGACAATCAGCACGAAAAGGGTCAGTTTGGGGCTGAGTGTAATCATGAAGGCGAAATAGAAAATGATGGTCAACGGGTCCTTGATGAGCATCTCTAAATAGTTCAGAATCGAGACCTCAACCTCCTGGACGTCAGTGGTGATGCGGGCCAAAGTGTCGCCTTTCTGCCGATTATGGTAGAAGGAGAGGGGCAGGATGAGGATTTTGTTGTACACATCGCGGCGCAGGTCGTGAACTGCCCCCACGCGCACGTTGGCCATGAAATAGCAGGCGAAGAATCGCCCTAGGTTGCGGAAAAAGAAGGCTGCAAGCAATAGCAAACAGATGAAAATCAGTGCGTAATGCTTGCCTTGGGTGATGATGAGGTCGCTCATGAACCAGTTGAGATAGCCCATCAGATAGTCGGAGGTAAGGGCAAACTCAGGCTTGGCCACGGCTCCGATGGTGCCTTCCTTGAAAAGCAGGTTGAGGAACGGCCCGACCAAGGCAAAGCTGAACAGCGAGAAGAAAATGGCCATCAGGTTGAAGACCACATTCAGCACCACCGAAGCCCAATAGGGCTTGATGTAGGCGAGGACGCGGGAGAAGGATTTGGGCTGTTTTGACATAATTGAATTGTTGTTAGCAGTCGTTATTGGTCTTCAGTTCTTGGTAATGGCCGTGAGGAGGAATGAAGCCGTTGTCCATCTTTGCGCTTTTTAGTAATTGTATCCAGTGTAGTTTTCTGGAGTAATAGCGTATAATTCCTCTTTAATTCTTTCGCTTACTGGCAATGTCTCAATAAAAGCATCAATCGCCTCTTTATCAATGTGTTTGTTGGTTCTGGTGAGGCCTTTCAGCAATTCGTAGGCACCTTCGATTTGTTCGCGGCGCAGGATGGTCTGGATGGCTTCGGCCACCACGGCGTAGTTCTTCTGCAAGTCCTCGCGAATCTTGTCCTCGTTGAGTAAGAGTTTGTCCAAGCCCTTCATCAGCGACTTGAGGGCAATCAGCGTGTGGGCAATTGGAACGCCGATGTTGCGGGTGACGGTCGAGTCGGTGAGGTCGCGCTGCAGGCGGCTGATGGGTAGTTTGGTGCTGAGGAAGGTGAGCACGGCGTTGGCCATGCCGAGGTTGCCTTCGGCGTTCTCGAAGTCGATGGGGTTCACCTTGTGGGGCATCGCCGACGAGCCTACTTCGCCCGCCTTGATCTTCTGCTTGAAGTATTCCATCGACACATAGAGCCAGATGTCGCGCGAGAGGTCGATCAAGATGGTGTTGACGCGGCGCAGGGCATCGAAATAGGCGGCCATGTAGTCGTAATGCTCGATTTGCGTGGTAGTCTGTTGACGCTTGAGTTTCAGGCTCTTCTCCACGAATTTCTTGGCGAAGGCTGGCCAGTCAATATCGGGGTAGGCCACCTTGTGGGCGTTCATGTTGCCCGTGGCGCCGCCAAACTTGGCCGTGAAAGGCACGCTGTTGAGCATCTTCAGTTGGTCGTTGAGGCGTTCCACGAAGACGTAGATTTCCTTGCCCAAATGCGTCGGGCTGGCGGGCTGACCGTGGGTCTTGGCCAGCATCGGGATGTCACGCCATTCCTCGGCCATGCCTTTCAGCTTGTCGATGAGGTCTTCTAAGGCGGGCTTCACCACAAGTTTGTGCGCCTCCATCATCGAGAGCGGCACGGCGGTGTTGTTGATGTCCTGCGAGGTGAGGCCGAAGTGCAGAAACTCCTTGAATTCGGTCAAGCCGAGTTCGTCGAAACGGCGTTTCAGGAAGTATTCCACGGCTTTCACGTCGTGGTTGGTCTCTTTTTCTATCTCCTTGATTTCCAAAGCGTCTTCAATTTGGAACTCTTCGTAAATGGCGCGGAGGTCGTCGTAGTCGCCGTTGAACTTCTCGAGTTGCGGCAGGGGCAGCTCGCACAAGGCGATGTAATACTCCACTTCGACCATCACGCGATAGCGGATGAGGGCAAATTCACTGAAAAAGTCGTCCAACTCAACGGTCTTGGAACGGTAACGCCCGTCGACGGGCGATATTGCGGTTAGGGGGGTGAGATTCATTGTTGTTTAATTGTTGATTGTTGAATCGTTTAATAGTTGTCCATTTCGGCAGGCAATTCCTTCTGTATTACAACAAAAGTTTCGCAAAAATAGTGCTTTTTGCGATACTTTCCCCAATCGGTTATAAAATTGTTGCCTTTTAGATACAAGTGTTGTTCAATCATATCTTGGTGGACTCTTATAAAACACTACCTCGATGTTCTTTTCGTGTTTTCTGATTCCAACGAAAATGAAATCTTTTCGTGCTATTTCAAATGATACCGTCGGACTTGAATTGACTTTAAGCGACAGCTGCTTGATAGTTTGGATATTAGGTATTATAAATTCGGCAGATGTTTCCGTTGAGGGTTCGGTTTGTACTATTGAGTCTTGAACAATAGTTTTTCCATTTGCACTGATGGATATCGTGTCATCAATAAACCAGCCCTCAACTTCGACATATAGAACATTGCGATCCACATCTGTATCGAACCAGTCTTCCATTGACTCTCCATCATAAGAATAGAGAATATGAAAGTCGTAAACATCTTGATTGTTTGTTGTGATCTCGTCATTGCTTTGTCGCCTCTCTTTGCATGACGGAAGACAAAGCAATAGGAAAAGCAGGGCTAGTAATGGTAATCTTTTCATGGTTGGATGTTTATTTGTGGCGAATATTTATTCTCTATTCTATTCGGCGTTCAATGACTATACTATCCCCTGTAATCTTTGGGCCAGGATGGTATTTAAGATTGATTTTGTGTTCGTACCATTCGTTTTCGTAAAGATAATCTATGGTATCTTTAAGTGTAATGGTGTTGTAACGAGCTGGGCCATTTTCAATCTCGAATGTACATTCTCCATCTACTACACCCATTATGTGAATTGATACACTTGAAGTCCAAGTCGTTGTGTCGGATGCAGATAATATGATATTACATGGCTTTGAAACATCTTTTATCACATATCTATCCATGCTGTGATTATAGGAACACGAATTCAATATGGCAACAAATACGGCGAGAATATATACCAGTTTCTTGCTCATGTTTTTCCTTTGGAGTGAAAAAAAGTATCGCAAAGGTAGTGAACTTTTGCGATACTTTTTCTTTTTAGCTTGAAAAACTGCTTTTTCTTTAGATGAAAACCAAAAGTAAAATGATGGAAATAATCATTAGAAAGATGAAACTCACGCCGTGTATGCCTTCGCGGTTCTCGGTTTTCGGGAATATCTTGGTATGGTAGGCAAGTAGTCTTGTGATGAAATAAACAGCTGTTATTAGTGCAACAATGATTAAAATCACCCAAAGGCTTTCCAACCATTCAAAAGGTTCTTTCTCGATAAGCCATGTGAGAATGTGCGAGGCATACAAGGCTGCAGCGTATGTAGCCGTAGTTACGAAAAACTTCGCTATGGAGCCTTTTTCGTTACTAAAGATATGAACATCTTTCAGTTTTCCCATGGTTTAAGCCTCTTCAAGCTTGTCGTTCGATCCTAACACGTTGATAATCTTATGCACATAAAGCTTCTTCATACTGTCGCGGGCGGGACCGAGGTACTTGCGCGGGTCGAACTCGGCGGGCTTCTCGGCCAAGGCCTTGCGGATGGCGGCGGTCATGGCGAGGCGGCTGTCGCTGTCGATGTTGATTTTGCAGACGGCGCTCTTGGCGGCCTTGCGCAGTTGCTCCTCAGGGATGCCCACGGCGGCCTTCAGCGAACCACCGTATTGATTAATGGTGTCCACCTCGTCTTGCGGCACCGACGACGAGCCGTGCAGCACGATGGGGAAGCCGGGCAGTTTCTTCTCGATGGCTTCGAGCACGTCGAAGGCCAACGGAGGTGGCACGAGGCGGCCCGTCTGCGGGTCGACGGTGCATTGTTCGGGCGTGAACTTGTAGGCGCCATGCGAGGTGCCAATCGAGATGGCAAGGGAGTCCACTCCGGTCTTGGTCACGAAGTCGATGACTTCCTCGGGTTTGGTGTAGTGGCTTTCGGCGGCGGAAACTTCTTCCTCAACACCGGCCAAAACGCCCAATTCGCCCTCCACGGTCACATCGTACTGGTGCGCGTAGTCGACGACCTTTCTCGTCAGGGCCACGTTTTCGTCGTAGGGCAGCGCCGAGCCGTCGATCATCACCGACGAGAAGCCCATGTCGATGCACGACTTGCACAGCTCGAAGCTGTCGCCGTGGTCGAGGTGAAGCACGATTTCGGGATGGGCGCAGCCGAGTTCCTTGGCGTATTCCACCGCGCCTTGGGCCATATAGCGCAGCAGGGTCTGGTTGGCGTAGTTGCGCGCGCCTTTCGACACTTGTAGGATGACGGGCGACTTGGTTTCGACGGCAGCCATGATGATGGCCTGCATCTGTTCCATATTGTTGAAGTTGAAGGCCGGGATGGCATAGCCGCCATCAACCGCCTTGGCGAACATTTTACGGGTGTTCACGAGTCCCAATTCTTTGTAGTTGACCATTTTATGATGTTTAATTAACTTTGTTTAATCTTCGATTTGTTGATTGTTTAATTGTTAGCCGATGGCTTATGGCTTATAGCCTATGGCTCGCTTCTCCCAAGGTGTGAAAATAATACCTTTGGGTGTAGCGTGCCATAGGCCATTGGCTATCGGCCATAGTTATTCCCTGCAAAAATAGAAAAACCTTTCCAATAATTCTCACTTGACGCTCACTTTCTTGCTGCAGCTCCCATTTTCGGTGCTCAACTTGACGATGTACAAGCCGGAAACGAGTCTGCCCAAGTCCAACGAAACCGTTTCGCCTTGGCGCAGTTGTCCGACGTTTCTTGTCATCATGAGCTCGCCCATGAGGTTGTAGACTTCAACCGTAGCCCTGCCTTGCAAACCGTTGCCCATCACCATGTTGACTTTGCCGTCGGTGGGGTTGGGGAAGAGGCTGAAATTGGGTGCCGACCATTCGGGTGTGGCATATCCTACAATGCTGATGCTCTTGGTGGCGGGCTCAGTCTCGCAGCCATTGTCGGCGGTAACCGAAAGGGTGACTTCGGTGTCGTCCGTCTGCTGGTTCCAAACGATGTCGATTTTGTTGCCATGGGTGTAAATGGTGCCGGCACTGGCTGGTTCAATGCTCCAAATGTAGTTGACACCTTCTTGATAATCAATTGAATAATGGCTTAAAGGCTGGCTGAATTTGTTCACGATGCTGTCGCCCACGATGGCGGTAAGGGTGATTTCGTCCATCAATTGGATTTGTGTTGTGCTGGCAATGGTGTCGTTGCCATGGAATGCGTAAAGTGTCAGGGTCACTTCGTTGTTTGCTTGGTCTTGGTTTCCAGGCAGATAGGTTGGGTTGGCAATGGTGTCGAAATCGAAAAGGCCGTCGCCGTCGGTGGTCCATCGTATGGAGCCGTAGTCGTAGGCATAGGCTTGGCTGAGCGCGATGGGGGCATCGGCGCACGAAACCTTTTTGTCGCCTGCATAGGCGATGGCTCGGTGCATAGGCGGGAAGCAGATGTCGTCGATTTTGGCAATAAGGGTGTCGCCGATGGGATTGTACGATTGCAATATCCAAATTGCTCTGATATGTCGGTTGGGAACGCGTATTTCTTTGTAGGTCCATTCCTCGCAGCCTTCCAGCATGGTCTCGTTAACGCCGTCGGTGAATTTGAAGGTTCTTGAGTGGCTGCTCTGATAGCGGAATGAGGTCTTGCTGTCGTGCTCAACCAAAGTCGAGTTCTTGATCATGCTGGCTATTCTGAAGTAGTGTGAATCGTCGATAGCCATTTTCATGCAGCGTTGTCCTTCATACGCATCTTCGTCGTATGTCCAGAAATTGTTTGAGTTTATCGCCCAATTGAATGCTTGGTTGAGCGTGTCTGTCTCAAATCCCTCAAAGAGACCTCCGTATTGGACGATGGTGTCGAGGATGGATTGCCCGTCTTTGTGGCTAACCGTGAATCGCATCTGAAGCCATGCGCCAACGGTTTCGTTGGGGTCGGCGTTGATTTCGTAGGTGATGGGTAGGGCTTCGTTAGGCAGTAGTGAATACAATGTGTCGGGAGCGGCTACGCTGACGAAAGGCGCCTTGATGACAAGGTCGGTGCTGAGGAAGTCTATCTTGGAACGCCCGTTGTTCTTGATGTTGAAGGTGAGGAACGATTTGCCACCAGCCTCGATGTGGGTCGACGGCTCGCCCGATTCGGTTGTCGGACGAAACTCGGGATTGATGGCGATGACGGGGGCGTTGGCCGTGAACACGATGGGGTCGGTGTGGGTGTTGCCGCCCTCGTCGAAACGTAGCGAGAGCCTAATTTTGGTTTGGTCCGGCACGTTGCCTTTGAGCTTGAACTGGAAGGCATTGGCGATCCGGCAAATCGAGTCGGGGGTCAAATGCGGACAGTGGGCTGTCCCTTGCAGGATTTCGATGTATGGCGAATCGCTTTCAAGCGTGATTTCCGAACCTTCCGAAGCAAGGAGGCTGATGTTTTGCAGCTCGATGTCGATCGAGGCGGTCTCGTTGTAGTCTACTTGGCCGTTTCCGTCCTGGTCGTTGATGGTGAAGTCCTTAAGGTAGACGAATACCTTCGAGGCATCAAAAACGGTGATTTCATGTTGTTCCCTGATTCGGTTCAGTTTGGTGAGGGTGACGGTGAATCGGTCGCCGATTTCCATTTGCGGCAGGTTGATGGCCTGGTCTTGTCCCGTGCTGCGGGCAACTGCGATGATGCCCTCTTCGTCGGAGAGGCACACTGTAACGCCTTCTTCGGCTTTGAACCTGTAATTCAAGTCGTTGTTGGGCTGATAGGGCGTGTCGGCGAAGTCGATGGGCTGGGGTACCTCGGTGTGAATGTTGAGGTAGGTCTCGCCCAAAAAGCTGAACAGGTTGAGCGTCTTGTCGACTTGCGTGATGTTGTCTTGATAGGGCAGGAAGGCTTGCTGGGCGAGGAACAGTTTTCCTGCCACGAGGGCATAGGAGGGAAAGTTGAAGTCGTGGGCGGCTTGTGTGCCAAGCGTGGGCATGTATTCGGGCCAGAAGTAGTCGAACATGCCCCATGTGGTGAGGTCGTTGAACTGTGAATAGGTGACGGTGTTGGTGCCGAGCGAGCCTATGGCCCCCGAATTGGCATGGAGGAACATGTCGGCGATGATGCCATCATATGACCAATTGTCCCAATAGTGGTTGGTCGAACAGCCGATGGAGAAAAGAAGGGTAGGTATTTTGTTGCGGAATAAGGCCACGTCGTTGGAACGGATGTCTGAGCAGGGCCACCAGTTGGGGTTGGAATGGTCTCTGTAGAAGGTCAGGAAACTCTCTTCGTTGACGGCGTTGCGGAAAGGCATCTTGTCCTCCATGTCGATCCAGTTGTCGAGGTAGCCGATGGACGTGGGGATGTATTGCGCCCCGTTGGGACCGAAGTAGTCGAGCGCGGCGGCGGTGTTGGCGGCAGTCGACCAGATGGAATCGGGCGGCGTGGGGTCGTTGCTTTCGTAGTAATACTTCATGTAGAGGTTGGAGGGATGCTTGCCTAATTTGTCGCGCATGAAGTTGTTGGTGACCTGTGCGGTGATGGCAAACCATTTCGTCTCTTGGTAGCCTGAGTTGACGACCGGATGGTCGTAATAATGCGGGTCGACGGGTGGGTTGAGCTCAAACTGGATGGCCTTTTGCACCATTAGCTCGCATTCTTCGGCATTCAAGACCGTCATGCGGCTGATGACCACGTCGGGAATGCTGTCGCCGTTCATGTCGGCGATGGGGTTGTCGGTGGGGTAGCGGTAGGCTTGGTTCCAGCTGATGGGGCTTCTGTAGATGTAGGGTATCAGCCCGAAGTCGGGATTCGTGCTGTGGTTTCCGCCAAACAGTAGCACCGCCGCAGGCGGTATCGCCCAGTTGTTGTATGCGTTGAGGATGTAGTTGCGGATGCTGTCGGGCGCGTTGCCGCCGCATTCTGCCGTACTTGCCACCTTGGTGAGGATGCCCTGGCGCAGGCGAAACTGTTTCAATGTGTCGGCCCAAGCCAAAAAGGCCGAGTCGTCGGGCGCGATGATGAGGTATTCGCAGCCTTCCTCGCGGTTCCGGATGGCTTCGTTGAGCAAGTCGTGATAATGCGCTTCGGGCAGCATGTCGCTGTTGATCACCAAGTCGCGCAAAATGCCGTCCCAAGCCGGATTGCGGTAACGCGGGTCGCCAAACCGTCCGTTGCCACCTTCAAAGCTGACTTCGATGTCCATGTCGTAAATCACCTCCAACGTTTTTTTCACGGGGTTGTAGCGGAACGGCGTCACGCTGAGCATCACCACGTCGAGACCACGGATTTGGGTGGTCTGGGCAGCGGAGACGTTGCTGGCGGGGTAGTCGGCATCGTTGGCAAACACGTCCATGTCCCACTTCAGGTCGGGCCTTTTGTCCTCGTTGTTCATCTGCAAGGGCGCGGCGGGCAGCAGTTGGATGTCATCCAAGGTCCGGCTTGCCTTTTCCTTGACTTTTATGTTTACGGTAGCCCCTTGTGGCACAGCGATGTAACGGTTCTCGAAAGGCAGGTTGGGCTTGCCTTCGGCATTTGACGCAAAGCAGCCTTTCATGACGATTTCCTGGCCTTTGGCCTCGCCGTATTGGGTTTCGCCAATGCCCAATTCGGCAATGGAATAGTGCAGCGAGAGCTTTGATGCGCCGCTGTGCTCGACGCTGAAGCCTTGTGGCGCGTCGGTGCGGAAATGGTAATGGCTTTGGGCGCTCAGCGCACTCATGGCAAACATGATGATAAAGGTGGTAAAAAGCCGTTTCATGATGAAAAACAATTGATTGAAGTTGCAAAAATACAAAAAGGAACAAATCCGCCAAACATTTTCGACGGATTTTTCTCAAATATAATGTATATCGCGATTAATATAAACAGCAATTAATATAAACTGCTGTTTACATATCTTCAATCGACAAGCCTTGAAGCGTTAGCTGATACTTCCCAAAACTGCTTGCGGGCAGGGCTTTGACCCTTTCCTCAAGTGTTTTCGGATTGATTTTCTCGGCATTGCGCTTGATTTCGGCCACGATGCCCGTGTGCTCGAATTCGTTCAGCGCAATCATGTCGATTTCGTTGCCGCCTTTGCGGTCCCACCAGTTGCCGGCCATCGTGAATTGGCCCGACTCCATCGCCTTGGCTTGGAAATACTGCTCCAATGTCCTTCCCGAAAACTGTTCGTAATGCTTCCCAATGTTTTGTCGCAAGGCTGCCATCTGTTGTGTTTCGATCAGCGATTGGTAGGGCAGGATGAAGCGGAACCAAAAGCGCAAAAACTGGTCAGAGATCTCGTAGGCCGTCACCTTGCTATTGGGTTTGGCGAGCAGTGGCTTCAGGCGCTTCACGAGCATGAAGTTTTTCTCCAAGTTCTGCAAATACACGCCCATGTCCTTTTGCATGGCACCGTCAATTTCGCTGCGTTTGGTCATGCCTGCGGCAATCAGTTGTAGCACTGAGAAATAGGTGTTGCTTTCGTCGCTGAACTCTTGGCTCATCAGGTCGCGGCCTTCGGTGAGGAAATAGGAATCGGGGCGGCAAACGTAGTTGAGCATCTTCTCCTTGGTGTAGCATTGCGCATCCATGAGCAGCTCCACGTATTTGGCCACGCCGCCCGTAATCATGTAGAGGCAGAGCAGGTCTTCGTTTTTGTAGTTGGGGCTGTGGTCGCGCAGGATTTGCTTCAGCACCTCGATGCGGAAGGGGAGGAGGGTGAACCTGGAGGTGGGGCGGCCATAGAGCGGCTCGTTCTCGTCCTCGAAGATGCGTTTCATCAGCGACTGGATGCTGCCCGAGGCCACCAAGTGCAGGTGCGATTCCCTGTGGTAACGGTCCCAAAGGTCTTGTATCTCGCTGAAGATGGCGGGATTCACTTTTTGGAGGTTTTGGAACTCGTCGAAGAAAACGGTGAACTGCCGTTGCAACGATGCTTTCATGATGACTTCGAACAAATCGCGGAAGCGGCTGATTTGGCCAAACACCTCGATGCCCAATTGCTCTTTGAGCGTCTGCTGGAACTTGGAGCAAAGCACCGCCTCGCTGTCTTTCGAGACAAAGAGATAAGCCACGTTCTTGCCTTCCAAAGCCTTGTTAATCAGCGAGGTCTTTCCCACGCGGCGACGTCCTGTCAGCACGGTGAACACTGCCGACCTTTCGGCTTGTTTCTCGCTTTGCAGCAGTAGCTCCAGCTCCATTTCCCTGTCGTAAAATTTCATAATATTAACGGTTGTTTATATAAATCATCATTTACATTTGCGATGCAAAGATATGAAAAAAACAAATCCGCCAAATAATTTCAGCGGATTTTTCATGAGGTTTTGTCGTTGTAGAGACGTAGCGCGCTACGTCTCTACCCATTGACAATTATTCTTGTGCCAAGAACGGATACCCGTAAGCGGCAGCGGGAACGAAGGTGTTCTTGATGGCGCGGGGGCTGGTCCAGCGGATGAGGTTCCAGAGGCCGCCGGCCTTGTCGTTGGTGCCGCTGGCGCGGGCACCGCCGAAGGGCTGCATTCCGACCACGGCTCCCGTGGGCTTGTCGTTCACGTAGTAGTTGCCTGCCGCGTGGCGCAGCTTGTCGTTGGCAATCTTCTGGGCCTTCAGGCAGTTGCCGAAGAAGGCGCCGGTGAGGGCGTATGGCGAGCTTTGGTCGCACACGTCGAGCATTTCCTCAAACTTGTTGTCGTCGTAGACGTAAATGGTGATGATGGGTCCGAAGATCTCTTCAACCATGCTCTCGTAGTTCGGCACTTTGGCGAGGATGACGGTAGGCTCCACGAAGTAACCCACGGTCTTGTCGCAGTTGCCGCCGAAGACGATCTCAGCGTCCTTGCTGACTTTGGCTCGGTCGATGTAGCCCTTGCAGTTGTCGAACGAAGCCTCATCGATGACGGCGTTGACGTAGTTCGAGAAGTCCTTCACGTCGCCCATCTTGATGGTGCTCATCATGTCGCCCACGCGGTTCTTCACGTCGTTCCACATCGAAGCGGGGATGTAGGCGCGCGAAGCGGCGCTGCACTTCTGGCCTTGGTACTCGAAGGCGCCACGCACGATGGCCACGGCCACTTCTTGCGGGTCGGCGCTGTTGTGGACGAAGATGAAGTCCTTGCCGCCGGTCTCACCCACGAGGCGCGGATATGCCTTGTACATGTCGAGGTTCTGGCCAGTGGTCTTCCACAGACTCTTGAAGGTGGCGGTGCTGCCGGTGAAGTGGATGGCATTAAAGTTCTTGTCTTTCAGGGCCACGCCGCTGATGACGCTGCCCTTGCCAGGCAGGAAGTTGACCACGCCAGCAGGCAGGCCGGCTTCCATGAAGATGCGCATGTCGGTGTAGTTTGACAGCAGGGCGGTGGTCGAGGGCTTCCAGATGGTGGTGTTGCCCATCAGGGCGGGCGTCATGTTGAGGTTGGAGGCGATGGAGGTGAAGTTGAAAGGCGTGATGGCGAACACGAAGCCTTCCAACGGGCGGTATTCGGTACGGTTCAGCTGGTCGTTGGCCGAAGCGGGTTGCTCGGCGTAGAGCTTGCTGGCGTAGTAGTTGTTGTAGCGGAAGAAGTCGATGGTCTCGCAGGCGCTGTCGATTTCGGCTTGGAAGCAGTTCTTCGACTGGCCGAGCATGGTGGCGGCGTTGATGCGGGCGCGGTACTTGGTAGCTAGCATCTCGGCGATGCGTGCCATGATGGCGGCGCGCTCGTCCCAAGGCGTGTTCTCCCAGTCGTGCTTGGCGGCTTGGGCGGCGTCGATGGCCATGCGGACTTCCTTCTCGCCCACCTTGTGGTAGCGGGCGATGACGTGCTTGTGGTCGTGAGGCATGACGACCTCGCCCATGTCGCCCGTGCGGACTTCCTGTCCGTTGATGATGGCGGGGATTTCGACGATTTCGTTGGATTGTCTTTCAAGTTCTTTCTGGAGCTCGATGCGCTCCGGACTGCCCGGACGGTAAGCCTTTACCGGCTCGTTTTCGGGCTTCGCAAAAGTGATCAGTGCGTTGTTCATTATTCGATATTTAGGATTTAAAGATTTAAGATTTCAAATTTCAAATTCGCGGTGCAAATATAGTAAAAATCGTTGCGAAAAACTTCGTTGCGAAATTTTTCGCCATCATTTCATCCGCTTCACCACCTGCAGCCGATGCGTGTGCTCGTTGCGTTCCTTGTTGAAAATGCCCGTCTGGTCGAGAAAGTCGATGCGGACTTCACCTGAGGCGTGGATGATTTGCTCGTCGCCCATGACGATGCCCACGTGGGTGATGTGGCCGTCTTCTTCACCGAAAAAAGCCAAGTCGCCAGGGCGTGTTTCTTGCAGAAAATAGACCAAGTCGCCGCATTTCACCTGCTGCGAGGCATCGCGGGGCAGGATGAGTCCGGCCATGAGGGCGCACACCTGCACCAAGCCCGAGCAGTCGATGCCGAATACCGTGCGACCGCCCCAAAGATAGGGCACACCGAGCAGCAGTTTGGCGTAGTCGACCAGCATTTCGGGATGAAATTCGGTGGGCATTTCAACGGCGTCGGGATGCGGCTCAAATAGCGGTGTGCCCAAAGTCAGAAACTTGTCACCATGTTCCGCGATGGCCTTATTAATAAGGTAGGGCCGTTTTGCTTTCAAGACGTTGAATTCCTCCTCGCTGATTTCGCAAAACTGTTTCGCCTGAATCCAGCCTTCGTAATGGTCGAAAGCGGTTTCAATGAGTACGAAATCTTTCGTTTTGTCCAACACTGTATAAGTCTCGTTATAAAGCAGTTGACTCACCATCTCGGAGGAATGCCTGTCCTCTTTGCGCAACGCGATGGCGGATAAGTTGCATATGCCGTAGGTCATAATGGTTCGTGTTTTCTGGCCGCTAAATTAGCGAACAATGCGGTTCATTTCGCCTTTTTTCAGCGTTTTTTTTCATGGAATTGTTGTTTTTTTTAATTTAGCACTCTGATTTGTGTTTGAATCAAATTATTAATTATTTGATTATGAGTAAGATAAATGATTTTTTCAATAGGATAAGGCATAGTTACTACGGTGCAGCGAAGGTGTTCGTGTTTTTGGTGGCCATCGTGTTGGTGTGTTGGCAGATGCCGCGCACAAGCAAGTTCAAGTATGAGTTCCAGCTCGCCAAGCCTTGGCAGCACGAGACGCTTTATGCGCCCTTCGACTTCCCAATCTACAAGGATTACGAGACGCTGAGCGCGGAAACCGATGCAGCCACGGCCAACGTGAAGCCGATTTTCGTGTTCGACGAGGAGGAGATGGTGGCATCGCGCAACCTCTTGTTTGTCAACTTTGAGGCCAAATGGGACAACCGCGACCGTTTGGATTACGACGCCAATTTGGATTGCCTTTTCAATGTGTTCGACTCCATTCAGGATCGAGGCATCGTGGCCTACGACAACGCGACTGCCAATCTGGAGCCAAGCTCTGAAGTGAACATCATCCGCAACAAGGTGATGCGCACTGCCCGTTATGGCGATTTCTATAGCATGAACGAGGCTACGGAGGCTGTTACTACGCTGCTTGAAAATATTGGAAACCAATACGATAAAAAGTTGCTCTCAGAGTTGCTCAAGGGAGCCTTGCGTCAAAATGTGTTCTATAACGCCGACCTTACCAAGCAAGCGACCGACAAGGCAGTGGCGGCGGTGTCGCTCACCTACGGCATGGTGCAGAAAGACGAGCTCATCGTGTCGGAAGGGGAGGTGATCAGCCCCCACACTTTCGATGTCTTGAACTCGTTGCAGCGCGAATACACTTCGCGTTCGCTTTCCACCGACGAGTCGCTGCGGGTGCTGCTGAGCCAGATTTTCTTGGTCGCCTTGGTGTTTTCGCTGATTGGCTTGTACGGCAACAAATTGCACAAAAAAGTGTTTTCCGAGCTGAAGAATATTGTCCTGCTGCTGACGCTGATGTTGCTCGTGGTTATCCCATCATACCTTTTGGTGAAGTGGACGCCAGGCTTGGTTTACCTGATGCCAGTGTGCCTCTTGGCCATCATGATTGGCTCGTTTTTCAATTTGCGTTTGGCTTTCTCTACACAGGTTTTCGCCGTGATGCTGATTTCGCTCGTGGTGCCCAATCCTTTCCAGTTCATTTTCATGCAGTTGGTGGCCACGGTGCTGACGGTGTTCAGCATGTCAAGTGCGAAACATCGTCGGTTTATCCATGCCGCTTTGTTTGTGTTTGTGGGTTATCTTTTGGTTTATCTCGCCTTCACTTTCCTGTCCACTTCCGAGGTCGACTGGTCTGATGTGTTCCTGCTGGTGCTTAATGCCTTGTTCACGCTGTTGGCCCAGCCGCTTATCCTCATGTTTGAGCGTGTCTTTGGCATACCCACTTCGCTGTCGCTCATGGAGTTGAGCAATACAAATTCTCCGTTGTTGCGCGAATTGGCCACCACCGCTCCGGGCACCTTCCAACATTCCATCCAGGTGGCCAACCTCACCGAGGAAGTGCTTTTCGAAATCGGTGGCGACACGGTATTGGCCCGTGCAGGTGCCTTGTATCACGACATCGGCAAGATCAAGAATCCGATGTATTTCACTGAAAACCAGCATGGAGCCTATAGCCCTCACAACGACCTTTCAAATACCGAAAGTGCCGAAGTCATCATCTCGCACGTGACCGACGGCATCGAGTTGGCGCACAAGAACCACATCCCTGAGCGCATCATCGATTTTATCCGTACCCACCACGGCACGCGCCGCACCGATTATTTCTACATTAACGAGCAGAAGGCGCATCCCGGCGAGGAAATCGACCCCGCGCCGTTCACCTATCATGGTCCGGCGCCGTTCTCGCGCGAAACCGCCGTGCTGATGATGGCCGACAGCATCGAAGCCGCCTCGCATAGCTTGAAAGAACCCGACGAGAAGAAAATCAGCGACTTGGTGGACAACATCATCAACAAGCAGATGGAAGCCGGCCAGTTCCTCAACACCGACCTCACCCTCCGCGACATCGAGACAGCCCGCAAAGTGCTGAAAAAGAAACTGATGAGTATTTATCATGTGAGGATCGCTTATCCTGAGAAGTAAAACCTATTGAATATGAAAAAGTTACCAAAAAATCTCATGCTTTTGTCGATGGCATTGGCCATGACTTCCTGTGGCTCGGTTGGGTTGATGATTCACACGGCCAAAATCTACGACGGCGTTTTGGATTACAATGCTGGTGGCGTCGATGTGGCGTTAGATACCGTCCATTTTGTCATTGACAAGAAGAACAGGATGTTGCTCAAGGCTGAAATCAACGGGAAAACGGACACGGTCATGTACGATTCGGGTGTCAATTCTTTCGCCGCGCTGATGTACACGCCAAGCACCAAGCCTCAAGGGATGAAGTTTTACAGTCACTCCGTGTCTGGTGCCGATAAGAAGTCGAAAATCAAGGTGACCACCTTGCCGGTCAAAATCAGGACGGATATGGTTGTTTCGAAGGGCTTGGGCATGGCCACATTAAACCCTGAGCCGCCCGTTTGTGATAAAGAGGCCGCTTTGTCAAAGTATGATATTATTGGTTTTCAAGGACTTAACTTGCCCCGTTATATGATTGACTTCACCAACAACCAGATGTACGAGATTCGCGATACGCTGAGCATTGACACTACTGAGTTCGTCCCCGTCAAGTGCAAGTATTACATGAATGTCTTGTGGGTCTATCCGCGAATCAACGGTGTGGAATACGAATGTATGTTTGACACGGGCAATGGCGCAGCAGGGATTCTCTTGCAAGATGAGCAGCGGATTGAGGCTCCAAGAAACGATGATTATCTGTTTGAAGGCTCGTATGGCGTGGCCATTGGAGGACATACTGAGAAGCAACATTTTGTGGTTGCCCCCGAAGAGCGCCTCAGCATGGCTGGCGACGACAAGGAAGTCGATGTCATGTATGTGAAGTCAATGTCGTCCAACAACATGGGCTTGAAGGCGATTTCGAAATACGACTGGATTATTTCGTGCTGGGGCCCAAACCCGAAAGTGTACGTCAGGCCTCATGCTACTGATACCGTCAAGCCGTTCAAGGCACCAGCCTACCGTGTTGCTGAGGTTGACGGCAAACTGATAATCCTCACCCGCCGCATCGACGGCAACGAGAAGTTCAAGGTAGGCGACCAAATCATCTCTGTGAACGGCGAGAAAATCACCGAGGAGAACATCTGCCATTACTACGACTTGCTGACCGAGAACAAGGACTGGTCTGGATTTGAGATTGAGGTGAAGTGAAGTTTCCTGAAAGGCGCTTGGCAACGGAGCCAGTTGGCGACGTTGCACAAATAAAACGGTTTTGAAAGTTTTGCATGTTTTGTGACTAAACCAATCGTCTCAAATATTCCACCGCCTCCGGCCCCTCATTAAACACCAAATCCAAAACGCTCAAATCGGGCGCGAAAGGAAATTTTTCGCTAAACACCTGGTAATAAGTAGGGAAGAGGCTTGTGTCCAAGGCTTTTTTCGGGCTGAACGCCTCGCGCCAGTCGTTTTCCGCTTCGCGCACATAGTCCGTCGTGTGGGCGATTTCCTTCTTGGTTTTCAGCATCTTCAATACGGCTCGCAAAGCTGCGTCGTTCAAGTCGATGAGGCGCTCGAAATGGCCTTCGAAAATGGGGCGGAGATGGTCGTAATAATGGTCGAAATAGGGCGAAGCCTTGTAGGCCGACTCCAGGCAGCGGCTGTGGATGTGCTGCCAAGGCTCTGTCGTGCTGATGGCCACGTCCTTGGTCATCGTGTGGTTGCCGTTGACTTTCACCACGGGCACGCTCAGGCTCTCCACGCCGTTGGCCGTCATCACGCGGCAGCGGTTGCGGTAGGTCTGCTTGTGGTAGGTCTCCCATATTTCAACGACAGGCGCGTCCTCTTTCAGAAAACGCGCCATGTAGCTGATGCTGGGGAAATAGGCTGTGGTGAAAAGCGTCATTTCAGCAGTTGTTCCTCGACGACTTTTCTGTAGCCTTCTTCCGGCAAAGCCCCCACCTGCATCATGGGTTGGCCTTCCATGGGGATGAAGAGCACCATCGGGATGCTGCGCACTTGGAATGCCGAGGCCAATTCGCGCTCTTGGTCGGTGTTCACCTTGTAAACCAAGAGTTTGCCATCGTATTCCTCGGCCATGCGCTCCATGATGGGGGCCACGCGGCGGCACGGACCGCACCAGTCGGCGTAGAAGTCGACGACGGCGGGCAGCTTGCCCTTGTAGTTAAAGGTGTTCGGGTCTTTCTCGAAGTCCCATACCTTTTTGATGAACTCCTTGTAAGTCAAATGGATGACCTTCGATTCTTTCTTCTCTTCTTGCGCGTTGGCCGTGATGCCAAAAGCCAAGACAATCATTGCGATGAGGATGCTTTTTTTCATTTGTTGTTGATTTTCTGGTGGCAAAAGTAACAAAAATCGTGCTAATGGCGGTTTTTTCTGTAATTTTGCCGCAAATTTTTTTGAATATGCTCATCGTCAACATCAAGGAACTCGTCGGCATCGAGGAACAAGGCCGACTGCTCAAACGCGGCCCCGAAATGGCCGAAACGGGAAGGATCAAGGACGCCTTCCTATTGATTAAAGGAAAGAAAATCGCCGACTACGGCCCGATGGACTCGGAGGCTTGTAGGAAATATCTCGCTGAAAACCATCGCGTTTATGATGTGAAAGGCAGCGTGGTGATGCCCGCCTTCTGCGACTCGCATACGCATCTGGTCTATGCCAACTCGCGCGAGCTGGAGTTTGTCGACAAGATCCGTGGCCTCAGCTACGAGGAAATCGCCAAGAGGGGAGGAGGCATCCTCAACTCGGCCAAGGCGACGGCGGCGGCCACCGAGGACGAACTCTACGACATGGCCCAGCAGCGCCTCTACGAGGTGATGCGCATGGGCACGGGCGCCATCGAAATCAAGAGCGGCTACGGCCTCACCACCGAAAGCGAGCTGAAGCTCCTCCGCGTCATCCGCCGACTGAAAGAAAACTCGCCTTTGATCATCAAGTCGAACTTCCTTGGCGCACACGGCATTCCGATGGAATATCGTGGCCACCAGGAAGATTATGTCGACTTGGTCATCAATGAGATGATTCCGCTCGTGGCCGCTGAGGATTTGGCCGACTTCATCGACGTGTTCTGCGACCAAGGGTTCTTCACCTGCGAGGACACCGAGCGCATCCTCATGGCGGGCATCAAATACGGGATGCGACCGAAAATCCACGCCAACGAGATGGCCATCTCGGGCGGCGTGCAGGTGGGCGTGAAATACGGCGCCATCTCTGTCGACCATTTGGAACAAATGGGCGACGAAGAGATTGAATGTCTGAAAGATAGCGAAACCATGCCGACCATTTTGCCGGGCTGCGCCTTCTTCCTCAACCTGCCGCTTTCGCCGGCACGCAAGATGATTGAAGCGGGTCTGCCCGTGGCAATGGCCTCCGATTTCAACCCCGGCACTTCTCCTTCGGGCAACATGCAGCTGATTATGTCGATGGCCTGCATACGCTATCGTCTCACCCCCGAGGAAGCCCTCAACGCCACCACTTTGAACACCGCCTACGCCATGGGCGTGAGCGACGAAGTGGGCAGCATCACCCGTGGCAAGCTCGCCAACCTCATCGTCACCCAACCGATGACGCAACTCGAGTTCATGCCCTATTATTACGGCGCCAACAAAGTGGCCAAGATGATTTTGAATGGAAAATTTGTATAAGAATGAAAATCAATAAAATAACAATTATTTCGGCTGTTTTGGTCTTGGCCCTGACATCCTGCAAAAAAGACCATTATGATACTTCCAACGTTCATGGCGTGAATGCCGAGGGCGAGATGATGCTGCCCATCGGATCAACGTCGATGAAGATGATGGATATGATGGAGCGTTTCCATATTGACAGCCTTGTCAGTTGCCACGACGATGGAAGCCTGTATTACGGGCTGTTTTACGATGCACCAGGTGTGGTGAAAGGAAGTGAGTTGCTGAAATTCAAGGATTTGAATTATAGCGAGCATGTCGATCTCAGTAATTTTTTCCAGTTTGACATTCCCAATGTATTCGATACAGTGGTAAAGTTCGACTTGCCGCCGCTTCATTTCGAGTCTGACTATCTTGATGTTAAGGAAGCTTGGATGCGGTCGGGAGTGTTTGATTTCAATGTCTCGACCAACATCGACGGAGTGCAACGAATCGTCGTAAGGTCGCCCGACATCAAGGATGCCGACGGCAATGAAATGGCGCTCGATTTCGCGTTTTTTGATGAGACATTCAGCATCGACCTGGCAGGGTTGCGTTACGAGACGGAGGTCCCCAACCAAATCAGGCTCGGTTTCGACATTTACCTCGCCTTGACGTGGACCGGCGACCCCGACTTCTACGTTGACATTGACATACATGGCAAGGAGTTGGCTCTCAGGGAGATGAGTGGTATCGTGAGGCCTTATGTGGTGGCTGGTACCATCGACACTACACTAAACCTTTTCCCGACCAACATCGCAGGTCAGCTGAATGTGAATGACGCTCGCTTGCGTATTTCAGAACGCAACTCGTTTGACATTGATGCCGAGCTTCGTGTGGATACGGCCTTGGTGTTGGCCGAAGGATTTGAACCATATTCCCTGTTTGAGCCTCTTCCGTTTATCGTCCCTATTCGTATGCAACCGACTATGGCTGAAGTCCGTAACTTGAAGTTTGACGCTACCGTTCAAGCCCATGGAGGCAGGGTGCACTCAGCCTATTATTTCACCTTGTGTCCCTATGGGACAACCGAGGCCTCCGTGGCCGATACATGCGATATTGATGTCCAGCTGAACGTCGACATTCCTTTCGCTTTCAAGGTGGATGATGTCCAATATGTTGACACGATTGATATTACGCTGAAAGGAATTGATGTGCCGGATTTGATCAAGAAACTGACGATTGATTTGGACCTGACTTCCACGCTTCCTCTCAATCTTGACGGTTGGTTCTATTTGTATGATTCCCAAACGGATATGATTACCGATACGCTGAATCCCGAAGGTCATTTGATTACGGCTTCTTTTAACGGACTGCCCACTTCCACGACGATTTCCGTCGAGATCACCGAAGACCGTTTGGAGAATGTGTTCCGCTCCGACCGCATCATCGCGCGATTGGTCTTGGATACCCAAGGGCGCAACGTGCAGCTGAACGCCGATCAGGAATTGGGCATTTCGGCCAAAGCCAAAGTGGAATATGATGGTATTGTTGAACTTGAAAAATGATTGAATATGAAAAGGATAAATAGAATACTTCTGGCTTCGGCCTTGTTGGTGATGGGCGTTTCGGGTCAAGCGCAACAATCTTCTCCTGTCGACTTCATGAGGATGAATCCTTACCAGATGAAGACCAATCCCGCCACCGACTTGCCCTATGAGAGCGTGATGTCGCTGGTCATCGGCGATTTCGACATGACGCTGCAAAACACCTCTTTGCGATACGACAACCTTTTCGAGTTTGATGCCCAAGGACGGCCCGCAACAGTCAATCTTCGCCAATTTGCCAATAGCCTGAATACGAACAATTTCGTAGGCACTGAGTTTGGCGTCGACTTGTTCACCTTGTTCCGAAGGGTGAAAAATGGGATGCTTAACATCACCTATGGCGTGAAGGGGCAGACCGATACCAAATTCAACGACGACCTTTTCAAGCTGTTAGGCTTTGGCAACGCCTTCTTTGTAGGCGAGAACCACCCTGCAGTGATCAAAGCTGACGCAAATGCCTTGGCTTACCAGGAGCTGGCTGTCGGCTACCAGTGGAAAATCGGCGACAATCTCTCATTGGGCGCACGCGGCAAGCTGCTGTTTGGAGCCATCAACTTCAAAACCAATGCGTTTGACATAAAGCTTTACACCGACCCCGACAGCTATGCACTTCGCTTGCAGGAAAATGTTGACGTGCAGGCCTCCATGCCTTCGGCTGTCTACCTTGACGAACAAGGCGACCTGAAGACCAACGGGCCTTTCATCTTCCGCGAACTGTTCCGGAATTTGGGCTTTGGCGTTGACCTCGCAGCCGAATACCGATTTGACGACCGCTTTAGCGCAGTGGCCGCCGTTCGCGACCTCGGTTTCATCCATTGGGGACTGAACAACATTGCAATGACGGGAAACATCAACGATGCCGGACAGTTTTACGACAATGGCGACTTCCTCTTCAACGGTTTGGATGTTGACCAGTTGCAGCACATCATCTCCGACGATTCCTATCGCGAGCTTTTCCTCGACACCCTGAAGCAGTATTTCCAAGTGCAGTTTGCACCAGGCGAGAGTTACAACACCCCGCTGAATGCCAATCTTTTGCTTCGTGGCAACTATGACCTCGATGTCAACAACCGTTTTAGTGCACAAATGCAGGGTAGGTTCTATGGCAGTGGTTTCCGCCCCGCCTTTACCTTGGCGTATAATGGTTATTTCTTCGACAAGCTCGATGTGTGCGCCACCTATACTGTAATGCCCGGCAGCTACGACAATATCGGGCTCGGCATCGCAGGTCGGTTCTTCAAGACATGCCAGGTTTTCGTGACCACCAATAATGTCATCGGCTTGTTCAATCCAATGAACACCAGTGGAATGAACATCAGGGCTGGCATCGTGTTTGTCTTGCGGCCCGAGGACAAGAATACTGAATATGAATAAGGAAGATGGGGTGGTCGCACGGATTTTCGGCGTCAGTCGCCATCGTTTGACTACCGACGGTGAGGGCGTCACCACTTTGGTGGCGTTCAACGGATGTCCATTGCGGTGCAAGTATTGCCTCAACAAGCAGTCGTGGGAGCCTGAAAAAGGCCGTTTGTATACGCCCGAGTTGCTCTTTGAGGAGGTGAAAATCGACCAGCTGTATTTCTTGGCCACGCATGGAGGCATCACTTTTGGTGGGGGAGAACCTTTGCTGCAACTGCCTTTCATACAAGCGTTTAGGAATCTTTGCGGAAGGCAGTGGCAGATTGTCGTCGAAACCAGCCTTCATGTGCCTTTGGCGACGGTTCAAGCTATTGATCCTATCGTCGACGGCTACATCATCGACATCAAGGACATGAATCCCGAGATTTATGAGGCCTACACAGGCAAGGCGAACAATATCGTTTTGGAAAACCTGCAATGGCTCTTGCAAAACGGCGACCCCGACCGCATCAAGGTGCGTGTTCCTCATATTCCTGAGTTCAATACGGATGAGGATGTGGCGAATAGCATCGAACGCCTTAAATCGATGGGTGTGATGGATATTGATGAGTTCCATTATATAATAAGGTAAAGAGGTCGGTTCTTCGATAGGCTCAAGGGCCTTGGTTTTAATTAGGAGGGTAGGGCCCCTGAGCCCGCCGAAGGGCCCGATTACTTTGAAAAAAAACGCTTCAAACTGTGTTTTATTTAAAATAAATCGTATTTTTGCCTCGTTAAAACAAAAAAATGATAACCATGGCAAAAGGCAAGCAAACCTGCAAAATCCTGAAAGAAATCCGCAAGCAGATTGCGGCGGAGAACGACATTGACTTGGTCGTTTCGGAATGCACCTATCAAGGCGACTGCCTCGGTACCTGCCCAAAGTGCGAGGCCGAAGTGCGCTATCTGGAGCGCGAACTGGAGAAACGCCAGCGCATGGGCAAGGCGGCCATGGTGGCAGGGCTTTCCGTAGGTTTGCTGGCTTCAAGCCAAGTGGGCTTGGCGCAGCAGCCGGATACGATTACTCCAAAAAGCAACTATAGTGAAGAGCTAATGGGAAAAGTGGCGATACGTGGTGAAATCCCGATTAGGTATATTGCAATTGACCTGTTTGCTCATCGTGAAGTGATGGATTTGTTCGCCCCTTCTGTGACGAAAAACTTGGAAATCGTTGGCTTCAATTTGAATGCACCCGATGATTGGGATTGGACGAGCGAGAATGATTTCATGGAATTGGTGAAGGCAAACACGAAGAATTTCTATATCCCTGCATTTTCAGGCGGCGAATCAGAGTTGATTAATTTCATCTCCCAAAACTTGGGCGAAAATGCCGATTGTTATGCCTTCGGCGACATGGAAGTGGCTTTCACGGTTGAGCCCAATGGCCGCTTGTTGCACGTTGATATTATAACAGGTGTCAATGACCAACTGGATGCCCAAGTCGCGGCGTTGTTCAAGTTCATGGAATGGAAGCCTGCCATTTGGGAATTGAATTCGGGAGAGAAGATACCATTCGCTTGCCAATGCGTGCAGAAGCTGCATTTTCCAATGATTACATATTAAAGCGAAAGGTGAATTAATGAACAATTCGTGACAAATTGATGATAATTAATGTTTTAAAATAACACGTCATGGCAAAAGGCAAACAAACCTGCAAGATCCTAAAGGAAATCCGCAAGCAGATTGCGGCGGAGAACGACATCGAATTGGTCGTTTCGGAATGTACCTACCAAGGCGACTGCCTCGGCACCTGCCCGAAATGCGAAGCCGAAGTGCGCTACCTTGAGCGCGAACTTGAAAAACGCCAGCGCATGGGCAAGGCGGCGGTTTTCGCCGGAATGTCGTTGGGAACCTTGTTTGCGGCCACTTCATGCAATCATCCTGTTCCCGAGCCTTTGGTCGGTGAAGTGATGCATACTCCCGATTCCACCGAAATGCCTAACGATAGCGTCCCCATCGACAGCATCCCCAGCGACGCTTATTTGTTGGAAGGCGATGTGCTGGCACCGGAGCCGGATACGATGAAAGCAGAAAAGAAAAAAGTAACTTGCAAAAACGAAGAACCTCTGGCGATTCCAGGAGATGTAGTTGTAATTGAAGGAATAGAAGGAGAAATGCCAGAGATTTTCCCGGAAGTAGGAGAAGTTGAAGGAGAATCGGATGTTTATCAGATTGTCGAGCAGATGCCGGAATTTCCGGGGGGCGAGGCAGAATTGTTTCACTATATTTCCAAGAATATCCATTATCCTCAGAAAGCCAGGGAGAAAGGCATTCAAGGACGTGTCTTTATTGGTTTTATTGTTGAAAAAGACGGTAGCATTTCCAATGTAAGAAATCTGCGAGGTGTGGATAGCGAGCTCGATGCCGAGGCCATCCGTGTAGTGGAATCCATGCCCCGATGGAAACCAGGCATGCACCGAGGTGAACCTGTTAGAGTGTCTTACCAGATTCCTATCGTTTTCAAGTTGGAAGACAAACAGGATTGATTTCCATTACATTTTGTAAGGAAATAATATATACCTTTACCAGCTCGTAAAATAAATTATTGTAGCAATGAAAAGACTATTACTATTATTAGCTTTGGCCTTATTATTATGTCAATCGCAAGCACAGTCACCGAAACGGATTAGGGCGAAAGGGGATTATGTCCATGCTTCCACAAAAGCCGTTTTCCCTTTGCAATTGGGAGACTATCACCGTGATGGGCTGTATTCTTATGACAAAAAGAAAGAGAATGTCGGAGGTGTATACGAGAGTGCCAATAAAAAGACCTTGTTGTCGGTTTATGTTTACCCTGCGGGAATTGGTCACGATAGAAGAATTCATGATGAGTATTCGGAGTTAATGCAAGAACTGGCCAATATACATGGTGGATTAGATGCCATTTCAAATGCGGTTTCTTACCAGAATGACGGATTCAAGATTAATGGGCTTAGGTCGGTGTTTTCTACCAAAAGCGAAAACGAGTCGCTGACACTTTATGAGTGTGGGAGATGGTGGTTCAAGATGAGAATTACCTCTAGCGACCTTGACACCTGCCAAATGTCACAACTGGAACATACAGTGATGGACTTTTTCGTGCCGACGAATTTTGTCAAGAATGATCCTTTGAAAGTGGGATACAACGTTCATGTTGCTCCTGGTGCTATTGATGACTCATTGATGTTATGCTGTGTGCTCGGCGCAATTGTTGGGGAATTGCAATGGATTGACGAAAACGTTGATTCAGTGGAGAAATTAAGTGGTTATCCCTGCCTTTATTTGGAGGCACACATGGCAGCAGTGGAAGGTTTTGTAAAAGCAGAAAAAGACCACCCTGAACTGAATGGGGGAGAAGAGATCCATCATCAACTTGAGCAGCTTAATAAAATCATTGATAATGGTTTCTTGGAGGAGTATTTGTTTGACCAGTATTTTGGCTGGCTAATTATCCCTAAGGACATGGTTGTCGATTCTGATGCGTTTTGGGAATGGCGGATGCGTAATCCTATAGATGTGGTAATGGGACCGCATACCAATTTGCTCATGTGGTATATTGAATGTTCAGATTCGGATTAGATTATCATTCGTATCGAAAAAAGCCGTACCTTTGCCGCGCGATTTTGGGGGCGCTTCGTGTCATTGCGAACGCAGTGAAGCAATCCAGAGAATCAAAATGGATTGCTTCGTCGTGCCTCCTCGCAATGACGCAAAGCGAGTCAAAAAACAGCTCATAAGCAGGCGGTGTCACCCCCTGCCCTTAACAACAAATGGAAATCTAAATCTAACGAAATAATGAAACAACTCATCGAATGCGTGCCGAATATCAGCGAAGGCCGCGACAAGAATATCATCGACCAAGTGACCGCTGAAATCGAAAAAGTGGAAGGCGTCAAACTCCTCGACGTCGACCCAGGTATGACCACCAACCGCACCGTCATCACCTTTGTGGGCGAGCCTGAGCCTGTGTGCGAAGCTGCCTACCGTGTGGTGAAGAAAGCCGCCGAACTCATCGACATGAGCCAGCACCACGGCGCCCACCCGCGCCAAGGTGCCACCGACGTGTGCCCGCTTATCCCTGTGAGCAACATCTCCATGGAAGAGGTGGTTGAGTACGCCCACAAGTTGGGCAAACGCCTCGGCGATGAACTCAACATTCCGATTTACTGCTACGAGGAGGCCGCCTACATCAAGGAGCGCCGCAACCTCGCTTATTGCCGCACGGGCGAATACGAATCCTTGGCCTCGCGCCTCGGCACGGAGCAATGGAAGCCCGACTTCGGCCCCAACGAATGGAACGAACATGTGGCCCACACGGGCGCCACCCAAGTGGGTGCCCGCGACTTCCTCGTGGCCATCAACTATAACCTCAACACCACCTCGACGCGCCGCGCCAACGCCATCGCTTTCGACGTGCGCGAGAAGGGTCGCCCGATGCGCGAAGGCGGCAAGGTGACCGGCAAGCCGATGAAGGACGAAAACGGCAAACCAATCATGATTCCTGGAACGTTGAAGGCCACCAAAGCCATCGGCTGGTTCATCGAGGACTACGGCATCGCTCAGGTGTCGATGAACATCACCAACATCAGCGTGTCGCCCGTCCACGTCTGCTTCGAGGAGGTCTGCTCCAAGGCCGCTGCCCGTGGCGTGCGCGTCACTGGCTGCGAAATCGTCGGCCTCATCCCCAAAAAGGTGCTGATGGACGCTGGCAAGTTCTATTTGGCCAAGCAACAACGTAGCCTTGGCGTGAGCGAAGAGGAAATTATGAAGATCGCCATCAAGTCGATGGGCCTCGACGACCTGAAGCCCTTCAACCCGAAGGAAAAGGTCATCGAATACCTCATCGAAGACCACACGCAGAAGAAACTCGTCGACATGACCTGCACGGGCTTTGCCAACGAGACGGCTTCTGAAAGTCCCGCCCCTGGTGGTGGTTCCATCTCGGCCTACATGGGTGCCCTCGGCGCTTCGTTGGCCACGATGGTCGCCAACCTGTCGTCGCACAAGCCAGGCTGGGACGAGCGTTGGGAAGAGTTCAGCAATTGGGCCGTCAAGGGTCAAGCCATCAAGGATGAGCTGCTCGAACTCGTCGACGAAGACACCAACGCCTTCAACAAAATCATGGCTGCATTCGGCTTGCCGAAAAAGACCGACGAGGAGAAGGCTGCCCGTAGCGCCGCCATCCAAGAGGCCACGAAATATGCTACCGAGGTGCCTTTCCACACAATGAAGGCCGCCTTCAAGGCTTTCGAGGTTGTTCGCGCCATGGCTGAAATCGGCAATCCGAACTCCGTCACCGACGCTGGCGTGGGTGCCTTGTGCGCTCGTTCTGCCGTCATGGGAGCCCATTTGAACGTCAAAATCAACGCTGCATCGCTCAAGGACGAGGCTTTCAAGGCCCAGATTTTGAAGGAAGCCGCCGAGATTGAGGCCACTGCTCTTGTGCAAGAAGCTGAAATTCTGCAAATTGTGAACAAGGTTATCGAAGGAGAATAAAATTTTGTGAAATCGGTTGCGGGTATCTGAAAAAGTTGTACTTTTGCAGCCAAATTAAAAAGGAGTTAAAGCAATGTCAAAGAAACAGAAAGACGCACGCGTGAAGGTCATTCTCGAATGCACCGAACATAAGGCAAGCGGAATGCCTGGCACTTCAAGGTACTACACCATGAAGAACAAGAAGAACACTCCCGAACGCTTGGAGTTGATGAAGTATAACCCGATTCTCAAAAGAATGACCCTCCACAAGGAGATTAAATAATTAAGAGTTATGGCAAAGAAAGCAGTTGCTACACTTCGTAGTTTGGACAAGACCTATAGCAAGGTGATCAGAATGAAGCGTTCTGAGAAGACTGGTGCCTATTATTTCGAGGAGACTGTCGTCCCCGCCGACAAGGTGCAGGAGTTCCTTGCTAAGAGATAATTGAAGTTATCATTTGAAAGTCAGGCTTTTCCATAACCATTATGGGAGAGCCTTTTTGTGTTTGTAAAAAAAGAAAATCATGGGCCTATTCTCATTCCTGACCAAGAAGAAAGAACAAAAGGAAGACCTCGACAAAGGGCTTGAAAAGACCAAGACCAGCGTCTTCTCCAAAATCACGAAAGCCATTGTCGGCAAGTCGACCGTCGACGATGAGGTACTCGACAACTTGGAGGAAATCTTGATTACCTCCGACGTGGGCGTTGAGACCACTTTGAAAATCATCGACCGTATCCAGAAACGCGTCGCCCGCGACAAGTATGTGGGCACCAACGAATTGAACCGTATCCTGAAGGAGGAAATCATGGCCTTGCTTCAGGAGAACGACTCGGGCGATGGCACCACCTTTGAGATTCCCGCCGACAAGAAGCCTTATGTCATTATGGTCGTGGGCGTGAATGGCGTGGGCAAGACCACCACCATCGGCAAGTTGGCCCATAACTTCAAGAAAGCAGGCAAGAAGGTCATTCTTGGTGCGTCTGATACGTTCCGTGCCGCCGCCGTCAGCCAGCTTCAGATTTGGGCTGAAAGGGTAGGAGTGCCCATCGTGCAGCAAGGTCAGGGTGCCGACCCCGCTTCCGTGGCTTTCGACACGGTGAAGTCGGCAGTGGCCCAAGATGCCGACGTGGTCATCATCGACACGGCTGGACGTCTGCACAATAAGGTCAACCTCATGCGCGAGCTGACCAAGATCAAGACCGTCATGCAGAAAGTAGTCCCCGATGCGCCGCATGAAATCTTGCTTGTCTTGGATGCCTCGACAGGCCAAAATGCCATTGAGCAGGCCAAGCAATTCACCGCAGCCACCGAAGTCAATGCTTTGGCGTTGACCAAATTGGACGGCACGGCCAAGGGTGGCGTGGTCATCGGCATCTCCGACCAATTCAAGATTCCGGTCAAATACATCGGCGTCGGCGAAGGCATCGACCATTTGCAAGTGTTCGACAGGAAGGCGTTTGTGGATTCGCTGTTTGAATAAAATGACTACGAGACTGCGAGACTGCGGGTCCTTCGACAGGATTGCCCCGAAGTCTCGAAGTCCCGTGTCCCGAAGTCAAAAAACAATATGAAAAGACCTTCTTTAAATATCATCACCCTCGGCTGCTCCAAAAACAAAGTCGATTCGGAGCATTTGGCCGCATTGTTGCAGCACCGTTACCTTATCCGTCACGATTCCGATAGGAAATCCGACGTGGTCATTATCAACACGTGCGGCTTTATCGGCGATGCGCAAGAGGAGTCTGTTGACACCATTTTGGAGTATGCCGAACTGCGCAAACAAGGTAGAATCAGCAAGTTGTATGTAACGGGTTGCCTCTCGCAACGCTTCCGCAAGGACTTGCAGAAGGAAATCCATGAGGTAGATGGTTTCTACGGCGTGGAGAGTGTCAACCTCATTGCTGCCGATTTGCTGAAAGAGGAGGTGAAGACGGATTATTGCAGCCAGCGTGTGCTTTCCACTCCTAAGCATTACGCTTATCTCAAGATTTCAGAGGGATGCAACCGCCGTTGTGCCTTCTGCGCCATTCCGCTCATCCGTGGTAGTCACGTCAGCGTGCCGATGGAGAACTTGATTGAAGAAGCTAAGGGCTTGGCCAAACAAGGTGTGAAAGAGCTCATCCTTATTGCCCAAGACTTGACCTATTATGGCCACGACCTTGACGGCAAATCCCATATCGTCGAATTGGTGAAGGCCTTGTGCGAAATCGAAGGCTTCGAGTGGATTAGGCTGCATTATGGCTATCCTTTGGGCTTCCCCGACGAGCTTTTGGACTTGATGCGCGAAAATCCCAAGATTTGCCATTACATCGACCTGCCTTTGCAGCACATCAGTACACATATATTAAAGGATATGCGTCGCGGTGTTGATAAGGAGCAGACCATTGGCTTTGTCGAAAATGTCCGAATGCACGTTCCCGACATCGCTTTCCGCACCACTTTTATTGTCGGTTTTCCTGGCGAGACGGAGGAAGATTTCGAGGAACTTTGCCAATTTGTGCGTGATATGCGTTTCGAAAGGGCAGGAGTGTTCGCTTTTTCGCCTGAAGAAGGAACTGTGGCATACGAAATGAAGGACGATGTTCCCGATGAAGTTAAACAGGAGCGCGTCGAAAAACTGATGGCCATCCAACAGGATATTTCTTTGGAAATCAATGCCCAGCGTGTCGGCAAGACCGAAAAGGTGCTAATCGATCGCTTGGAAGGCGACTATTATGTCGGTCGCACCCAATACGATTCGCCAGAAGTTGATGACGAAATCCTGATTCCAGCCGAAAAAGAGTTGGAAATCGGGCAGTTCTATCAAGTCAAAATCACACAAGCCGACTATTTCGACTGCTATGGGGTGGTGGAATAGTGTTGAGGGGCGTTTTGATCCTTGCCCCCTAAACTGGCGAGCAAATCACTTCAAGTCGATGAAGGGCACGGTGTTGCCAAGCATGTATTGAGGCAGTTTCCCGTCCCACTTTTGCACAGCTTCGTAGTTCACCAGCTTTGGGTTGCTCTCCAAGGCCGCCGCCTTGATGCTCATGGCTTCAGCCTCGGCCTGTGCCTTGATTTTGGTCTGCTTGGCCTGCTCTTCCACTTGGATGGTTACGTTTTTGGCCTTCAAGGCGTTCTGCTCGGCCACCTGCTTTTCCTTGATGGCAGTCTCAAAATCGTCGTCGAAGTCGATGTTCACCAACTGGAACTGTACGTTTGTGAAATAGTTGGCATCCAACGTCTCACGAAGCTGTTGCTCAATTTGGCGGCGCACCTCGTCGCGGTTCTCCACGATTTCGGTTGCGGCGAAGTTGCCAAAAGATTCTTTCATTGCCGAACGGATGAAAGGCACTACAATGCGGTTGTGGTAGTCGTCGCCCACGTTCTTCATCAGTTTGCTGACGTTCTCTCGCACCAAGTCGTAGTTGATGGTGTATTCCACTTCCGAAGTCTGCACGTCGCGTGTGTAGCTGTTCTCGCGTCCGTCGAACTTTTTCTGCTGCACGTTGACGCGCTTGATGCTCTGGATGAACGGAATCTTCATGTGGAGTCCGTCTTCAATCACCTCGTCGCTCATCTTGCCGAAGGTGGAAAGCACGCCTCGTTCGGTTGAGCGAATGGTGTAGAACGAGGAGAAAAACACCATAACGGCCAATAACGCCAATGCACCCCAAAGGATGTAGCGGCCGATTTTCTTGTTGTTGTTTACTACATAAGTTTGTGCCATGGTCTTTTCGTTTTTGAATTGTCATGGCAAAGATATACAATTTTCTTCAAAAAAACTGATATTTGGATGAAAATTTGATGATGTTACGGCATGGTTTATCCACAATATATTAATATTAAGGTGTGAGTAAAACAGTAGAAATTGCATGATGTAAATTTTTTCTCGTTGATTGTTAGTGTATTATAATTCATGAGTAAAAATTTCCGAAAAAAGTCATTGTCAGTTTGGGAAAAGGTGGTACTTTTGCACCCGCAAACGACGGAGAGGGGGAAGACAGAGGGGAGGTTTGCGAGAGATCTTTGAAAGTCTGAGGCCAGCACAGAGGCATCCTTGAGGGGATGCCAGCAAGGATAAGGAAGAGAGAACCAAGAGCGGCCGTGCGCG
>OCTW011592051.1_pt1 | contig 50667 bp, 49 predicted proteins | sample 1539671 | NCBI WGS metagenome assembly OCTW01 (sample SAMN02144230, study PRJEB22623) | gut metagenome | biome: sheep rumen | host: Ovis aries | place: New Zealand | reverse complement strand
GAGCAAAAATACATTCCTTGCGGATTTGCCGCCCGGGGTTCGCAGCGCCCGGAAAACAGGCCAGTGGCCTGTTTTCAGCGAGAACGGGCCGACAGGCCCTGGATGTCGAAGACGCGAGAGGCAAATCCGTAGGGGAAAGCGTGGGAAGGGGTTCTAAACGCCCGGAAATTGAGCCTGTGGCTCAATTTCAGTGAAGAACGGGCTGGCAAGCCCTGGTGAGAGTCCCCGTCCCAGTAACTGTTCAGTCGAAGACTGAACAGTGGGTTCCTATTTGTATATTTTACTTGTTTCGCTCCGTTCCGTCAAGTGCGCGAAAAAACGCCGGAATACCGGCGTTTTGGAGGGGGTCACGGGTCGTCGAAATGCTCCATTTTCCGGATCATATCCGCCTGCTTGATGATTTTTTCCTTCCAGTCGTCGTCCTGGGCGAAGAGCTGATAGGCCCGGAAGCCGTACTGCCTGGCGCTGGAGCAGATGACGGATTCGTCGTCGATGTGCAGGGAGATGTGGTAGCGGTTCGGCAGCTTCTGGGGAAGGATCTCCCTGCGGTCCCGCTGCACCTCCCGAAGATGCCGGGCGCCGTTGACGATGCCGTCCAGGCGGACGCCGTAACAGCGGAACAGGCGGCGGATATAGTTTTCTGAGCGGAAGGAGGAGGTATAGATCCATACCTCGTAGCCCAGGGCCTGCAGGGTCCGGATCAGGGACGGGGTGCCCAGGCGGAGCCGCTCCTTAAACAGGTTCCTCAGCGGGAAGGGAAGAGGCGGTTCGGTTTTGTGGGTTTTCGGAGAGACGAAGAGGACTTCGTCCAGATCGAAGGAGACCCTCATTTTTCTCTGCTGCTGTTTCATAGGCGGTTTCAGGAAGGCTACTGTAATTGTTTGAAGGCGTTCATCACGGCCAGGGACCAGGTGTCGGAGGAAGCGTCGATGGGCGCTTCCCGGAATTCTTTGGAATCCGTGAAGGTCTGCAGGATCGTCTTGTTGTCGATGTGGACGGTGGACTGATAGCGCTTCTTCATCATGGTTTCCAGGCTCTTGTGCATATTGGACCCGGCGGGGGCCTTGCGGGCGGTGCCCGTCACCAGGCCGGTGACCGGGCAGCGGTAATAGCGGAACAGGAAGCGCAGGGAATCCAGCGAAAGATACCGGGCGGTATAGACCCAGATGTCGTAGCCCTGGTCGGACAGGAACTGGAACAGCGCCGGGATCCCCAGGCGGATGCGCTGACGGCGGAGAAAGCGGAAGGGGAAGGATACCTTTTTTTCAAAACCGTCGCTGCGGCCGGGAAAGGGGCAGAAGACCGTCTCGTCCAGGTCCAGCGTGACCCGCCGATCGTACCGGGAGGTCTTCAGCATCCGCTCGATGTCGTCCTTCAGCGTCAGGTTGATGATGTGGATCCGAAGCCGCTGGATGCCGACGCGGCTGGCGGCCGCCCAGCGGTGGTGACCGTTTAAGATCATATAGCCGTCCGGACGGATCTTCTGGACCTCCAGCGGTTCGCTGGCGTTGACCTGGGAGGAGGACGACGACAGATATTTGTTCGGGCCGAACTCGACAAAATCCCGCTCGTACTGGGAAATGATGGCATGATTGGGTCCGATGTCCGGCCGGCAGAATTCGTCCTCCGGGTTGGGATGCAGCTTGTGCAGCGGGGCATGGCGGACAAAAATCCGGGACAGAAGGGCGGGCTTCACCGGATACCATATCCCCCGGACCTTCCGGACCTCCTCGGCCAGAAACTGATCAAACTGGGTAGCGGTGCTGGGCGTTTTTTTGCTCATACTCGTCTCCCCATGTCAGCGTTTGTCAAAGGTTCTTCGGCAGCCTGGCGATGTGGCCCTGGTCGGGCTTGACCTCTTCGGGCGGCTGCTCTAAGAGCTCTGGGTTGGACAGGTATTTGAGCATGTTGTACAGCAGCATCCCAAACACCCGGCCCGGGGCCACGCGCTCGTCCACGGTGATGCCGATGGGCAGGGTGCGCTTGCGGATGGATTTGCCGTCCGGCCCAATCTCGTTGCTGCGGCGGATGGCGCCCATGGCCCAGAACATGGTCGTGGAGCCGAAGTTATACAGGTGGTGGTGAACCGCCGGGACGCCGATGGAGGTGTTGTTGGTCATGAACAGGCTGGTATGGAAGGGGCTGGCGTCAATGATGAACTTGGGCATCATCCCGTGCTTGTCCATCCATTTGAGGACGCAGACGGCGGGCCGGAGAACTGCGGGCTTCAAAAGGGCCTTGGCCACCTTCATCGTGGCGTTTTCGGCGTCCTCCTTGCGGGCCTCGTCGATGGTCTCCGTCACCCGGCGGGAGACGTCGAAGATCGTGTCGTGAGGGTCAAAATAACACTTGGTGGTGTTTTCGTCCACGTCGGAGGGGGAGGGGCCGTTGCTGCGCAGGACGGCGAAGGAGACGGACAGGGTCTTCCTGGCGTAGGTGTTTTTATTGATGATGAAGCGGTTCAGCTCCGGCAGTTCGGCGACGGTGCGCACGTAGGCCGCGATCACGATGTCCATGAAGCGGATCTTGTGCCCCTCCGCCTCCTTTTCCACCACGTAGCGGGCCAGCCTGGCGTAGTCTACCTCGTAGGTCAGCATGACCTGGGAATCCGAGCGCTCCGGCATGACGTGCGGAATCAGCCCGAGGATGGGGTCGCTGTACTTGATCAGGTATCCGTCCGAACGATGACCGAACATATGTTTTCTCCTCTCTGCTGCGGAAACAAGGGTTCCCGGGGAAATAATCTTTCATTAAACCACAGTATACCGTAATCGGGCGGTTTCGTCAAATCGGCCTTTTTAAGAGGGCGGGTTGTCCTGCCCGGGGGACAGGGTGCGGATGATGTTCTGCAGCATGGTGCGCAGAGGGGTGGGGTTCTTTTTGGCGCGCCGCTGGCTGTCGTTTATCAGGGTGGTGCCGCCGGCGAGCAGGAGCTTCTGGGCGGCCTGCAGGAAGGCGGCCTGGCGTTCGCCCGTCAGGATCCTCAGGCCCGCCAGCATGGCCCGCAGGGTGTTGGCCGGGGTCTGGCGCAGGTCGATCTCGGGGTTCTTTTTGTCCTCCTCCAGGGCGGTGAACACCGCTTCGGTGAAAGACTGCTTCTCCCCGTCCGTCATATCGTCCAGCCAGCGGCGGAAGGTCTCGTCCAGAAAGAGGCTGGAGGGGGAGAGCTTTTTCGCCGGGAGAAAGGCGGGGCCGAGGATTTCCCAGGTGTAGGGGTTGTGCTGGAGGACCCCTTTTCCGTTGCTCTGAACGACCAGGCGCTGGCCGCGGTTGGCCATCAGGATGCCCACCAGGGACGATTCCGGCAGGATCAGCCGGACCTTGGGGATGATGGCGGCGTACTCCGGGGAATCGGCCACCTTGGCGTTAAAGCCGGGGCCGTCGTTCGAGCAGACGTACGTGACCCGCTCCCGGGCGGCGGGGTCGGTAAAGGCGGCGGCGTACACCGCCAGGTTGCCGCCCTTGGAGTGGCCGCCGACCACCAGGGGCAGGTCCGTCCGCCGGGCCGCCTCGGCAAGGTAGCGCGCGGCGTTCAGCTGGCCGGGGGTTTCCGCCAGGAAGCTCATGTTGAAATCCTCCCGCCAGCCGGCGATGGTCGTGTCCGTCCCGCGGAAGGCGATATAGGCCGCCAGGCCCGGCATGGTAAAGGTCATGGCGGCGAACTGCTCCTGCTTTTCCTCGTCGATTTCCTCGGCGAGGGCGGACAGGAGGATGTCCTGAAAGCGGCGGCTGGCCGCCGCTGCGATCAGTACGGGCCGGGGGTTGTTGATGAGCTTCACCTGGTTTAAGTGCGCCGCCAGATACCGGTCGCACGCCTCGGACAGGGAAACGCTGCCGCCCTCCTGCGGGGTCGGGACGATGCCGCGAAAGTCGCAGTAGGCGATTTCAGATAAAATCAGATTGTCCACCAGGTTGGGCGGATCCTGTGCAAAGGTCAGATCCCCCCGCCAGTGGAGGTAGTCGAGGATGTTGGACATGGAACGCTCCGAGAAATTCGTAATTCTTAATGCGTAATGCGTAATGAATAGTTGTGACGCAAAACGGATCAACCGGCAAACTCCGCCGCCGAAGGCGGCGAATTACGCATTACGCATTATTTTTCCAGGCTTCTGCCACCGCTTTCGCGACCGCCGGCCCGACGCGGGGGTCGAAGGCGGCGGGGAGGATGTTGGTTTCGCTAAGCTCGTTTTCGGGGATCAGGGCGGCCAGGGCGAAGGAGGCGGCCCGCTTCATTTCCTCGGTGATCCGCTTGGCCCGGGCGTCCAGCGCCCCGCGGAACAGGCCGGGGAAGGCCAGCACGTTGTTGATCTGGTTGGGGTGGTCGCTGCGGCCGGTGCCCACGATGCGCGCGCCGGCGGCCAGTGCCTCTTCCGGCTCAATCTCCGGCACGGGGTTGGCCATGGGGAAGACGACGGCCCCCTCTGCCATGGAGGATACCATTTCTTTGGTCACGATGTGCGGGGCGCTCACGCCGATCAGGACGTCGGCCCCCTTCATCGCGTCCGCCAGCGTGCCGGCCATCCCTTCCGGGTTGGTCCGGCGGGCCATGTCCGCCTGGGCCTCGTTCATCGGCAGGCTCTCGCGCAGGATGCCCGCCCGGTCTACCATCTTGAGGTGCTTAAGGCCCAGACTCATCAGGTGCTTCCCGATGGCGATACCGGCCGAGCCCGCCCCGTTGATGACGGCGCGGACATTACCGATGTCCTTGCCCACGACCTTCAGGGCGTTCATCAGCGCCGCGGCGACAACGATGGCCGTGCCGTGCTGGTCGTCGTGGAACACGGGAATGTCGCACAGGTCCTGGAGCTTCCGCTCGATCTCAAAGCAGCGGGGGGCGGCGATGTCCTCTAAGTTGATGCCGCCGAAGGAGCCGGAAATCAGGTACACCGTGCGGACGAACTCGTCCACGTCCTTGGTGCGGACGCAGAGGGGAAAGGCGTCCACCCCGCCGAACTCCTTGAACAGGGCGCACTTGCCCTCCATCACCGGCATCCCGGCCTCCGGCCCGATGTCGCCCAGGCCCAGCACGGCCGTCCCGTCCGTGATCACGGCCACCAGGTTGTGCCGCCGGGTCAGGGTGAAGGACTGGTCGTAGTCCTTCTGAATTTCCAGGCAGGGCTGGGCCACGCCCGGGGTGTAGGCCAGGGACAGGTCTTCCTTGCTGCGGATCTTGACCCGGGAAATGACCTCGATCTTCCCCTGCCATTCCGCGTGCTTTTTCAGTGATTCCTGAGCGTAATTCACGGCGTTTCTCCTTTTTCGCTTGATGTCGCTTCTATTATAGCTTTTTTTTGTAGAATTGCAAGAAATACAGACGGGATCGGTAAAGCGGAACGCTTCCATGGTTGCGCAAGGCGGGATCGGATGTTATAATGAAGCGGAACAAAGACCAGATCAGGCAGCCCGGCCGTTCCGGACCGCTGATTTGGGACAGGAGGAAAAAGCTTTGAAGACGCATTGGCAAGCCGAATTCGCCGCCCGCTTCCGCCGTCATGAGGAGGAGCTCGGACGGCTGTACAGCGAGCTGTATCACAACAATAAGAAAGCATATGACGCCTTTGTCGATATGCTCTACAGCGCCTGGGAACAGCGGCCGGAGAGCCTCCGGCGGATCGACCGGACCCGGGAGGAGTACCCGGACTGGTACAAGGGCCACCGCCTGGTGGGGATGCTGATGTATACGGATGCCTTCGCGGGCACCCTGCAGGGCGTCCGGGAGAAGCTTCCCTACCTGCGCGACTGCGGGGTCAACTACCTGCAGCTGATGCCTCTGATGGAAAGCCCCAAGGGCCGCAGCGACGGGGGCTACGCCGTCAGCGATTTCAGGACCGTCCAGCCGGAGCTGGGCACCATCGAGGACCTTCGGGCCCTTTCGGACGAGGCCCACGAGCAGGGAATCGCTCTGTGCATGGATTTCGTGATGAACCATACCAGCGAGGACCACGAGTGGGCCCGCCGGGCCCGGGCCGGGGAAAAGGAATACCAGGACCGGTATTTCTTCTATGACGACTGGACGATCCCCACGGCCTTCGAGCAGACGGTGCCACAGGTGTTCCCGACCACCGCGCCGGGCAACTTCACCTGGTGCGAGGAGGCCGGGAAGGTAGTCATGACCACCTTCTATCCCTACCAGTGGGACCTTAATTACGCCAACCCCGTCGTTTTCAACGAGATGACGGACAACCTGCTGTTCCTGAGCAACTGCGGCGTCGACGTGGTCCGCCTGGATGCCGTGCCCTATATCTGGAAGGCCCTGGGCACGACCTGCCGGAACCTCAGCCAGGTGCATACCCTGGTGCGGATGATGCGGATGGCCTGCGAGATCGTCTGCCCGGGCACGCTGCTGCTGGGCGAGGTCGTGATGGAGCCCAGCAAGGTGGCCCCCTATTTCGGTACGGTGGAAAAGCCGGAATGTCATTTGCTCTATAACGTCACGACCATGGCCACGGTCTGGCACACGGTCGCCACGAAGGACGTGCGCCTGCTTGCCCACCAGCTGCGCCAGGTGTTCGCCCTGCCGAAGGAATACACCTTCCTCAATTATCTGCGCTGCCACGACGACATCGGCTGGGGGCTCGACTACGGCTTCCTCCGCCAGTTCGGCCAGGAGGAGGTCCCACATAAAAAGTACCTGAACGACTACCTGACCGGCAAATGGCCCGGCAGTCCCGCCCGGGGCGAGCTGTACAACGACGATCCTCGCCTGGGGGACGCCCGGCTCTGCGGGACGACCGCGTCCCTGTGCGGCATCGAAGCGGCCCGGGAAAGCGGCGACGAAGCCGCCATGGACCTGGCGGTCCGTCTGGACGGGATGCTGCACGCCTTCATGTTTACCCTGAGCGGCGTGCCCGTCCTCTACAGTGGGGACGAGATCGCCCAGGAAAATGACAATTCCTATCATGACGATCCCCTCCGGCGGGAGGACAGCCGCTATCTCCACCGCGGCCGTCTGGACTGGGAGAAGGCCGGACGCCGCTATGACGAACATACCCCGGAGGGCAGGGTCTTTGCCGCCATCCGCCGGATGGAGGAACTGCGGACCGCCCACCCCGCCTTCGATACGGGGGCGGACCTGTGGCTGCCCGACACCGGCAGCGCCCAGGTGCTGGGCGTCGGCCGGTATTACCAGGGAGAGCAGCTGATCGCCCTGTTCAACTTCAGCGAAACGGGGAAGAACGCCTGGCTGCGGGACGACAAAACCTATCTGGACCTGATGACCGGCGAAACCGTCCCGGCGGGAACAGTAAATGTCCCGGCGAACGGGTTCCGGTGGCTATTACATACTTTTTGATTACTCCCTCCCGGCCCTCAGCCGGCGCCGCACCCGGTTGATGTGGCGCTCGAAGCTGCCGGAATCGAGGAGCTCTGCCAGCACATACTGTTCAAAGGTCGGAACCGGGCAGGAATAAAAGCCTGCCCTTTTTTTGTACAGCGGCAGCAGGGCTTCCGGCAGCACCAGGTAGCCGGCCCGCATGGACGGGGCGATCGTCTGGGAAAAGGTATTGACGTAAAGGGCCTTTTGTCCCCCGGAGAGGGAAAACAGGGTTTCCGTCGGCTTGCCGGAGAGGGAGAACTCGGAGTAAAAGTCGTCCTCCACCAGATACCGGTCCGGCGCTTCCGCCCAGCGGACGTATTCGCGCCGCTTGGAGGCGTCCGCCGAGACGCCGGAGGGGAAGGAGTGATAGGGCGTCACGTGCAGGACGGAGGCCCCTGTCCGCCAGAGGTCGGTAGAATGAATGCCGTTTTTTCCCAGCCGGAGCAGCTCGCACCGGACGCCCTCGGCCTGGTAGACCTGGGCGATCTTTTCATAAGAGGGATCTTCCGCCGCGTATACCCGTTCCCGTCCCAGCAGGCGGACGATCAGCCCGTAGAGGTATTCCGCGCCGGAGCCGATGAAGACCTGCTCCGGCAGGACGGACAGGCCGCGGCTGCGCACCAGATACCGGGCGACGGCCTCTCTTAAGGCGGGCACCCCCTCGCCCGGGGCCTTGACCAGCAGGGCTTCTCCCCGGTCCCCCAGGACCTTGCGCATCGTTTTGGCCAGCACGGAAAAGGGAAAGGCCTCCCGGGGCGGCGGGGGCAGGGGAGCAAGCGGGGCGTGGACGGCCGGGGCCGGGGCGTAATAGCCTCCGTCCTGCCGGTACAGGACAAAATAGCCGCTGCGCTCGCGGGCTTCCAGATAGCCCTCCTCGCACAGCAGGGCGTAGGCGTGCTCCGCGGTGATCACGCTGACCCCCGCCTGCCCGGCGGTTTCCCGCTTGGAGGGGGCCTTGGTTCCGTGGGGCCAGGCTCCGGAGAGGATTTTCTGCCGGAGCTCCCCGTACAGCCGCAGGTAGGCCGGTTGATGGTTATTGTTCATCTGGTCTTATGTTTTTCTCCTGTTCTGGATATTTTATTATATCCAGATTGATGATACACTCTTTCCAACGCTTTGGCAAGGGCTTTTTGCCCCAGGGCGGGAGGAGGGTTCCGACGATGAAAAAAAAGAGTGTAAACGCCTATGTGCTGACGTTTGTGGGCGTCATGGCCGCAATGGTCTACGTGGTGACGCTGTTCCGCTTTCCCCTGCTGGGGAGCAAGGTGCATTTTGCCAACGCCGTCTGCCTGCTTTCCGGTATGCTGCTGGGCCCCTGGTGGGGCGGGCTGGCGGCCGGCCTGGGCTCCGCCCTGTACGACGCCCTGGCCGGGGGGTATGATTTTATCAACGTGCTGATTACCTTTGTCTCCAAGTTTGCCATGGCCTTCGTCTGCGGGGCACTGATGCGCAGGCGGGATCAGGAGGAAAACCTGGTCCGGGTGATCCTGGCGTCGGTCTGCGGGGCCCTGACCTACGTGGTGCTGTACATGCTCAAGACCTTCATCTATCAGCGCTTTGTGTACGGCTATCCGATGGACGCCGTCGGCGCGACGATGGTCGCCAAGCTGGTTCCGTCCCTGATCAACGCCGCCGTCGCCGTGGTTGCCGCCCCGGTGTTCTACCACGTCCTGCGCCCGGCCCTGCGCTCCGCCGGGGTGTGGGAGAAGCTCAGGGGGTAATTCGGAACAGCTTTTGAAGAAGAAAAACGAGGATAAACCGCTTGTCAGGGATATCGTTTTATGATATCTTCTGAGAGCGGTTTTTTGTTTCTGGCGGAAGATAGCATGTTTTTACCCGGATAATCCGCCAGGAAGGGTTGTTTTTTATGCCGTCTGGCGATTTATCTTGTAAAGGAAGGTGATCCGCCTTGCGTTTTATAGATCTGAACCTCCCCGTAGGCGAAATGGAGAGCGGGCCCCTGCGCAGGATCAGCGACGTGCCGGGGGTGAGCGTCGGCCACTGTACGGTGATCAATGAGCGGCACCAGACCGGGGTGACGGTGGTCCTGCCCTGCGCGGACGATCCGTTTGAAATGAAGCTCCCCTGCGCCTGCTATGTGCTGAACGGGTTTGGCAAAAGCTTAGGGCTCATGCAGATCGACGAGCTGGGCCAGCTGGAAACGCCCATCGCCCTGACCAACACGCTGAACGTCGGCAAGGTGCACGACGCGCTGGTGTCCTGGGTAATCGGGCGGGAAAAGGAGAAGGGCGTCTCCGTCCGTACCCTGAACCCCGTCGTCTGCGAATGCAACGACGCCTCCCTCAACGACATCGAAGATCGGGTGATCGGAGAAAAGGAGGTTTTTTCCGCCTTCCGGGACGCGAAGGCGGACTTCCCCGTCGGGGCCGTCGGCGCGGGCCGGGGGATGACCTGCCACGGGCTCAAGGGCGGCATCGGCAGCGCCTCCCGGATCATCCGGAGGGACGGGAAGGCCTACACCGTGGGCGTTCTGGCCCTGACCAACCACGGCCGGCTCCATGACCTGCGGATCGGCGGGGAAGAGACCGGCCGGGAGCTTGAACGCCGTCTTTCAGAAGACCTGCCGGACAAGGGCTCCTGCATCCTGATCCTGGCGACGGACCTGCCGGCGACGGACCGGCAGCTGCGCCGGATCCTCAAGCGCTGCGCCGTCGGCCTGATCCGCCTGGGCTCGTTCATCGGCCACGGCAGCGGGGAGGTCTTCCTGGGCTTTTCCACCGCCAACCGGATCCCCCGGGAGGACGCCTCCTTCGTCCAGCCCTGCCTGCGCCTGAACGAGGACATGATGGACGCCGCCTTCCGCGCTGCCGCCGAGTGCGTGGAGGAAGCGATCCTCGATTCCCTGGCCGCCGGAGAAACGGTGACGGGGTATTCCGGGAAGGTGAGGAGGGGGCTCCTGGAGGTGTGGAGAGAGGGGAATAGGGATTAGGGAATGGGGAATAGGCAATAGGCAGTAGGCAATAGGCATTAGGGCCGGCAGGCCCTGGGAAGGGCATGAGGCATTTGGATAGGGCGGCGGAAAGTGTGGTAGAATAAAACAGAACATGGCCTGAAGAATTTTCAGGACTGGGCGAGGCGGGGAGGAATGAGCGATGCCGGAGCGGCTGGGGGCGATTCTTTTGATCCTGTTCCTGCTGCTGGCCAGATATGTGACGGTGCCGGGAAAGCAGATGATTTCCGGGAGGGAAGAAGCGATGCAGGAAATGGACACGGGGGACCTGATGCTGAAAGCCGCCGCCTTTGTGGCGGACAAGGCGAAGGAAGGCTGTGAGGGGAACGCGGAGATCGTGCGCCTCCGGATCCGGCTGGGGATCTTCTTCATGCCCCGCATCCAGGGCGTTACGGCGCAGGGGGAAGCTGTGGAAATCTGGGACGCGGAACAAGACGACGGCTGGAATTACTCTGCGCTGGACGAGGCCTGGACCCGGCATTCCGGCGAGCGGACCTATTTTGAGGATTATGAGCGCCTGGTCGCGGAGCAGCTGGAGGCAAGGAACTGCCCGCCCTGCGAATTCATCGCGCCGGACGGCCAGCAGGGAGAGCTGCTGGCATTCCGGCAAAAAATCTGGGAAGCGATCGGGGACAGGACGGAGGTCGGGGAAATCCTGGAAGCGGTGACGCCGGTGTGGAAATTCCCGGCGGAAGAATCCATGCTGCTGACCGAGTCGGGCGTTTATTCCTGGTTCTATCTGAATGGGGAAATGTTCGAGCTCTCATGGACCTATCAGGTGCCGGATGAAGAGAGCGACGAGTTTTATCAGCTCAGGGTCTGCCTGTATTATCCGCCGGAGGAGGAAAACCGCGGCATTCAGGAATGCGAGTTTTATGACGGGGACGCTTCCCTGCCGGATGCCGTCAAGGCCATGGCCGCCTGCCGGTGGGCGCTGGGCAGGCAGGCGCAGGTGGTACAGGTTTCGATCAGCGGGACCTGACGCCGTCCCCGGTTTTCCCGGCGCGTCCGCCGGATATTTGATGGATGAAAGAAGGTCATTCCGATGAAACAGATTTACAGACGAATCCTGATGTCCCTGGGCGGGGTGCTGGTCGGGGCTGTCGCCGTCGGCATTTTCAAAATCGCAGCCCTGGGCGTCGATCCCTTTCAGTCCCTGATGTGCGGTCTGGACAAGCTGATCCCGATCCCGTTCGGGACCCTGTACATGATCGTGAACGCGGTGCTGCTGCTGTTCAGCCTGGTGTTCAACCGGCACAACATCGGCATCGCCACCTTTATCAACCTTTTCCTGCTGGGCTATGTGACGCAGTTTTCCTATGAGCTGCTGCAAAAGTTCATCGTCGATCCCTCCATGCCGGTGCGCTTTCTCTGCCTGGCGGTGGGCATCGTCATCATCTGCATCAGCGCCGCCCTGTACATGACGGCGGACCTGGGCGTATCCACCTACGATTCCATCGCCATCACCATGGCGGACAAGTGGAAGTGGGGGAAGTTCAAGTATATCCGCATCGGGACAGACCTGGCCTGCGTCGCCCTGGGTGTCCTGTGCTTCCTGCTGGGCGGCGGCACGTGGGCGGACGTGCCCACCTTCGCCGGGATCGGCACCATCATCACCGCGTTTTTCATGGGGCCGCTGATCGAGTTTTTCCGGGTGAAGATCGCGCTGCCGCTGCTGGGGAAATAACGAATGGATCATGGAGGCGGAACGGTGCTGAAAATCCTTACCCAAAACTCCAGTTATCTCCTGTGTGTGAAGCCCCGCGGCGTGTCCTCTGAGGCGGGGGAAGGCGGGATGCCGGAGCTGATCGCGCAGGCGCTGGGGATTTCGCCGGAGCGCGTCTTCCCCGTCCACCGGCTGGACCGGGAGACGGGCGGGGTGATGGTCTACGCCCTGACGAAGCCAGCGGCGGCGGCCCTTTCCGCGGGAATCGCGGAAGGGAAGCTGCAGAAGGAATACCTGGCCGTGACGGAAGGACTGCCGGAAACGTCCTTTGGGCAGTGGAAGGACCTCCTCTACTGGGACCGGACCAAGAGAAAAAGCTACCCGGTCGGGCGGCTGCGCAAGGGGGTCAAGGAAGCGGAGCTTTCCTTTTACGTACTGGGACGGACGGAACAAAACGCCCTGCTGCGGATCGAGCCCAGGACCGGCCGCACCCACCAGATCCGGGTCCAGTGCGCCTCCCGGGGCCTGCCCCTGTGGGGCGACGGCCGCTACGGCGGGAAGGAAAAGCAGGGCTTCGGCCTCTGGTGCCGGAGCATCGCCTTCCCGGACCCAAACGGAAACGGCCTGATCCAGGCCGAAGCCAACCCGCCGGACGAATCGCCGTGGTCTCTCTTTTTCCCGATAGAAAGCCAGGGACAGGATGTCCAGGAGACCGCAAAATAAAGCGCAACAGAATAAGCAACGCCCGGGCTGCGGCCGGGGCTTTCGCTCTTTTTCGGGAAGGTTTTCCGCGACCTGTTCCGCTGTGCAGACCGAATTGTTACAATTTACAAATGTTTTGTAACAATTCTGTTGCAAATCTGACTCATATCGGTTACAATAAAGAAGTGAAAATGGATTTGTCCGGAAGGTATGCTTCCGGTGACGCTGATTTTGAGACGGGAGGCGGCGCGGCCGGGGAGAAAACCGGCGGCGCCTGAAATGGGAATGGAAAGCTTCAATCAGTTGTTGCAGACGCTGTCCGGCAGCCTGGTGGACATCGTGATCTACCTGGCCATCGGCCTGGTCACGGTCATCGGCATTGTCCGGTGCGTGCTGCCGGTGCGGCGCAGCACGGCCTGCCTGCGGCGGGCCGCCCGGGTGCTGGAAAAGAACCCCGTGCAGGAAAACGGCCACACCGTCTGGGAGAACGAGCTCTTCATGGGCCGGCAGATGGGGGACGCCTGGCGGCGCTTCCTCCAGAACTGGACCCAGCTGGACGCCCGGGGCATGACCTGCGACGTCAAGGGCTTCATCAACGACGACACCGCCATCTACGCCCAGGGCAACGTGCCGCTGAGCGAAATGGTGCCGGGCCTTTTGACCTCCCTGGGTATTCTGGGCACCTTCTTGGGCCTCATGCGGGGCCTGGGCGGCCTGCACATCGAGGACGCCGGGCGGATGATGGAGGAAATCCCCACCCTGGTGGGCGGCATGTCCTTTGCCTTCGCCACGTCCATCGCGGGCGTTTCCTGCTCGCTTTTGTTCCAGCTGTTGAACCGGGTTACCATGGGCAGCGCAGTCAACGCCCTGGAGGGGTTCTATACCGCCTTCTCCGAGTACGCGATGCAGACGCCGCTGACCTCCGAGACCCGCGCCATCTGCCAGCGGGAGGACCAGGCCCTCTTTATGCGCAGGGCGGCCAGCGACCTGTCCGACACCATGGCGGACCGGGTGTCCACGGCCATCGAGCGCAGCTTTGTCCCCCTGGCCCAGCAGATGAACAGCTTTGTCGCCGGGCAGACCCAGTCCCAGCTGGAGGGGCTGAACGTGATCACCCAGCACTTCGTGGCCTCGATGAACCAGCAGCTGGGCGGCCAGTTCATGCAGCTGGGCCAGACCCTGGCGGAAATCAACCGCTCCCAGCAGGCGAGCTTCAGCGCAGTGGACCGCTCCATGGGCACCGCCGACCAGGTGATCGCCGGCCTTTCCCAGGTGCAGCAGATGACGGCTGAGATTACCTCCCGGTTTGACGCCTATGTCCAGCGGCTGAACGAAAGCACCGCCCAGACCGACGCCTTCACCCGGACCGCCGGGGAGGTGCTCGGCCAGATGGGCCGCTCCGCCAGGCTCCAGAGCGACAACCTCCGGGAAATCCAGTCCCAGCAGGCCCAGCTCCGCGACGCCCTGCAGGATTACGCCCTGCGTTCCAAGCAGAGCCTGAACATCATCGTGGACCGGGCGGAGGACCAGGACCGGCAGAACGCCGACATCGCCAAGCAGATGCGCGAATCCGGCGACTTGCTGCGCACCTCCTACGCCAAGCTGGTGGAGAACGTCTCCGTCAGCCTGACCCAGGCCCTGGACAGCCTGGAAAAGAACATGGCCTCCCTGACCCAGGCCCTGGAGACCCAGACCGCGGAACTGAAAAACGCCGGCGATTCCGCCGCCGACGCCCGTGTCATTACCGCGCTGAGCGATCTGAGCCAGACCGCCGCCCGCATCGAGGCGGTCCTCAAGCCGGAAGGCGCCGCCTGAGATGAACGCCTACAGCGCCCGCCGCCCGCGCGGAACGGACAGCGGGGCCCACTGGATTTCTTATTCGGACATGATGGCCGCCATCCTCATGGTCTTCGTGCTTGCCGTGGTGTACAGCGTCTATCAGTATAACAGCCTGCTCATGCAGAAAACCCGGGAGCTGGAGACCCAGCAGGCCCAGCTGACCGTCGCCCAGACCGAGCTGGACGAGCAGAAGGCCGCCAACGAGGCCTTCCGCATCCGCCTGCAGGCTCAGGAGGAGGACATCCTCGCCCAAAGGAGCATCATCATCGTGCAGCAGGACGAGCTGGAGGCCGCGCAGGAAAACCTGAAGGTCGCCCAGGACGACCTGGCCCAGAAGCAGGGCGAGCTCGAACAGGCCTTGATCATCCTGACGGCCCAGCAGAAGGCCCTGGAGGACCGGGAGGCCGACGTCCTGTCCCTGCAGGAGCTTTTGAGCGCCCAGGAGGAAAAGATCGAGAACCTGGTCGGCATCCGCCCCAGGATCATCAGCGACCTGTCCAAGGCCCTGAGCGCCAGCAACATCCCCGCGACCATCGACCCCAAGACCGGCGACATCAAGCTGAAGAGCTACGTCTTCTTCGATACCAACCGCTCGGAAATCAAGCAGTCCGGTCTGGACACGCTGAACCGCTTTCTCCCGGTCTACCTGGGCGTCCTGATGCAGGACGAGTATAAGGATTACGTGGCCGAAATCATCATCGAGGGCCATACCGATTCCAGCGGCACCTATCTGGACAACCTGCGTCTGTCCCAGAACCGGGCGCTGGCCGTGGCCGATTACTGCTTCCGCATGAACGGCCTGACCGCCGCCATGAAGACCAAGCTGGAAAACATCCTGACTGCCACCGGCCGCAGCGAAGCGGACCCGATCTATTTTGACGACGGCACCGAGGACAAGGATTCCTCCCGCCGGGTGGAATTCAAGTTCCGCCTGATCGACACCCAGATGCTGGAGCAGATGAACAACATCCTCAAGAATTCCTCCGTCACCGCTCCCGTCCTGGTGGACGACGGCGGGGCCGTGGAAGCGGAGCCCGACACCGGGGACGAGCCCGCCCCCGGCGCCTTCTCCTTCGGCGCATGAAAAGGCTGACCGTTCTTTTTCTGGCCCTCTCCCTGGTCCTGGCCGGGGGGATGCTCTGGCAGTGGACCCATGTTGAGCTGTCCGTCGCCGCCCGGTCGGTGCGGACCGTTCCGGCGGAGGAGATGAAGAGCAACTACGAGGCCGTCCGCCGGGCCGTCACGAACGGCAGCCTCCAGGGCGTCGTCTACCACGCCGAGGCCCTCAGGGAGGCGGAGGCCTGCTCCTTTCAGTTCTTTACCCTGAGCCTGGAAAACCGGGGCCTCCTGCCCGCCGAAATGACGGAGCTGCAGCTGACGCCCTTTTCCCATGACATCTGCGCCTATCTGTCCCGGCAGGAAATGATCATCCCGCCGGGCGGGAAAAAGGACGTGGTGCTGACGTTGCTGACGGCCGGGGCTTCCCCGACCGTGCGGGATGTCACCATTACGTACTATCTGTGGGGCCATCTGCATCGTCAGAAGCTGACGCTGAACCGTCTGGACTATATCGCGGAGGCAAAGCCCGTGCTGCAAAACGTTCTATCTTTCCTTTTTCCTTCCGCTTTGGCGGAGGAAAGCGCCCTCCCCGAGGGCTTTGTTTACGTGAAGGACCTGATCCCGGACTGCATCGAACAGATGCGCTACGCCGGGGAGGAGAACTTCGTCGGCGCGGTGGTGGACGGCTATCTCGCCCCCCGCGCGATCCTGACCGCAGAAGCCGCCCTGGCCCTCAAGAAGGCCGCGGAGCTGGCCCGGGCGAAAGGCTACCGCCTGCTGATCTATGACGCCTACCGCCCGCAGCGGGCGGTGGATCATTTCCTGCGCTGGGCGGCGGACCCGGAGGATACCAAGAACCAGGCCCATTATTACCCGGACATTACCGAGAAGCGGGACATCCTCGAAAAGGGCTACGTGGCCGCCCGCTCCGGCCATTCCCGGGGCAGCACGATCGACCTGACGCTGGCGGACGAAAACGGCGACCCCATCCCGATGGGCACGGACTTTGACTGGTTCGGCCCCCGCGCCGGCCACGGGGCCAAAGGCCTGACCCGGGAAGAAACCGCCAACCGCAAGCTCCTCCGCTCCATCATGGAAAAGGCGGGCTTCAAGGCGTACAAAGCAGAGTGGTGGCACTACACGCTGAAAAACGAGCCCTACCCTGGGACGTATTTTGATTTCCCGGTGAGGTAGACCGTTTTATTATAGTTTTGGGACACCCTCACTTATTTCAAGTACTTACTGTTTTATTCTATATCCCGTCTGCCACACACTCCGCAAGTTCCGCATTCCGTTTCTCACTTGCTTTTAACTCTTCCAGCACATTGACAATCTCCGGATAACACGTCTTATCCACCGGTTCAAACAGGGAATTCCATCCTTCGGTTCCTCCGCCGAGTATCTCAAACATTAACCTACGGTATAACTCAACTGTCGTCCGGAACGACTCTATCAGCTTCTCCAATAATTCATTCGTCTGTACCTTTTGCTGCTCCTCCAGATACAGTAATAATGCGCCCTTTCTTTCATAAAATATTCCGATGCAATACTTAAAACCAAAGGAATCCAATCTATCCTCCCGTATTGCTTTTAGAATTGTATCATACACTGCCAAACCGTATGATCGTCCATTCTCACAAATTGCTTTCATACCCTGTACATACAGACGAAGAGCCTCCGCATAAGCTTGATTCCAATCTGCCTCTTGTGCGGCTTCCGGGATTTCGCAATATAACACCGGGGCCCATTCAAAGGTTTTCCCCAGATTATTGTATAAAACCGGCATGCTGGCATTCACATTCCGACTCCCGATTCCTTTCGAAAAGAATACTTTGTCCTCATCGTCATAACCGTAAATCACGCCAAACTCACCTGTATCGATGCCCCATACGACGCAGGCTTTGCCATCCTCGATACTTTTTTTGATTGCCGTAATCGCTTCCTTCTGCTTTACGGAATACTCCTCTGCACCCGGTGCGGCATAATACTTCTTCGTCCGCACACCGATTCGCTCCGTAAAACGAGCATGTTCCTCCATCCAGTCATAATCCGTAATCGGCAGCGCACTGCAATTTTCATCCACACAAAACTGCGATGCAATTCCCGTTACACTTAAGAACCTCTGAAAAGTGTACTCCTTATTCCACATTCCACAGTGCTCCAGTACACTCATCATACTGACCGCATAAGTGTTCCACGCAGAAAACACCTCAATGTCCAGCTTCTTTTTTGCCATAGCAAATACCTCCTTTTTCTTTCTGACCCTATTATCCCACAGGAGGCATGACATATAATGTCATAGCAATTTTAAAATTCCGGAAAGTCTTTCTTTCATATACTCTCTTAACCAATTTGGTTTTATAATACGAAAATCCAAACCGCCGGCAATCAAAACGCTGATAAAAACATCCGGATCAAAAAACGCATAGGTATAGGTGTGTCCTTCCGCCTTCCCACAAAGAAAATATTCCAGCGGTGCTACCGATGCTCTTCCACCCAACATCTCAATTTCCGCAAAGTACGGTTCTCTTGTCATGCAGCTTTCATCCTCACCATTTCCCGGCTCTGCAGATATCTTAGATAAAATCTCAGCCTGTCCCTTATATTTTCCGTACCCAAAGGAACCTAATTCCTTACTCTGCTTTGCCAGCAGCCGTACTGTCTCCTTCTCGCTCTCTGACAGAAAGAAACTCGGCAACACATAATCTTTCTCATACCGATATCCTCGTTTCTGCGCACAATACAGAAGCGGTGCGTTCATGGAATCCCTCATATATTCAATATCCCGCTGTGCCTGCCTGTTAGAAATCTCAAATTGGTCTGCCAGAGTTCCGGCATTCGGATATGCATTCTCCACAACTCTATTGTGAAACCAAATCATTCTTTGATAAGCCGAAATAAGAACACCTCCCTTGTTGAATTTGAGTGTAAGGTCAAGACTATTTATAAAATTTCTTGGACAGGAAAATCAATGTTAAGTCTCTTCTGCCAAATCCCGAATGGCCGTGTGAAGGAAGCCCGAAACATCGTCACCGAATACAGCCTGGAAACAGAACACACCGGCTGCTGAGCAGCCGGTGCGCGAGAACCCCCTGCGTTCACTAGTGACTGGACGAGGCGGCGGCTGTCGCGGTCGTGGAGGCGATGATGGCGCACGTGGCGATTTGCTGCGCGATGAGCATGGCGATCGTTCCGGAGAGGGCGGCGGTATCCACCTCGCCGCGCGGCATATATTCGTCCGATACAATCATCGCCGCGTGCATCAGGCGGGTTTTTCTGTCGATGCCAAAGAAGCCGTAGCCCTTCTGCTGGTCCAAAAACGCGTCGACGTCCTTCATGTCCTCGGCCATTGCGGCGGGATCCTCGTCCAGCATGGCGCAGGCGGCCAGGGTCGCCAGCTCGTGGTGCCTCCCGTATTTTCCGATGGTCCGCTCGATCTGATCATACAGCGTAAAGACCTTTTCACATTTTGTACGCGCGTCCGCCCGCTCCATGGCCAGAATTTGGGTCATGGTCTGCACGCAGTTGCTGTCGTGAAAGCGTTCCTTGAGCAGCCGGTAGCATCCTTCCATGTCGGAGATCAGATCCTCGTCCGGCCGGTCGGACCAGGCCATCATCAGGGCAAAAATGCTGTCTTCAGAGGAGGTCAGCAAAGGATGCTCGTCCTTCATCAGGCGGTAAATCCTTTTGCCGCGGGCAATCTGATCCTCCGTGCAGCCATATTCCGCGAGCAGAAAAGAGGCCAGTGCCAGATAGTCAGACGCGGAAAACCGCTCCCGCAGCAGCTGATAGACCTCCTTGGCCCGGTCGAATTTTTCCTCCGGCCGGTCTTCCATCGAAAGCAGGCAGGCCAGCGGAACGCGGATATGGCCCCGGAAGGAAGAAAAGATCCCGGTTTTCTGATTGATCAGGTCCCGGCACGCGCGCAGGCGGTCCGCGTCGGGCACAGCGCCCGCCGCGCAGAACAGATTGGCGCAGACCGGCGGCAAATAGCTGCTGTCCCATTTAAACGTATCCCGGATCACGTCCCGGGCTTCGATAAATTGGCTGCAGAGGGTTTCAAGGAAAAATTTCATCGTTGCCCCTCCTGTTCAAAAGGATCTTCCGTCCCCTTTTCCAGATCCATGGAATTTTACTTGATTTTCGTGATGTTATATACGAATACCTCGTGGATTTCTTCGGTGTAGCCCTCATAAAAGCCGGTGGGCATCCCGGCCACAATTCTCGCGCCACGGTTATACAGAAGGAGGAAACGACCGCGCTCCGGATCAAAGGTCAGGCCTTCGATTTCTCCCTGCATAATTACGTCGTCAAAGGCTCTTTCCGGGAAAACCGTCCCGGTCTCCTTGCTTTCGGAAAGCTCGATCCTGTACAGGTGGTCCGGCTCCTGGGCATCGGCGTCCCCGTCGTCGCTGGTGACATACAGATGTCCGTCATAGCAGGCAATCCCCTGGATCCATCTGGGGCTGGGCTGCATCTTCACTTTTCCCTGGTAGTCGCCCGTATCAAGGTCATACATATAGAGATATTCGCTGGATTCGTCATCGATCCACGAGGTCATATAAACGATCCGGGCGTCTGGGTCTACGGCGATCCCGCTGCATTCCATCTGGCCGGTATCGGAGCGGAAGGGGAAAACACGCTTGAGCTTCAGCGTGTCCCCGTCATAGACGGCCACCTGAATGTTTTTCCCTTCGCCGTCCATAAAGTATTCCACGCCCACGTACAGCTCGTTTTGATATACGTCGATGTCCCCGATGTGGTTCACCTCCAGGGTGAAGCCTTCAAAGGGGTTTTTATTTTCCAATAAAAGGTTCCAGTTTTCATCATATTTGGCCAGCGTTCCCGACCCGCTGATCCAGTAAAACCCCGCTTGGGTGCAGACCCCCTGCCTGCCGGATACAGGGTGGATTTCGGATAACTCAAAACGAAAAAGAGCTTCCGCCGTGCTCCTTTTGCACAGCAGCGTCAAGGCGATCAGGCAAAGCAAAACAGCCGTGAATTTCTGTGTCATTGGTTCCTCCTCCGTTTCATTACAGCCTGAAAGCGTCTTTGATCATTTGGGCTACGGCCGCCGGTTCCTTGTCAGAATTCTCGATTCTGAGGTAATGATCAAACGTAATCTCGCCTTCACGGCTGACGCATCTGTGATTTCTGTCATCGTTCAGCAGGCGCTGGTTGGAAGTTTCAATATCCCTCTTGGAGGGCTTATGCTTCAGGCGGTTCTCTGTCGCGTTCCGCTGAAGCCGGATTTCCTGCGGGGCGATCAGCTCCACATAATAGAATTCGGTTTCATACGGCGCAAAGATCTTTTTGACATGCTCCAGGTATTCCCATTCGGAAGGCATGTCAAAATCCATCATCAGCGTGAAGATCATCCCGTAGTTTTCAGACGCGGCAAAGTTCCGGAAGATCAGATCGCGCATTTCGGCGATCGTCTTTCCGTCATACCTGCCGAAGATTTCGATGACCGGCTCGATCGTCATGTGATTATGAAAGAGCCGGAGCCCTGTGATTTTCATCAGCTCCTGGCCGACCGTCATTTTGCCTACCGCCGCATCACCGATGATGAATACAAGCTTCATATCCTGCCCCTCCATCAAAGAAAAATGAAAGGAAGATGATTCCAACCAGTTCCGAACGAACGGTTTTAGACACGTTCAGAATACCATAAAACAGGGACTTGCGGAAGGGGTTATTCGCAGTAATCCTGCCTGAGCAGCATGAAATCTTTCTCATTCACAAATGAATCCATGAACGGCAGCTCCAAAGCAAAACAGATCTTCGCCTGTTTGACTTCAGAAAACCCAGGTTAAAATCATCTGTTTAGAAATCCCCTCCGTTATTGAACGGAGGGGCGCGGAGGCTGAAGATGCTTTGATTAGGTTGTCAAAAGGGCGTTGGCGTACAGTTCCTTGATGAGCTTGAGCGCTTCGATGCTGCCGCTGCCGTTTTCATCCGAGTAATCCAACGAAGAAATGACATCGTTCATCTTGTCCAGAATCATGCGTGTTCTGGCTGTCTTCGCTTCTTCGGACGGAACGGAAAAATGATCATTGTAGATCCTTTCCAGGAACCTTAACTGCTGCTGGCAGGTGGTTTCCCTGGCGATGAACGCCTGACTGGTGGCCTCCGCGATATGACCGGCGTCATCTTCTCCGCCCTGATTCGCAATGGCTTCTATGGTCTGGGTCAGTTCCTTCATGCTGAGCATTTCCTGCCGGACGGCATCCATCCTGTCGAGGAGATTTTCCAATGTGATCCCGCCCGTGTTGGCGGTTTCTGTACCGTGTTCTGCCATCATCTCTGCCTGCTTGCTGTTTTCCATGCTGTTGTCCTCCATTTGCTCCGGTGGACACGCCAGACAGATCGTTTTTTCATCCAGCCAGCGCGCCCTGCCTTTTTTCACAAGACCGTTGGCTCTTTTCAGCCACGTCGATTCATATACTGTCCCGGTATCGTCCACCACAATAATGTTTTTTTCGATGGGTATCCTCCCCTTTGCGGTGTGGGCCTGCTGTTTTTTCTGATGGGTGCCGTCCCCAAGGCCTGTCAACATTGTAGGCGAGGCAGATTCTTTCGTCAAGACACGCAGGTAATTTAAGAGGTTATTCGTTATATCTCCCGGGAATCCTGCAAACAGCATCTTCTCTGTGAAAAAAGCTGCGGGTCTGCCTCCAAAACACAAAGCGCCCGCCCCGTGAACGCCGTACGCTGGTACGGCTTTCAGAGGGCAGGCGCTTTTCCTGATGAGGGGATACTTCGTTTATTCAGCCGCCTGGATCGAGGAAATCACAGCGCCCCAGACCAGCTCGGCGTTTTCCACGGACAGGGGAGCGCAGGTTACCTCCAGAATGTAGCCGGCTTCGGTGGTGAAGGCAACGCTGACGCTGTCCTGATTGGGCATCCTGTAGGACACGCTGGGGAAGCCGTTGACGGTGCCCATTTCAATGTCCGTCACGTCGTTTTCGGAGGACAGGTGCTTGGCATAATCCTCCAGGGACATGCCGTTGGTGTCAACATACATCACGGCCATCTGGGCAGACTGATCTTCCGGCATGAAGTAGCCGATATAGCCGTTTGCCTTGTCTTCTTCCGTCAGCTCCACCGGAAGCATTCCGTCCGGCAGCCAGATTTTGACGGAAATTTCGTCAAAGGTATAAAACTGACCCGTCACATTGCCCGCCTCGAGAACCGGCACAACATCCTCCCAGTTCAGGACGGCGGTCCCTTCGGCCAGGGCAGCGGGCGCCAGCAGGCACAGCATCAGCAAAACGCACAGGATCTTCTTCATGGAATCTACCTCTCTTTTCAGTATTGCTCTGTTCAGAGCCAGGTTTATTTTAGCCTTCGTGTTCCTCCCTGTATACTGTCCTTTGGTACAGGTTTGTAAGGCCAAGGCTCACGCTTCAAAGGAAATCAGGTCCGTCAGCTCGTATTCGCCGAACACGTCGTTCAGAACAAAACAGAACATCATGGGCAGCGGCTCTTCTTCGCCGCTGTCGTCGCTCAAGCTCATGTAGGTTACGGTCATGCCGTCCCGCCAGACGATGGGATCCCCCTCCATTTCGCTTTCCTCCAGGTCTTCACCGTCTTCAGCGCCGACATACAGGGTATAAACGGGGATAACGACGTCTCCTTCCTGTAACCGGGTCGTGCTGCGGATCGGGAGACCATTGTCGTCATAGCCCGCGTTGGCCCCGAGCACCCGTCCCTGGCTGCTTCCTGCCCTGAATTCCACCACCAGGTAGGTGTATTCTCCGTTCAGCTTGACGGGGATCAGGCTTCTTCTTCCGTATTCGTTCACGATCTGGTCGTATAACGGTACCAGCTGATCCCCTAATACCGGCCAGGTTCCGTCAAACAGGCTGTAGATGGCGCCGCTCTTCCAGTCGATGATATTGTTCTGCATCAGCCCCAGGTCCACATAGCCGAAGGTTTCCTCGTCGCTGATGTCCATCATCATCATGCCTTCCACGTAATCCAGATACCGGAGGTCCTCCGGAGCCAGCTGGGCGGAAAAAGCGTAGCCCTGTTCCGAGGCGGAAGCGGGAAGGGCGGAAGAAGCGGTTTCCTCGTATGCTTCCGCTTCGCTGTTCCAGGTCCATTCATGCTGCTGGCTGCTGTAGGCGGAAGCGATCTGGGAGAGAAAGCCGGAGCCGGTGATGTTTTGCGGCGTGGTCTGCGAAAAGCTGTAGCTTCCGCCCGCCAGGTGTCCGGCATATGCTTTAACAAAGCCGATCCAGTTGGGAATATAGAAGGACAGGTCCACCCCGTCCGCATAGGTTTCAAACTCGTTCTTCGTATCGTGCGGAATCAAAACGGACAAACCGCAGCAGGGGTTCAGGTTGCCCGTCTGCCTGCTGACCAGCACCGCTTCGGCCAGGGCCTGCCGCGCTTTGGTGGCCTCGCTCACATTAAACTGCGAATAGGCGTCGAGGACGGCGCCCAGGTCCACCATGTCCCAACTGCCGTCCGCAAAGGAACCGAAGGTGTACATGCGGCTGCGTCCGCGCCGGATCTCCGCTTCGCGGTCGCCTTTCAGTTCCTTTTGCAGGGTCAGGCCCAGGTTTTCCATCGCCTGCTGCAAGGCGCCCATCTTTTTGAGGTTGACGACGCTCAGGGTCAGATAATCGTCGGGGTTTTCTTCCTTCCCGGCCTCCATGTAGCTGTCCGCGATCATGCGGCAAAGCTGCTCCGTGGGCAGGCCGGGATTCTGGTCCAGGGCTTTCAGCCAGGGCGTGTAATGCCAGCCAAGGCCGGGCTCCACTTCTTCGCTGGCCACAAAGTAGTCGATGTCATAGCTCGAAAGCATGGCGGCCATCTCGTAGGTCGCCATCATACAGGCGTCACAGCCGAAGAAATCAAGATGGAAATGACCCAGCTGGGACTTTAGGTCACTTAGAACATGATGGATTTCCAGCAGCGTGAGCCCGTCTTCCTCCTGGGTGGTGCTGTCAAAGCAGATGCCGCCCTCGGAGCCCGCGCCGTGGTTCCAGAGGATCACCGCCGTTCGCTTGGCGGGATAAGCGGTGAGCCCGTATTTCAAAAACTGGAGGAGGCTTTCTTCGCTGCCCATGGAATCCCATCCCCAATCCGTGATGGACTCAAAATACCCATCCCGGATTTCGATCAGGTTGCGGGTGTTGCCTGCTATTTCATCATAGTCCCAGGCCTCCGCCCCGCCCGCCAGAAGGACGAGGTTCAGTTTTTCTCCGGTTTCCGCGACGGCCATTTCATAGATGTCCTCGCAGGCGTCGCTCTGAATGTCCGCCCCGCACATATAGATCAGCAGGGTCATATCCGCCTGCGCCAGCGCGCCGGCAGAGAGGAGCATAAGACCAAGGGTGAAGATGACAGCCGTGATTTTTTTCATTTGATATCCCCCAATTCAGCCGCTTTGTTCATTGCTTCCGCCCGGGTGGAAACGCCCAGCTTCTGATAGATCAGCCCGCAGAAATACTTGACCGTGCGCTCCGAGATGTTCAGGATCGACGCGATTTTCGCGTTTTTATAGCCCGCGATCATCAGGGAATAGACCTGATATTCCCTGTCGGTAAAGATGGGTTTATTGGCGGCCGGCTTCATAAAGTTGGGATACAAAGCGGCCTGCCGGCGGGTCAGGGCGAGGACTCCCTGCATCCAGGGATCCTGGGGCAGGTCCATGTCGTTGATCATGTCGATGAGGGCGATTCCCTCGTTGGCAATGACGCGGACCAGGCCGTAGCGCCTGGCCAGGGCCAGGGCGTCCCGTATTTTGCCGCGCCATGCGTCATTCCCGCCGCGGTACAAGGACATCGCTTCCAGCAGGTTCAGCTGGATGAGCATATACGGCCGGTCGTAGCTTTCAAAATACTGCCGAAGTAGCGCTGCCAGAAAGGGCGCCTTTTCGTGCCGGCCCAGGATCAGGTAAAGGCGGAGCTTCAGCAGATACTGGTATCGGTCCATGATGATGAAGTCGCCCGTTTCGTCCGGCGCTTCCGTCTCCAGCCAGTTGCCCGCGCCGGCCGTCTCTCCCCGCAGAAGGGACAGATACAGCCGGAAGGCTTCCAGGTTCTTTTTCAGCCGCTTTGGGTGCCGGTCCGACAGGGAAGCGATCGCATGGTCCATCATGCTGATGGCTTCGTCCAGATTGCCCTGGGCGGCCAGAATCCGGCTCTGGATGCCGACGGCGGCGTAGCGGATGTCCGGGTTGTCCACGATCCGCTGGATGCCCTCCCGGACCTTGCTCATGGCCAGGGTATAATCCCCGGAAAGATTGGCTTCCAGCTCTCTTTCCGCAATGGCAATGTCGGCCACGCCGCTGCCGCCGCGGCCCAGGGCCATTTCGATGGGCAGCTTGAACAGGCGGTAGATGGTCCAGCCGTGCCGTACCCAGCGGCTAAAATCCAGGCCGCCGTTCATCAGGCTGACGCTGTTGCCGGACACGCTGAAGCCGTTGCGCCAGGCGGACGACTGCAGCAGCTCCGGCGTCTTTGCCGCGGCCAAGAGCATCTTTAACGTGTTTTTACTGCCGCGCTGGGACAGACAGAGATCCAGATACGCCTTCGCTTCCTCCGCGGTCTGGCGCCGGGCGTCCCGGACCGGCGTCTGCCGGATCAGCTGGACGAGGGCCTGATACCACCGTTCGCTTTCCTCCGCGTGGCCCTGGAGACATTCAATTTCACATTTTCCTTTGATCAGTTCCGGATAGGCGAGGATGGTGTCCATGTCCAGGATCGCGTATCCTTCCCGCAAATCCACATAATCCCCGTCCGCCGGCCGGTTGAACGCGTCCCGGATCAGCAGGTCCCGGATTTTGTCCCTGGCCCCCAGCTGCCGGTAATAGGACAGGGCTTTGGGCACCTGATTCTGGAGCTCATAGTAAAGGGCGGCCCGTTTGTACTGCTCGTTGATGTAATCCTGCGTATACAGATTCCGCATCTCGGAAAAAAGCGCCTGGCGGACGATGGGGATAAAGGTATATTCTCCTTCGCCGGACCGAAGCAGCATATAGGATTTTCGCGTGATGTCCTCCATCAGCTGCGGAGCGTCGATTCTGCCCGTCACGATCCGGGCCATATCCTCGGAAAAGCGTTCAAAGGGGGACAGGTTATATAGCAGCTGCCGCTCCGGTTCCGGGAAGGTCAATACCACGTCCGACACGATGATGCGCTTGATTTCCGTGCGGGTGTGCTGGATCATCGTCTGGAGAGAAGAAGCTCTGCTTTTCAGCATTTGCTGCGCCAGAATATGCAGGCCGTAAGGCCAGCCCCACAGCGCGTCCAGAATCATGCGGACGTCGGAGGGGGTCAGCTCGATGCCGTATTCCAGAAAAAGCTGAATGATCTCCTCGTCATTGAACATCACAAAATCCTTGCCCAATACGGTGATCATGCCGGTGGAGCACAGGCTGTACAGGGCCGGGGGAATCTGCGCTCTGCCCGTCAGGAGGACAGATTGGTGCTCGGATAAGCCCGCCAGCATCGCCGCGATTTCGGCCGCCATGGCGTAGGAGGGATTGTCCACGCTGTCGATGACGATGAGCGCCTCCTTCTCCTTCTGAACGAGACGGTAAAAAGCGGCCCAGTCGTCCCGATGAGAGTCAAAGCGGAGCACCTTTCCGTCCCAGGAATCGCAGAGCTGATCCATCAGGACAGTCTTGCCGCTGTAAAAGAAAGCGGAAAGATAAACGATTTTCCGGCTTTTGAGCAGGGCGGTGATTTCCCGCAGCTTTTCAGTTCTTCGGACAATGGGCAGCTGTGCCATGGGGGGAACCTCCTGTCTTGTCTGCATCCGGGATGATTATACCATATCTGATGGAAACCGGCACTGTACGAAAGTACAAATCAATACTCCCATGAAGTTGGTTTCCTCACAGGAGCCTGCGCTTTCCGGCCCAAGGCGGGGACGATTTTGATTGACGCGGCACGGGGCCTGTGATACGATACCAGGAGGCACCGGTCCGGGTGATGCGAAATCAGCGGGCCCGACAGATACAACCTTTTGTTTCCCCGGGGAGGAAATATGTCTGACACACTTCACAGAAAAAAAGAATCGGTCTTTTTAAGCGAGCGCACGATGGCGGCGGCCTGTGTCTTTGTGGTCGCCGCGGGCCTCGCCCAGATGGTTCTGTGCGCGCTGGAGCGCGATACCTTTACCGTGTTTGAATGTCTGATCAAGCTGATTTCCGCCGTTTCCATGTATCTGGCCTTCCGGTATTATAAATGGGACGTGGCCAAGGGGCTGACGGGCGGCGTCCTGTTCTGCCTGATGTATCAGGAGGCCTATCTGGTGCTGGACCGGCTCTGGGGCGCGGGGGATTTTGACGTTTACCTGACCGTGGGCGTCCAGGGGAGCATTTATCTGGCGGCCTGCGGCATGTCGTTCCTGATGACGGTCATCATCACCATCAATCACTTTTTTATCAACTACGCCCCCCACGGCAATCCCAAGGACGTCATCCTCAACCGCATCGCCCTGGCCTTTAAGTTCGCCGTCTACCTGCTGCTCTTCGCGGCCAACGGGCAGATGGGCTTTCCCCGGGCCGTCCTGTGGAAAAACGCGGCCCAGTATCTGACGGATATCGCCCTGCTGCTGCTGCTGGTCGCCATCGAATCCCAGTTCGATTCCTTCAAGGCCCTGCGGCAGGAGCTGCTGCAGCTCAAGCGGGAAAGGAGAAGCGGCACATGACCATCAAGGAAAGGCTCTCCGGGATCTGGCTGATCTCCATGACCCTGCTGGCCCTGTTTGCGTACACGGTGTTTTTCGTCGCCCAGATGTGGCTGAACGTCCTGCACCTGGCCTACCTGACGCTGGCAGTGCTGCAGATCGCGACGCTGATTCTCTACCTGTGGGGGCCGGAGAAGCTCAAATCCAGGCCGCTCAGGGCGCTTTACCGGCTGATGTACGCCTCCTCCGTGTTCGTGATTCCCGCCTTTGTCTTTATCTTCATGGGCCTGATCTCCCAGTACCACGTCCGGATCCCGGACAGCATGGACGCTTCCTCCATGCCGGCCGCCCAGATCCTCCCGGGGGAGGAGACCACGGTGTACAATACCGGGACCGTGTACGTCTTTTTCCCGGAATACAGGGAGGTGGAGCTGGTGTGCAAAGACCGCCCGTCCAAGGGGGACGAAAGCATCACCTGGTGCAGCGGGGCGGCGTTTCAGCATACCGTCAGCCTGGGCTTTACCCAGGAAAACGTCGAGGGCGACCACGCGGTGAAGGGCACGCTGTATGAAAGCCCCTACAATAAGGACAGCTACGCGGCCTTTGTCTTTGCCCAGGGGAAATACTCCTTTGCGTTTGACGATCCCGCCGGGGCCGTCCGGAGAGCGGCGGAGGCGGGCGGCAGCGGGTTTATGCAGTTCGGCCTGATTCGAAACGGGGAAACCGTCATGCTGGTGGACCGGCCCCGGGCGCGCTGCTACCGGGCCCTGGCGGAGCTGAACGGACATCTGTGCGTCATCGATTCCGTCAACATGCTGCTTTTTGAAGACTTCATGGCGGAGCTTCAGCGGCTCCAGGTCACCAACGCCCTGTATATGGATATGGGCGCCGGCTGGAATTATTCCTGGTACAGAAACGCCGCGGACAGGGTCGTGACCCTGTTCAGCCTGCCGGTTCCATGGTCGCATAACTGGGTGGTTTTCAGGAAATAATTGAAGGGGGCCGCAATGCAGCCCCCTTCAACGATATTATGTTTCTTCTTCGAGTTTTTTGCGGCATAACTGCTGGTAAGCGGCGGCTTCCACGCAGAGGTCGAGGGCGGAAGCGTCCTGCCGTAGGGCGGCTACGCCGGCCAGTCTCTCCCGGGCGGAAAGGAACTGCTCATACAGCTCCTGAGCGGGGACGTCCGTTTTCGGATGCAGCAGGCGGCGCAGGCTGTCCAGCGGAAGGACGGATTTGAGGCTGGCGATCATCAGCAGCTGGGCCAACGCGGCCCGGCTGTATTTTTTTCCCTTGGGCCGGTCCATGATGCCGGCCTTCACATAGCTGTTGACCATGCCGGCGGTCAGGTCGCCCGGGACGCAGCGCTGGGTGAACAGCAGCAGCTGGTCCATGTACAGGCCGAAATCAGGCAGGGAATCCCAGGCAGGGAAGGAAACAGCGGGTTCAGACATAAGAAGCTCCTTTTTTTAGGTAGGAGGGAGGAGGTAGGAGGGAGCGCTCGCTGGCGCTCGCTCAGGTTTTTAGTGAGGAGTGAGGAATGAGGAGTTAGGAGTTGGATATATATTATAGCATAATGTGATGTGATCTGCAAGGGAAAAGGGGTTGACAAAGGGTTGATGTTTGGATAAAATAGAAATGAATTTTAGATCTGATTGGAAGTGAAGCGAGATATGATGAACTGTAAATACTATCTTTGGGGAGATTCTATTGGGAAAGGCGTGGTGTTTGACGAACAGCGGGGGCGGTACCGGATGACGCCGGAGCGGTGCGAGCGGATCGTCTCCGAGCAGGGAATCGGGCTGACCAGCTTCGCCCGCTTCGGGGAGACCGTGAGCATGGGCATCGAGGAATTCCGGGCGGAGGAGCCCGGGAGCATGGAGCCGGGCGGGACGGCCCTGATCCAGTACGGCGGCAACGACTGCGACCTGGACTGGCAGGCCGTTTCGGACCGGCCGGACCTTTTTCACGACGGGAAAACGCCGCTGCCGGAGTTCGGGCGTCTGCTGCGCAGCTTTGCCGGGGAGGCCCGGATGCGGGGGCTCCGGCCGGTGCTGGTGCTGCCGCCGCCCCTTTTTTCCGCGCGGTATTTTGAGTGGGTCAGCCGGGGGCGGGACCGGGAGGCGATCCTGCGCTATCTGGGCGACGTGGAGCACATCGGCCGCTGGCACGCCCTGTATGTGGAGGCCATCCGGCAGGCCGCGGCGGACACGGACAGCCCGGTGCTGGACTTTTACACCCCCTTCCTCCGGGCGATGAACTTCCCCGAGCTGATGTGCCTGGACGGCATCCACCCCTCCGCCGCGGGCCAGAAGCTGATGGCCGAAACCGCGCTGAAAACCCTGGCCCGCCGGACTGCTTCGTCCTATGCGGACAATAAAACAGCGCCGCGGACGGCGCTGAAGGTGTTTGCCTGATTACTGTCCCTGGGTAGACGGCGCGGGGGTCGTCGCTGGCTGGAACAGGGTGGAGAGAGAACTGAAGAGGGAGCTAAGGTCGTTTTTCAGCGCGGGGGTCTTTTCCCTGAGGATCTGCAGGAGCTGGTCGAGCTTGACTTCGCCCTGCTGACCCAGCTCGGAGAGGGAGACGCCCATCTTGTTCAGGAGCTCCTCGAGCTTGGTTTTTCCGGTTTCGCCCACTTCGGTGAGGGACGCAAGGAGCTCGTTCAGCTTCGTTTTTCCGGTTTCGCCGGCCTGGTTGAGGGCGGCGTCCAGCGCGGTCACGGCCTCGTCGACCGTTGTTTTCCCGCTCTCCAGGGCGGCTTCGCCGGTCTGAGCGGCCTGGTTCAGGAAGCCGGAAAGGCCGGCCAGGAGGGAAGAGAAGGGCTCGTCGCCGGGCTGCGAAGCCACATAGGTGCCGTCGGCGTGCCAGGACAGGTCCGTGGCGTTGTAGGAGGCGTCCGTAACGCCGGTGCAGCTGCGGACGGTCAGGGGATCATAGTTGCCGCTGTCGATCAGCTGATCATATGCTTGGGCGGATTCGTTCATGACGAAGGCGTATTCAAACAGGCCATAGATCATCCCGCAGGTCACGTAGGCCCCGGTTTCGTCTTCGGCGGTGCCGGTGGAGGTCAGCTCGAAGCCCTGGGCCGTCAGCTCCGCGACGGATTTGCCCGCCAGCGCGTCCAGCTCCGCCTGGGAGAGGGCGGCGTCGGTCAGGTCTTCGGTGTAGAGCACGGGACGGGGGGCGAACAGTGCATCCTGCTTAGCGGCCATGTTCTCATAATCCTCGGAGGCAAACAGGGCTTCCAGCTGGTCCATGGTTTCCTTGTCCATGGAGGCCACCACGCGGATAAAACGGTCGTTGTAGCGGACGACGGTCACAAACTGTTCATCGTTGAAGGTCGTGCCACTGCCCGTTGCTTCCCCTTTTTCCAGGGCTTCCCCGACGGTCGCGAACAGGGGGGCGGCTTCGGCAGGCGTTTCTGTCTCGGCAGGCACCGCCGTTTCAGCAGGCGCTTCAGTCTGTACGGGTTCAGCGGCTGCCGGGGTCTGCGCGCCTTCCGCCGCAGCGCCCAGGGCCGCGCAGGCCAGCATCAGGGACAGGAGGATAGCGAGAGTCTTTTTCATGTTTGTTTTCCACCTTTCTTTTGATTGATCATGTCAGGGGGGAGACAGGGATACCCGTCTTTTTCCCCAATCATTGATACGAACCGGGACGGCGGGATGGCAGTTTTTTACCCTTCCCGGTCTTGGGCGGTCTGGGCGGCGAGGTCCACCAGCTCCCGCTCCGCCTGGATTTCCCCGGGATAAGGAGAGGAGGCGGCGGCCTTTTCAAACTGCCGCAGGGAGGCTTCCGCCTTTTTCCCGTCCTTTTCCGCCAGCAGGGCAAAGGCGTATTCCGTCCTCAGGACGGACAGGAGGGACCGCATCGCCTTCATCAGGCGCTCCTGCTCCTTGGTCCGCAGGGCGGCCAGGGCTTCGGGGCGGTTTTCCCCGATGAGCTCCAGATACATCCGGTCGCAGACCATCAGGCCGCGGGACAGGCCGGCGATGGCAGTAGTCTTCCGGGCGAGCAGGTCCCGCATCAGGTCGTCCGCTTCCTGAAAGCGGCGCTGGTCCATCAGGCGGCTGCAGCGCAGGACGCCGATGGGGGCGATGATCGCGTTGTTCATGGCCTCGGGAGAGGGGAGGGTGAACCATTCCTCCGGCATGTCCCGGAGCCGGACCCCTTCGGAGCACAGCTCGTTCCCCTTCATCTGGATCCAGAAGGCCCGGACTGCCTCCTTGCTTTTGGAAAGGGCCAGGGCGTTCTGCCCGTCGTTGTTCAGCCCTGCGATCGGCAGCGGTAGGCCGTTCAGCAGGGCGTAGCCCACGCCGGTGACGGCCATGCAGCCCAGGAAGACCCGGAGCATCGAAACGGGCGGGCACAGGAACAACAGGCCCAGGGCCAGGAGGGCGAAAAGCAGGTTGAAGATCGCCCCGCCGAAGTTGTACAGCATCACCGGCATGGTCCCGTCCTTCAGGTCCGGCGGGCCCATCAGGCACTGGCCGCCGGTGCCGGCGATGCTCATGCGCCTGAGCCGGATGCGGCCGTTCTCCTTGACCCACATCAGGTTGAAGATACGGAAGGAACAGAAGCGGTACCCGGTCAGCAGGCCGAACACCAGGTGGCCCGCCTCATGGATCACGATCTGCAGGAAGAGGGCCCCGTACAGGCAGATCAGCATCAGCGCCAGGGACCAGAGCCTTTCCCCGTTGGACATCCCGGCCTCCTCCGCCCGGTCCAGATAGACCAGGAAAAACGCCCCGCACCCCACCCCGATCAGGGCATAGAAGACGATGATGAGCCAGGAAGACAACGGCCTGTTTGGTTTTTTCTTTTTCATACTAACCCCCCTTTGAAGAAGGTAGGAGGGAGCGCTCGCTTTGCTCGCTAAGGTAGAAGGTAGCGCTCGCTCTGCTCGCTAAGGTAGAAAGTAGCGCTCACTTCGTTCGCTAAGGTAAATAGTCACAGCTAAAAACCTCCTACCTCCTACCTCCTACCTGAATGAAGCCTCCTACCTGATTGAACTACCTGATTTAAAGGTTTCCTATCGTCAGGAAAAGTCCGCAGGCAATGAGGAGGATGGCGGTGCATTTGCGGACGGTTTCTTCTTTCAGGCGGCCGGCGAAGCGGATGCCCAGGAACAGGCCCAGAGCCATCGCCGGGTAGAGGGACAGGGCCCTAAGGACCACCTCCCTGGTGAGCAGGCCGGTCAGCAGATAGACGGGCAGCATCACGAGGTTGCCGGCGGTGAAGATGGCGGAGATGTTGGCCTTGAAGGTCCGGCTGTCGGGAATGACCCGGCCCATCACGGCGGCCAGCAGCACCCCGATGCCGAACAGGCCGTTGATCGTCCCGGAGACAGCGGTCAGGGCAAGCACGGCCCACTGGGGCGGGGCCTTGCTGTCGGCGGGCTTTTTGCGCAGCATGTCCGCCCCCAGCAGGGCGATCACTATGCCGAACAGGACCTTGAGGACGCGGCCGTCCATGTTTTTGAGCAGCAGCACCCCGGGAATCACCGCCAGCATCGTGATCAGGGCCCCGGGCACCCACAGCCGGGGCACCAGCTGCTTTCGGTGCTTAACCGTCAGGGCAATGTTTGCCGGAAAGGTCAGCACAAAGTCCACCGGCGTCAGGTCGGCGTTGTTCAGAAAAAATGCCATCAGACCGGTATGAATCGGCGAATTGCCAAAACCTGCCGTCCCCTTGACAAAATAGGCCAGGGTAACGACCAGGAACCAAATGGGATAAAGCATGAAGCCTCCGGGTGATGTATCAGAATCTCTGATATTAAATAGCGCACATTATCTGGAGGGGGTGTTCGCGAGGGAGTGAGGAGGGCCCGGAAAACAGGCCGGCAGGCCCTGGACCGCAAGACCCCCATGCGATGATTAGTATTTCATTATTATTCTAGTTACTTTGCCTACCATTTCCGTCAGCCGTCCGCCCAGGGCGTTGCGGGCTTTTTTCAGCTCCTCCCGGATCGGGATGTTTTGCGGGCAGTGCTTTTCACACTTGCCGCAGCCCACGCAGCGGTAGGGAGAGGTCGGGTCCTTGCGCAGGGCGGTGCACATGAAATATTCGCGCAGGCCCACCGCCAGGCCGTCCGTATACCGCCGGTTCCAGGCAGCGAAGGTGCCGGGGATGTCCACCCCCTTGGGACAGGGCATGCAGTAGCCGCAGCCCGTGCAGCCGACCTTGATTTTGGCGTTGATGGCCTGGACGACGTCCCGGAGCAGCTGCCTGTCCTCCTCCCCGAATTCGCCCGCCTGGGCTTCGGAGGCGGCGCGGCAGTTTTCGGCCACCATTTCCTCTGAGTTCATGCCGGACAGGACGCAGGTCACTTCCTTCTGGTCCCACAGCCAGCGGAAGGCCCACTCCGCCGGACTGCGCCGGACGGGGTAATCGTCGAACAGGCGCTGGGCCTCCTTGGGGAGGTTTTTCACCAGCCGTCCGCCCCGGAGCGGCTCCATGATGATGACCGGCAGGCCCTTTTCCGCCGCGCGGAGCAGGCCCTTTCGTCCGGCCTGGGTGTTCTCGTCCAGGTAATTGTACTGGATCTGGCAGAAGTCCCAGTCATAGCTGTCCAGCAGGCGGCAGAACATTTCCGCGTTCCCGTGGTAGGAAAAGCCGACCTGCCGGATGATCCCGGCCTTCTTTTTTTCCGCCAGCCATTCGGGGACGCCCAGTTCTTTCAGCCTCTCCCAGGTTTTCACGTCGTTGAGCATGTGCATCAGGTAGAAGTCGACGTGGTCGGTCTGCAGCCTGCGCAGCTCCTCGGCGAAGTATTTTTCCGCGCTGTCCCGGTTCTTGAGCAGGTAATGGGGCAGCTTCGTGGCAATGTTCACCTGGTCGCGGATGCCGTTTCGGTGAAGGATCTCGCCCAGGGCCGCCTCGCTGCCGGGATAGATATAGGCGGTATCATAGTAGTTGACCCCTTCGCGGAAGGCGGCCAGGATCTCTTTTTCGGCCTTTTCCAGGTCGATCCGCCCGCCGCTCTGGGTAAAGCGCATGCACCCGTATCCCAGGATGGAAATCGGGCGGCCGGACCGGTCGTTTCGGTACTGCATAAAAACCCCCAATATTATCATTCGTAATGCTCAATGCGTAATGCGTAAATACGGATGGTTCCGAAAGGTATTTTAACACTGCGGGCGGGATGTGGCAAGCGGAGCTGCGGCAGTTCTGAGGGATCAATCTGAGCAGCCGGAAAAAAACAAAAAATGCCCTGTCGGAAGCCTTGCGGCTCAGGGCATGTGGATATTTCTGAAACTGTTTGCAGTTGGAAAACTTACTCCTGCAGCCTTTAGATAGCCCGCTCGACCTCGTCGCGTTCTTCGCCGCTGACGATGCCCCACTCTTTGCGCTGCAGGCGCAGCACCTCCCGGTAGGCTGAAATGGCGCCTTCTTTATCCCCGAGGATCTCGCAGATGTGGGCAATGAAGCTCCCTGAGAAGTAAAAAACGCTCACAGAACAGAAGGATACAGAAATGACCGTATCCGGTACAAAGTGTAAAAAGGAGAGTATCACCATGGAAAATAAAGAAATGAATCAGAGCAGGGAACTGAAACTGAACAGCCTGGAAAACGCATCTGGCGGCAAAATCCGCTTCAGGGACCTTCGCGACATCCCCTTAACCGAAGAAGAGAAAAAGCAGCTGGAAGAGCTGGAAAGGCGCGTCAGTGAAAGCTGACGGAAGACCCAAAACACGAACAATCCCTTTTGCCTGGTATATCAGGCGAAAGGGATTGTTATTTTCACAATTAAAACGGTTTTTCAGTTTGCTTTTTGGGTGGCGGGGAAATCTTCGCTATGTGCTCAGCATCGACCGGCCGGGCGGCATTTACGATGAGTTTCAATAACAGTTTAACAGTAAAAATCTCATTCTTTGCTGCGGGTATGGCATAAATTTATCACACAAAGTTATTGCAAAACACCAATTTCTTTCCTATAATAGCCTCAGAGCGATGATAACTGTGCAAAAATGAAAGTTCTACAAAGATAACCTAATGCGGAAACCAATCTGAAAGGAAGATCCGGATGAGCAAGCTTATGAAAACCTCGCTTCTGATCGCTATCCTACTGCTGACGCTTCTGGCAGTTCCCGCCTTCGCCGAAGAGGTCGCCTCCGGAACCTGCGGTGCGAACGGGGACAACCTGACATGGACATTGGACAGCGACGGGGTACTGACTATCTCCGGCTCCGGCGAGATGGCGGATTACGGCTTCAATGATTGGGGCGAAAATACTGCGCCCTATTACGGGTATTTCATGTCCATTACGAGCGTGGTCATCGAAAACGGTATCAACAATATCGGAGTCTGTGCATTCAACGCTTTCCATCAGCTGGCAAGTGTCACGATTGCCGACACGGTGACCAGCCTTGGTGGAGGTGCCTTTGGCAACTGTGTCTGCCTGACTTCGATCTTCATTCCTGCCAGCGTCACGGAGATAGGAGATTCGTGTTTCTATGACTGCCGCAGCCTGCCCGCCATCCATGTGGATGCGGGAAATCCCAATTATTGTTCTGAGGACGGGGTGCTGTTCAATAAGGAGAAAACCGTCCTGATCTCCTGTCCCGGAGGGAAAAGCGGAAGCTACACCGTACCGCAGAGCGTCACCAGCATTGCGGAGTATGCTTTCTCCAGCAGCAATCTGTCGGAAATTGTCTTCCAGGAAGGGCTCACGAGCATTGGCGATCTTGCATTTGTTGAATGCAAGCTGAGCCGCTTGGAACTTCCCGCCAGCCTGACCCATATCAGCGCGTCTGCCTTTAGCGTCTGCTACAGCCTGACAGATATCTATTACGCTGGCAGCGAAGAACAGTGGAATCAAATTATTAACGAGGTATACAACGAAGATCTTGAGAACATCACCATCCACTATAACTATTCTTCGGCTACTGTCGTCGCCTCCGGCACCTGCGGTGCGAACGGGGACAACCTGACCTGGACCCTGCTCAGCGACGGCGCGCTGACTGTCTCCGGCGATGGCGCGATGACGGATTACAGTTTCGAGAATAGGGCTCCCTGGTTCGAATACAGAGATTCCATTATAGCCGTGGTCATCGAAAGCGGAGTCACCAATATCGGCAGCATGTCGTTCAGCAGCTGTAATCACCTCGAAAGTGTCGGGATGCCGGACAGCGTGACGCGTATAGGCATTTATGCGTTTGCCTGGTGCCAGTCGCTGACGGAGATGGCCCTGCCGGATCATCTGAACTACATCGGAGAATCCGCCTTTGATTTCTGCCGGGGGCTGAAGTCCGTCACGCTGCCCGGCAGCCTGACCGTGCTGGGAGACAGAGCGTTCATGAATGCCGGCCTGACCGAAGTGAAGGTACAAAGCGGTACGGAAACTGTAGACCATTATTTCTACGAGCCGGACAATCAGGGACAGCCGCGGCTTTACCGGGTGGCGCTTCCGAAAAATACCACAGTGGGAGCGATGCCGTTCCAGGAAAGCGCACTGCCCACCAATATGCACCCGGATTTCACCAGCCCCTCCGCGCTTGCCACAATTGATGAGGAAGCGTTCTTCGGGACAGCCGCGAGCTTTATTTGGCTGGCGGATGGCGTGACCTCGATCGGCGACCGTGCGTTTGCTGGGTGCGAAGGACTCCGCTTCATCCGTATTCCGCGTCAGTGCACCAGCATCGGTACGGACGCCATTCCGGCAGGCGTGACGATCCTGTGCGAAAGGGACAGCGCCGCTGAGCAATATGCCAGTGATCACAACTGCACACCCCTGCTTTTTACCATAGGAGGAAACGGCTAACAGAGCAGCCGGAGGCTGCCGCGGACTGAACCTGAAAGCGGTTACCGTTGACGAAGAGCGAAAAACCACTTTCAGTATTGGACGAAAAAATCATAGAATTTGATCAGCAAAGCGCCGCTCCGCACGAACAGACAGGCCGCGCGGAGCGGCTGATCTTTGGAGACGAAAGAAGCGCCAGGAGGGCGAATGACGAAAACCCGAACATTCCCTTTTCCCTACTGTACCAGGGAAAAACATCCGGTTTTCAACGCTTTTTCAACAGTTTTTCAACGGTTTTTCAACGAAAAAATCGGTTTTTTCAACGCTTTTTCAGCTTGCCTTCCTATGGCCTTTGTGGTAAGCTTTCATTGTCCGAAGAGAAGGACGTCAGGCAATCAAGCCCGGCGTCCTTTTCTATTGGAAAAAAGCGGCCGCATTGGAAAGAAGGTAGGAGGTAGGAAGTAGGAGGGAGGAGGTTTTTGGTCGGAGTGAGGGGTCAAATCCGGTCAGGCGGAAATTACGCATTAAGCATTACGAATTACGCATTCTGCTATCCACCTCCTCCCTCCTCCCTGCGAGCGAACTACCTCCTACCTAAAACGAAAGGAGTGTTGTATCATCCAAACCCAACCACAATCACAACCCATTGCACTGAGCGCTCCCGCGCTGGCCAGGTCGCTGGCGCCGGGGGCGCTTTCCCGTGTCGGGCGGATCGCCCTGGACGAAAAGACGGACCCCAAGGTCGTTCTGACCGCGGCGAAGCTGATCCTCTGGGCGACAGGGCTTTCGGAGCCGCCCGGCGAGGGAGAACAGGAGCTGGAGCTGCGGTTTTCCCCGGAGGACGCCGATGGAGATTAACCGCCGCCTGTTCAACCCGATCTATTTTCCCTACCTGCGGGAGCGCCGCAGGTACCAGATCTTCTTCGGCGGGTCGTCGTCGGGGAAGAGCGCCTTCCTGGCCTCCCGCTGCGTGCTGGACGCCCTGCAGGGAAGGAACGTCCTGATCGTCCGCAAGGTGGCGCGGAATCTCCGCTCGTCCTGCTGGAACGAGACGGTCAAGGCCATCGACCGGCTGAAGCTCCGGGCCTATTTCACCATCAGCCAGTCCGAGTTCCTGATCACCGCGAAGCGGGGCGGGGGACAGCTGATCTTCGCCGGCATGGATGACGCGGAGAAGATCAAATCCCTGACCCCGGCCCACGGGGTGCTGACGGACGTGTGGATGGAGGAGGCTACCGAGTGCCGCTACAGCGATTACAAGCAGCTGGACAAGCGTCTGAGGGGCTGCTCCGTCCACCAAAAGCGCCTGACCCTTTCCTTTAACCCCATCGCCCGCACCCACTGGCTGTTTGAGGAGTTTTTCTCCGCCTGGCAGGACGGGCCGGCGGGGGCTCCGCCGCCGGCCCAGGCAGATACGACCGTTCCGGGGCGGTCGTTTTTTTCCAAGGACCTGTGCATTTTGAAGACCACCTACAAGGATAACCGTTTCCTGAGCGACGACGATGTAAAGGCCCTGGAAAGCGAAAAGGATCCCTACTATTACGACGTCTACACCCGAGGGGACTGGGGCGTCAACGGGGACGTCGTCTTCCGCACCTGGCGCGCCGAGGACCTGAAGGAAGTTGCGCCCCGCTTCCCGGACAGGCGCTACGGCCTGGACTTCGGCTTTTCCAAGGATCCGTCCGCCTGCGTCTGCTGCGCGGTGAGCGAGCGCTCCCGGACGATATACATCTTTTCCGAGCTCTGGGAGACAGGCCTCACCACCTGGGAGCTGGCGCAGAAGCTCCGGCCCTTTCTTAGGGAGGCGTCCGTGACCTGCGACAGCGCGGAGCCCCGCTCCATCGAGGAGCTAAAAAGGCTTGGGATCAACGCCCGCCCCGCCCGCAAGGGGCCGGACAGTGTGCTGCACGGCCTGCAGTGGCTGCGGGGGTATCAGATCCTGGTGGACCCGTCCTGCAAAAACATGATCCGGGAATTGTCCGAGTACCGCTGGAAGGAGGACAAGCAGCGCATGGGCAAGCCCAGCCCGGAGGGGGAGGACCACCTGATCGACGCCCTGCGCTACGCCCTGGAGGACGAGCAGCTGGCCCGCCGGGCCGCCCTGTACAGGAAAGGAGGGATGCTACCATGATCACCCTGTCCAGGGAATACTGGACCGAGCCGCCGTCCGTCTCCGTGCTGGCGGCGGCGGTGCGCCGCCACCGGGCGGAGGTGCCGCGCTATCAGCGCCTGCGCCGCTATTTTGCCGGGCGGAACGATAAAATCCTCTGCCGGGGCGAAGAGGGCCTGCCCCACCCCATCGCCCGGTACATCGCCCTGATGTCCTCGGGCTATCTGACCGGCCGACCCGTCCGCTACGAGGCGGAGGGCCAGGAGGAGGCCCTTCGGGAAATGGAGGCGATGCTCTCCTTAAGCGCCTCGGACAGCGTGGACAGCGAGCTGTCCCTGAACGCCTCCATCTGCGGCAAGGGGGTCGAGCGGGTGTACACCGGGCCCGACGGCCTGCCCCACACCGCCGCCCTGTCCCCGGAGGAGGCCTTCGTGGTGTATGACGACACCGTGGCCCACGAGCCCCTGTTCGGCGTCCAGCTGATCTGCCGGCAGAAGCCGGACGGAAGCCCCGACGGGGTGATCGCCGAGGCCCTGACCGCCTCCGCCTGCTGGCGCTTTACCGCCCCCTCGCTGGAGGGAATGGGCCAGGCGTCCCTGGTGTCGCGCAGCCCCCACTGCTTTGGCGGCGTGCCCCTGGTGGAATACTGGAACAACTTCGACGAGACGGGGGACTTTGAGGCCGTCCTCCCCCTGATCGACGGCTACGACGCCCTGCAGACCGACCGCCTCCAGGACAAGGAGCGCTTCGCCGATTCCCTCCTGGTGCTGACCGGCTGCCAGCTCCGCCAGACCTACCACACCCGGACCCGGACGGACGCAAACGGGAACGTGATTGAGGAGCAGGTGCCCGATGCCCCGCCCGAAAAGAAGCTCAAAAAGGACCGCCTGCTGACCCTGCCGGACAGCAACGCCTCCGCCCAGTACCTGTCAAACACCTTCCACGAGGCGGATACCGAGGTCCTGCGGGCGGCCCTCCGCGAGGACATCCACCGCCTGAGCCTGGTGCCGGATCTGTCCGACCGGTCCTTTGCCCAGAACCTGAGCGGGGTGGCGATGCGGTATAAGCTGATGGGCCTGGAGCAGCTGGCGGCCATCAAGGAGCGGTGGTTCCGCGAGGCGCTGAAAACCCGGCTGCGGCTCTTCTCCGCCTGCCTGTCCGCCCTGGGCCGTCCGGCCCTGGACGCAGAGAAGACGTCCGTCCGCTTCACCCGCTCCCTGCCCCAGGATCGGGAGGAAAATGCCCGGGTGATCTCCCTGCTCCGGGACACGGTGCCCAGGGAGGCCCTGCTTTCCCTGCTGCCGGAGGAGGCGGGGGAAATCAAAAAACCGCGGAACCCGCCGGAGGAAAGCGAGTGACGGACTTCCGCGATGAACTGGTTTCGGAGCTTATTTGGAAGGCCAGGGAGCAGGACGGCTTTTTTACCCTCTGCCTGACGGACGGCACGACCCTCTGCGCCAGGCCCGTGGCCTGGGCATACGGGAAAGGAAAGCGCTCTCCTGTGCGCCTTCTGATCACAACCCCGGAGGGCAGAGTGCGCCGCCTTTCCGCGGACAGGCTGGAGGGCTTTTCGCCGCCGCCCTTCGGGCGGTAAGGGTCAGATGGGGGCGGCCTGCTCGATGGCGCGAAGCCTTCTGTAGCAGCTGACGATGAGAAAAACGCCCGCGCCGACCCAGGCGGCCGCTTCGGCCAGGTAAACGCCCCAGTAACCGATCAGCTTGGGGAGCAGCAGGGCGGAGGCTACCCGCAGCGCCAGCTCGATGAAGCCGGAAATCATCGGGGCGATCGTGTCCCCCAGCCCCTGGAGGGTGGAACGGTAGACGAACAGCAGGTAGAGCATGGGCAGTCCGGCGGCCATGACGGTAAGGAAATCGGCCCCGAAGGCCATGACCTGCTCGGTGATCCCGGGCTCTTCCCGGATAAACAGGGACAGCAGGGGCCTGCTGAAGCCCACCATCAACAGGCCGATCAGCATGGCCAGGACAAAGCTGATCTGGGCGGCGCGGCGCAGGCCGGTCTTGACCCTTTCGGTTTTGCCTGCGCCGATGTTCTGCCCGGTGTAGGTGCCGGCGGCGTTCCCAAGGGCGGTGCCCGCGACCTCGATCAGGCCCTGAAAGCGGGCGGCCGCGTTATACCCCGCCATAAAGATAAAGCCGAAGGAGTTGACCACCCCCTGGAGGATCAGCCCGCCGACGGAAATGATCAGGTTCTGAAAGGCGATCGGGAAGCCGAGGCGGATCAGCCGCCGGATCATCCCCCGGTCGGGCCGGTAATCCGCCTTCTCCGGCTGGAGGCAGGGAATTTTGAGCACAGCCCGCAGGCAAAGGCCCATGGACACGGCCTGGGCGATGACCGTGGCGTAGGCCCCGCCGTTGGTCCCAAGGCCCAGGGAGCCCACGAACCACCAGTCCAATAAAATATTGACGATGGTGGAAAAGACGAGGGCCAGCAGCGGGGTCCGGCTGTCCCCCAGGGCGTGGAGAAAGCCGCTGAAGCTGTTTAACAGCATCACCACCGGCAGGCCGGCGTAGATGATCCGCAGATAATTCTCCGTCATCCCGATCGTTTCATCCGGAGAATTCATCATCACCAAAACGGGGTGCAGGAGCAGCTGGCTGGCGCACTCCAGCAGGATCGTCGCGCCGATGGAAATCAGGTAGCTCTGGGCCACCGTGCGCCGGAGGTCCGCAAAGCGTTTTCCCCCGTAGCACTGGGCCGCGTAAATGGAATAGCCCTGGGCCAGGCCCATGGGTACGGACAAAACGGCCCAGTCCAGCCAGCCGGAGGCGGAAACGGCGGTCAGCGCGGTGACCCCGAGAAGCCTTCCGATGATCAGGGAATCGACCAGGCTGTACAGCTGCTGGAGCATGTTCCCGGCCAGAATGGGCAGAGCGAAGATCAAAATGAGCCGGACGGGAGAACCGGCGGTCATATCCTTAGTGCGTGCCAAAGCAATCTCCTGGGGCAGGCGGAGCCTGCGTTTTTTGCCCGGCACGCGCTAAAAGGGAAGCATCCGCGCCGGGCGCAACCATTATATGCCCGCCGCGCCGAAAACACAACGAAGAAATCGCATACAGAAAGGAGTACCGAAATGACACAAGAAACCACCGAACAGACCAACTTAACCCTCGAGGAGCGCGAGCAGGCCCTCCTCGCCCGGGAGCAGGCCCTCGCCCAACGGGAGCGGCAGGAGGCCCTGCAGCGGGGCCTTTCCGCCCGCGGGCTGCCCCCGGCCCTGTCCCCCTTCCTGGACGGCGGCTCGGCGGAAGAAACGGACCAGGCCCTGGACGCCTTGAGCGCCGCCTGGGAAGAGGCCGTCCAGACCGGTGTGCGGGACCGCCTCCGCATGACGCCCCCCGCAGCGTCAGGAGCCCTGCCGCCAGCCCCGGACGAGGCAGTGAGGCGGGTCAGAGCGGCCATGGGGCTGAAAAATGCGTAATGCGTAATTCGTAATGCGTAATTGAATCTGGTCCGCGCCTGTCCGTAACCGGCGCTTGCGCCGTATCTCCATTACGCATTACGCATTAAGAATTAAGCATTCGAAATTACGAATTTAAATTTATAGGAGGTATTCATTCGTGCCTAACAATATCGAATTATTCAAGTCCTGTGTTCCTTTGTTGGATGAAGTATATAAGGAATCGTCCCTGACCGGGGTGCTGGACGGGGCGGCGGAGCTGGCGCAGGCCGGGGCCAATGCCGACGAGCTGATCATCCCCATGATGGAAATGAGCGGGCTGGCCAACTACAACCGGGCCAGCGGCTATGTGCAGGGCGACGTCGTCCTCACCCAGCAGACCGTCAAGTGCAATTTTGACCGCGGCCGCATGTTCTCCGTCGATTCCCTGGACGACGCGGAGACCGCCGGCATCGCCTTCGGCCGCCTGTCCGGCGAGTTCATCCGCACTCGCGTCGTGCCGGAGCTGGACGCCTTCCGCCTGGCGAAATACGCCTCCTTCAGCGGGGTGGAGGTCACGGCCGGGGCCCTGTCCACCGGGGAGGACGTGGTGGAGGCCCTGCGCGCCTGCGTTACCCACATGGACGATCGGGAGGTGCCCTACGACGGCCGCGTCCTCTTTATCCTGCCCGGCCTGCGCGGCCTGATCGAGGACCTGGACACCACCAAATCCCGCGCGGTGCTGGCCCGCTTTTCCCAGGTGATCAGCGTGCCCCAGACCCGCATGTATTCCGCCATCACCCAGACGGCCTCCGGTTATCAGAAGGCCCAGGGGGCGAAGGACCTGTCCTTCCTGTGTGTGCATCCCTCCGCCGTCATCCAGTTCCAGAAGCACCTGGCCCCCAAGATCATCACCCCGGAAATGAACCCGGACGCGGACGCCTGGAAGTTCGGCTACCGGTGCGTGGGCATCGCCTCCGTATATCACAACAAGACGGACGGCGTCTACGCCCACACCGCTCCTTAAGGGAGGACGCCGTGCGGGAAGAAGAACTGCTCTTGACCCTGAAGGCCTGGCGGGAGGACCGGGGAGAGCCGGACGCCCTCCTGCTTTCTGCCCTGCGGCAGGCGCTCACCCTGCTGTCCGGGCGGACCGGTTTGACCGACCTTCCCGAGGCCCTGGCCCCGGCCGCGCTGGAGCTGGCCGCCGCCGCCCTCAACCGCCGCGGGCAGGAGGGGGAGGCCGTCCGGCGGGAGGGAGGATTGTCGGTCTCCTTTGGCGGGCTGTCCCCGGAAACTGCCCGCCTGATCCGCCGCTATCTGCCCGCGGAGGCGGGCTTCCCCGATGCACCCGGCGCTTAACCGCCGCCCGTTCCTGCTGGCCTCGCCCGGGGCGGAGGGCTACGAAAACGTCCGCCCCTTCCGCCCCGGCGTGAACCGGCGTCTGCGGGCCCTCCCCGGGGAAAACCGCTTCCGGGAAACCCTGACCCTCTACTGCGACCGGGAAACGTCCGTCTCTCCGGGAGACGGCGTATTCCCGGCGGACGAAACCGATTTTCAAACGCCCCTGTACCTGATTCGGGAGGTCAGGGAATATCCGGAACACGTGGAGGCGGAGGCGGAGAGATTTAGGTAGGAGGTAGGAGGGAGAAGGGAGGAGGTATATGGTCTGAGTGAGGAGTGAGCGCTCCCTGCGGTCGCTCAGTGAGGAGTTAATAGCGAATGCGTAATTCGTAATGCGTAATGCATAATTTCTGCTGCGGGCTGCATCCTTTTATCGGACCAATTTCAACTCCTCACTCCTCACTCCTAATTCCTCACTAAAAAATAAGGAGTTTGATTTTGAAAGAAAGAACAGAGAAGCGAGATACAAGTGTTGTGCGGAAGGACGGGGGCGGGAGGCAAGAGGGCGGGGGGCGGCTGCCGGAGGACTTGCGGGCCCTGTCGCACCGGATCCGGCGGTCCGAAAAAGCCTATGAGAGGATGAACGGGAAACGCCATGACTGATTTTCTGATCGACGGCCTGCCCATCCCCGCGCCGGCGGGCCTGCGCAGGACCTTCCTGCCCCTGGGCAGCCGGGACCGAACCGCCGGCGGGGACCTGGCGCTGGAGCAAAGGGGCTTCAAGCAGCGCCTCCTGCTCACCTGGGCGGACCTTCCCCCGGAAAAAGAGGCGGCCCTCCGCGCGGCCCTGACCCGGGAGCCCTTTTTTACCCTGACGGTCCCCGGAGGCTACGGACAGCCTGCGGAAGCAACCGTCTGCTGCCTGCTTTCCTACGAAACTGCCATCGGCCCAGCACCGGCAGGAGTCCCGTTGTTGGTGGAAAGCGTTAGGGCGGAACTGGAAGAGAAGTGAGGAATGAGGAGTGAGGAGTGAGGAGTTGAAATTTGTTACGATACATTCGCTCAGCCAAATTCAACTCCTAATTCCTCACTCCTAACTCCTAACTATTGCGAAAGGAGCTCGATGCATATGTCTACATTGATTTTATCTGTTCCCCCCTTCACCCTCAAGTCCACCTGGGTGGGGATGGCGAACCCGGGGCAGTATGCCCAGCTGACCGTGCCGTCGGAGGCCAATCGGAATGTCGTGTACGGGGTGTCTGCCCTGCCGCGCGGGGCCGTCGTTGAAAGCGCGGTCCTGACCGTGGAGCGGACCCTGTCCGGGCCGGGGACCTTTCTGGTCCAGCGCAGCCCGGAGCTGACGCAGGACCTGCGGGCCCTGATTCAGCCGGAGATCTCCGGGAGCTTCCCGGACCTTACGGTGAACTTTTTCTTCCAGGCCGCGGCCACAGGCGGGTCGGGCTTTCACGAGGTGCGGGCGGAAGTATCCTCAGCCGAGCTGACCATCTCGTATACCCTGCCCGACGACCCTACGCCGGAGCCGAAGCCGGACGCCGCCCCCTTCCGCGCCCCGGCCAGGAAAGTGACGCCCAGGGGCGTCCTCCAGTTCCCCGACGGCAGCCGCCTGGCGGTCGGGGCGGAGAGCATCCTGTCCTTCCGGGTGGATCAGGGGGTGGACGACGGGCCGCTGCTGGGAAAGGCCTGCGCGGCGATGCTCTCCGTCCGCCTGGCCAACGCGGAAGGCGAGTGGATGCTGGGCGGGTCCCTCCGGGGCAACCGCCCCCTGTTGGGCGCGTGGCTCAGCCTCTTCCTGGCCGGGGAGGGGGAAAACGGGCCCTTCAGCGTCCCCCTCGGGTCCTTCCGCCTGGAGGAAATGGCCGGCGAGGAGAACGGTCTGTTCCTGGAGCTGCGGGGCTTTGACGCGATGGCCGCTTCCCTGGAAAAGCCCTGGCAGCCCCTGGCCCTGCCCGCCACGCTGAACGATCTCAAAAACCGGGCCGTCGCCCTGGGCGGCCTGCCCGTCTCCGGCAGCCTGCCGTGCAACGGCGGGACCTCCTGCGCCGTCCAGCCGGTCCCGGCGGAGGGCGGAACCATCCGGGAGGCCCTGGCCAACATCTGCGGGGCGGGCGGGGCCTTTGCCTTGATCGCCCCGGACGGCACGCTTCACATCCGGGCCGTGAACACGGCGGGGGAGACGCCCGTCCAAATCGGGCCGGACCAGACCCTCCGCCTGTCCCATGACGAAAGGGCCTTCTCCTTCCGCCATCTGCTGGTCCAGCCGGACGGGACCGCCGGGGCGGAGGACCTCAGGGCCTTTTCCCTGGACGAAAGCGAGCCCACGGGAGAAAACGCCCTGTTGATCCGGAGGAACCCGCTCTTTCCCTATAACAGCCCGCAGCTGGGTACCCTTTCGGAACCGCTCAAAGCCGCCCTGACCGGGGCCGGGTGGCAGGCCCTCAGCTTGACCTGGCGCTGGGAGCCCGCCGCCGTCCTGGGGACCCCGCTGGAGGTCACGACCAGGGACGGAAACGTGATCCGCTCCGTCCTGTGCGGCCAGTCCATTTCCTGGGACGGAGGCCTCAGGGCGGAGGCGTGGTGCGGAGTCGAAACGGGGGTTGATAGGTAGAAGACTTTTTAGGTAGGAGGTAGAAGGAAGAAGGGTTCTGAGGGCCCGGAAAACTGTCCAGTGGACAGTTTTCACCGAAGAACGGGCCGGCAGGCCCTGGTGGAGATTTATAGAGTGGAGAGTTTTCGCGCGCTCTGCGCGCAGAGTGGAGAGTGGAGTTAGAAAGTGTGATCAAAAAACCGCCCGCGGGCGGCGGGCGGTCGGGATGTGAATTTTTGGTTCCATCAGTTCGGGGAATCAGGGTAAGTGTAGGTCAGGTTGTTGTCCTTGCAGTATTGGGCGGCGTAGCTGTCCCGGGGGACGGTGAAGGTGACGTAACGGCTTTCCTCAAATGCGTCTTTTCGTATGGAAGTGACGGTGGCAGAAATCGATATATCCGTCAGGTCGTAGCAGAAACCGAATGCGGCGGACCCTATGGTGGCAACGCCGTTCGGAATGATCACAGCGGGAAGTCCACACCGTACAAAAGCACAATCTTCAATGGAAGATACGCTTTCGGGAATCTTCACGGAAGTAAGGTTGGTGCAGAAATCAAAAGCGTGGTCGCCAATCTTGATAAGGCTGTCTGGAAAGGTAACGGCGGTAAGGTTTTCGCACCAATAAAACGCAGCATCGCCGATGGATCTGGTCCCCTGTGGGATGGCGTATTCCTTGCTGGACCTGGGTATCGGGTACCAGATCAGCCGTCTGTCGGTTTTGTCAAAGAGAACCCCGTTGATTGTCTCTAATACCGGATGATCAGGGGAAACAGAGATCTCTGTCAGGCTTCTGCAGCCCTGGAACGGATTGGTTCCTATGGAGATGACGCTATCAGGTATTGTTATGCTGGTGAGACTTGCACAAGAATAAAACGAAGAATTTCCAATAGAAACGACACCTTCAGGGATAGCTACCTCGGAAAGACTTAGGCAGGAGGTAAACGCATCGTCCCCGATAGAAGAAAGGTTTTTGGAAAGAGTGATGGCGGTGAGGCTGTGACAATGTCCGAATGCTTTGTCGCCGATCTGTTCAACGCTGTCAGGAATAATGATGACGTCAAGATTTTCGCAGCCATAAAAAGCTTCGTTTCCGATGGAAGCGATACCGTCCGGGATGACAACGGAAGTAAGGTTTCCACATTCATAAAATGCGCCTCCGCCGATGGAAACGGTGCCCTGAGGGATGACATATTCCGAATCGTCTTTGAATGGAGGATACCAAATCAAACGTTTGTCCTTTTTACTGAAGAGGACGCCGTCAATGATTTCCAAAGCCGGATGATCCGGAGAAACAACGACGTCTGTCAGATTGTCACAACGTTGAAACGGATTGTACTCGATGGAAGTAATGCTGTCCGGGATGATGACGGAGGAAAGGCTTTTACAATAGGTAAACGCACTTTCCCCAATAGAGGTGGTACCCTGGGGAATAGCGTATTCTGAATCGGTTCTGGATAAAGGATACCAAATCAGACGCTTGTCCTTTTTGCTGAAGAGAACGCCGTCATTGATTTCCAAGAGCGGATGATCCGGAGAAACAACGATCTCTGTCAGTCTGTCACAACCCAGGAAGGGATTCAAACCAACGGAAATGACGCTGTCAGGAATAAACACTGAGGTGAGAGGACAGCTTTCAAAAGCATAGTTTCCGATGGATAAGAGGCTGTCGGGAAGATGAATTGTGGTCAAGCCAAGGCTGAGCCAAAAAGCAGAATTCCCAATGGATGTGACGCCGTCCGGAATAGAAACAGAAATGGGCGAGGAGATAACGAAAGATTCGTCACCGAGGGAGGTGACTTTTGCGCCGTTCAGAACGGACGGAATCACCAATTCCCGTTCATGCCCGTAATACTTGAGAATTTCCGCGGTACCGTCCGGAAGCAGAACATATTCATAATCCCCTGCGGTCAGTATCTCAGGCGCAGCCGTTTCCGCGGGAGCGGTATGGCACAGCCCCCCGGACAGGATACATATGCACAGAAGAACCATCATCATTCGTTTCATGGGTTGCTCCTCCTTTTCATTATCATATGATCATCGAGGGAAAAAAGCAAGCAATGAAGTTGTAAAATACTTGCCTCTGTTCAGCGGCCCACTGAACAGAGGCAAAGGGCGGGAGGTACATGATTGATCAAAGCAAAGGATTTTATTGAACAAATACAAATCCCCCTCCGGGAAGGATGGGGGTATATTTACGGCACGGCGGGGAAGCTGTGGACGAAGGAGCTGCAGGAGCGGCTGAACCGGACGGGGGACGAAAAGCGGGCCATGTCCCGCCGCTGCGGGGGAAAATGGATCGGGAAACGGGTGACGGACTGCTCCGGCCTGGTCTGCTGGGCGGTCCGTCAGCTGGGCGGGAACGCCGTCCATCACGCCCGGTATCTGTACACGGACGGCTGCCGCAAAAAGGGCAGGCTGACAGGCGGCAGGCGGGAGGATGGGACCGTCCCGCTGCCCGGGTCCCTCGTGTTTCTAAAGGGCAGGAAGGACCATATCCACCACGTGGGGGTCTACATCGGGGAGAGCCCTTGCTCGGAGGAGGACGGCCGGCCCGGGGAAGGGACCGTCGTCGAAGCCAGGGGAGCCCGGTACGGGGTGGTGACCTCGCCCCTGCGCCGCTGGGAATACTGGGGAGAGCTGAAAAACGTGGACTACACGGACGGCCGTGAGGCCGGAGGAAAGGAGGAATAAACGAATGAAGGAAAAACTGTGCCGTGTGATCGCGGCGGCGGGCGGGGCGGCCGCCTCGTTCCTGACGGGGGTCCCGCCGGTTTTGTGGGTGCTGGTCGCCGTCATGAGCCTGGACTACGTCACGGGCCTCCTCTGCGGCTGGACAGGGGTCAGCGACAAGACGCCGCACGGCGGCCTGGACAGCGGGGCGGCCTTCAAAGGGCTGATGAAAAAGGCCCTGATCCTGATCGTCGTCCTGCTGGCGGCCCTGCTGGACCAGGCGGTTTCGATGGGCGCGGGCGCTCCCTTCGACGCCGTCACCGGGGCGACCTGCCTGTGGTTCATCGCCGGCGAAGGGATCTCCATCTTGGAAAACGTGGTCCGAATGGGCGTCAGGGTGCCGGCGGTCCTGACCAGGGCCCTGGAGCTGATGAAAACCCGGGGAGAAAACGACCCTTCCCCCGGAAACGGGGGTGAAGCCGGCTGATGTTTACACAGGGCAATCGCATGAAATATTGGCGGATACAGACAAAGGGGTTATGAAGGGGGCATAGCCCCCTTCAGGGAAATCCGCCCAGGGGGTGGCATTGGCGGGGG
>OCTW011513023.1_pt1 | contig 50799 bp, 42 predicted proteins | sample 1539671 | NCBI WGS metagenome assembly OCTW01 (sample SAMN02144230, study PRJEB22623) | gut metagenome | biome: sheep rumen | host: Ovis aries | place: New Zealand | reverse complement strand
CTGATGGCGCTTCCAGAACATCTGATTCATTGCACCGTAAGTTTTCCATGAATAGTCGGCTGGTAAAAATGCAATGGCGGATTTCTTGTCGGTTACGCCTTTGTTGTTCTTTGGAAAATCCAGTAAAAGCTGATGCCATTCGTAGAGGTGAATCAGAACATCTCGTACATTTTTGTCGCGGCTCCAGTGAGCTTCTTTTTTGCTTGGCTGGCCTGAAAAATCAAATGGAGTGTTGAGTTCCTTTTCAGTAAGTCCGTCAATAAGGCTCATAAGTGATTCATAATTTTCCTGTGCTGCTTTGAGCAGGTCTTCTTTGTTATGTGGTCTTGGCATGGTTTGTCCTCCTGAGTTTTTAGATGCCCGGGACATGCTTCGAGAGCCTCAGCAACCGCCCGAACATGACATAAGTATATCACGGGGCACGTTAGGCAAAAAGAAACAGCTTGTTGCTTTTTGAAGACGCACGGATGAGGGCGACGTAGCCGGCAGATTACTCCTTCCAGTGCTTGAGCTGCGAGAGCATGCTGTCGTACAATTTGCGGCGCTCATCATCACTCTGATTCTGCGGATTCGGCATATGCTGCAAAAGAAAATCAATCAGCGAATCCTTCTGCTTATATATAAACTCGCCGTCCATATAGCACCATTTGCAGTAATCTTCGTTAAAACTGTTATCCGACTCGCGGCTAATCATGGAATCTTCGGTAAGAGGCATTCCGCAGCACTGGCAGAAAAGCTGACGCGGCGATCCCAGCAGCGTATTTATAGAAACATTAAACTCGCGCGAAAGAACCTTGAGCATTTCGGGATTCGGTTGTGTCTCCCCGGTTTCCCAGCGGCTCACAGCCTGCCTTGTAATGTTTACGCGCTTTGCCATTTCTTCCTGAGTTAGATTATTTTTTTCGCGAAGGTTTTTAAGTATTTCGAAAACTTCCATTCGGTGCCTCAATTTTGTTTGTTAGTATAATTATAGCACGCATTTAGAAAATTTGTAGGACGTGCCCGCTTGCCTTTGGAAGTCTGTCGGGAGCCTTTAAAATTTATAAATCACTTTATAAGCTTCAATCAACTTTTCCAGCGACCAGGCAGCATTTGCAGGACTGGTACTAGGCAGGCATTCAACTGTCAGATGATAGCGTTCTTCATATTTTTCTGCACAAGTTTTTTTCCAGAGTGAAAAGGCAGTTTTTCCTGTGCAGAAAAGGCGTTTGATTTTCGAATGCCCCAAGAGCTCTTCAAAGTCGTTAGGAATTGCATTTTTAATAGAAGAATCTGCGGCGCCGGAAATCTGGCAGCTGGCAAGCACGTCCCAAAGAGCAATATGATAGCGAAGCAGAAAATCACGACGTTCAGAAATTGCAGCCTCTCTGTCAGGAGAGTTATTGGGATTGTGCAGGGACTCACCAAAAACGGCCGGCAGCACTTTCCAGAATCTGTTTTGAGGATGCATATAGAAAAATCCCGCTTCACGGCTTTTGGGAGAAGGCATGGTTCCAAGAATCAGAACCTGACTTTCAGAATTCCAGACTGGCGGTATTTGATGAATTATTTTTTGTAAATCCGTTTTTTCTGCAAGTTCCATACCTTTAGAGTAGCAGATTTTTTTGTTTTTGTTCCATTCCTGTGTTCAAGTTTCAAAATTTACATACAATTAACATAAAATCTCTATCATTTTGGTTTTTTAGAAGTTATATTAAAAATTATGATAACTGTAATAAATCAGATTTTAGGATTTGTTGGTTCTCTTTGTCTGCTGCTTTTTGGAATGGAGATGCTTTCGAATGGTATTCAAAAAGGGGCGGGGAACAGCCTCCAGTCCTTACTCCATAAAATTTCGGGGAACAGATTTACTGCGGTTCTTACAGGCCTTGCGGTTACGGCAATAATTCAGTCTTCCGGTGCAACTACGGTTATGGTGGTCAGTTTTGTAAATGCCGAAATTATCAGTCTTACTCAGGCCATTGGAATTATTTTTGGTGCAAATATCGGAACTACTGTTACAGCCTGGATTGTTTCTCTTTTTGGTTTTTCTTTTAGCGTAGAAGCAGCGGCAATTCCTCTGTTCGGCTTCGGTTTCATCTTAAAATATTTCAAAAAATTCAAAATCCATAATTTTTCTGACTGTTTTATGGGTTTTGCACTTTTATTTATGGCTTTAGGCCTGCTCAAAACTTCCATGAATCTAAAACCTGAATCTGTATCATTCCTTCAGAAATTTCAGGATTTAAACTTCGCAGGGCTTTTGCTTGGTGTTTTGGTTGGTACAGTTTTTACAGCCCTGATTCATTCATCTTCCGCCACAACAGCAATTGTTCTGACCCTTTCTGCAAATGGATCTCTGCCATGGGAACTTGGAGCTGCAATGGTTCTGGGAAGCAATATTGGTTCAACTGTAGATGCTGTAATGTCATCTTTTGGAGCTAGCGTTAATGCAAAACGAACTGCCGCTGTCCACGTTGCTTTTAATGTGACTGGAACTTTTCTGGCTTTAATCTTTTTCCAGCCTTTCCTAAATCTTATTGATTTTATTGTTCCTGGCCAGCCTGCACAAAACATTACAAGTCATATTGCCATGCTGCATACGGTTTTTAATATTTCTGCCACAATCCTTTTTCTGCCTTTTGTAAAACAGATTGCCCATATTACAGAAAAATTGATTGTGGAAAGCCAAAAAGAAAAAGATGCTCATTATAAAATCCCAATCATCCTGCCAAAAAATCATGTAAGCACAGATTTGTACGCCTTTCAGATTCAAAAAGAAATTACTAAAATGGCCGGTCGCGTAATGGAGATGATGGATTTACTTAATCAAGGCCTTAATCAAAAAAAAGGCAGTCTGGAAACTCTAGCGGAAGAAATTAGTGAAAGGGAAGATTACGTTGATGAAATGAATCATGAAATCTCTTATTTTTTGCAAAAATGTTCCCGTCTTCCAAGTGCCAATCATGATGACCGCAACAATTATGCCAATATGATTTCCGTTATTCAAAATCTTGAAGATTTAAGTGACGAATGCTGTTCTATGATGCATTCACTTTGTAAGTTCAAAAAGGAATCCGAGTCATCATCACTAAAAAATCAAACAGCTGAATTAATTGACTATTTTAATCAGGTTCATATTTTTTATGAGCAGACTTGTACTTATATAGCCCTGGGTCTGTCTGAAATTGATAAAGTTCGCCTTTCTGATGTGGAAGATAAAATTGACAGAACTAAGCGGGAATTTAAAAAAGCCAGCCGAAAGCGAATTGAAAACGGCAGCAATGTAAAAGCTGAACTGAATTACTTGGATTTGGTTCGTAAAATTGAGAAGGCCGGAGATTGTATTTTTGGGGTTATTCAGGCTATTCAGCCAAATCTGGGGGACTCTATTCCTTCTGATGGCTCCGAAAAAAATCTTATAAGTGCTCAAAATGTAATTATAAATACAAAAAGCAGAAAGGCCTTTGTTTCTGGCAAAGAAGTTCAGCTTGCTGCTAAAGAATATGAATTACTTGCCTTACTTATGGAAAACAAAGGACAAATTGTTAGTCGCGAACAGATTCTTGAATCGGTCTGGAAGTATGATATGGAAATTGAAAGTCGAACTCTAGATGTCCACATCAGACTTTTAAGGCAAAAATTAAATAATCAGAAATTGATTGAAACTGTACGTGGTGTAGGATACAGAATCTCCTTTTAAGAAAAATGTCTCTGATGAAATAGTTAATAGATAAAAGAAATAGCAATTTATACTAATATCTATTATAATATTTTTCATGTCAGAAGAGATTTTATCGTTAATAAAAAGTAGTAATCGTGAAAATGCTGAAAAAAAACAGCTTAAAAAAAAGGCTGTGTGGTTGATTTTTACAATTGGTAATCAAGCTGATGGTAAAAATTTATATGCAATTCCAGCCGATTCTGTAAAAGAAATTTTACGGGATGCAACAGTTTTCCCTCTTCCTTTTGTACCACCTTATGTAAATGGTGTATTGAACCGTTATGGTGACCCTTATGTCGTAATAGATTCCGCTGTTCTTGAAGGAAAAGAAGCCCAACAGTCTATGCTTTTTATTGTTTTGAATGATGAAAGCCATACCTGCCTTCGTATTACAGATGTAAGAGACTTTTTTACAGCTTCTGAAAAAGATGTAATTCACTTTTCTGAAGAAGAACTTTCTGATTATTATGAAGGAACTTTAAAAGTAAATAATCAGGAAGTTTTTGTGTTAAAGGTTCAAGCTATTATAGAAAAAGTGGGAAAAGAAATTGCGGCAGCCTGAAAAATTCATTTGCATCACATATCCTCAAATAGATTTTCTTATCCCCAACGAGTATGTAGTTTCCTGTGTTGGTGTTAAAGATTTAAACATTTCTTTACTGCACGATCAAAATTCTGGAGTTTTTGATTTTGATGATGTAGCTAAAAAGTTTAACCAGCCCACTCGTGTTTCTGATATAAAAACAATGATTGTTTTAAGGGGGCGGGGTATTGGTAATATATCTATTGTTACAAACCAGGAGTGTAGAGTTAGTAATGTTCCTCTAAATACTTTCGGGCTTTTTTCAGATTCATATTCTTCTCAGTTTGAATCAATGGGTATTTTGGCCTGTAATTTTGATAAAGAAAGACTCAGACTTTTAATCAATGTTAAACAAATTATTGAATATATGAATAATAGTCTTCTGGAGGAATTATGATTTCTGTTCTTGTAGCCGAATCTTCTGCAGTTACTAAATCTGTCATAAAGGAAGTAATTCTAAAATCGAAAAAACTTTCGTGGATAGGTGAAATTTCTTCTTACAATGAATTAAAAAATTCAATTTCAAATTTAAAGCCAAACGTAATTGTTACAGATAAATCTTTTTTTGATGCAGACAGAAGTTCTACCCTTGCTGACTACTGCCACACATCCGAAATTCCAACTATTATTTTTAAAACTCCAGGCGAAAAGTCCACTTACTCATCTAAAAACATAAAATTTTTGGAACGACCAGAGTTTATTAGTTTTTCATCTACAAAACTTGATGAATATGCACTCTATTTGGAACAGGAAATTTTGGATATAAAATGCAATTTACTTTTAGAAAATCATCCCACATCTATAATTTCTACTGTAAATGAAGACGGTTCTCTTGTAAGTCAGTTGCACTCAGTTTCCATAGATTTTTCCAATCGAAAATACAAGGCTGTTTTGGTTGGAGTTTCAACTGGCGGCCCAGGAGCCCTTCTGGAATTGCTTAAGGGAATTGGAAATGGTTTTCCTCTTCCGATTTTTATTACCCAGCACATTGACTCAATCTTTGATAAAAATTTAATCGATTGGCTGTCTAGCGAGGCTAAAATTCCTGTTCATCTGGCAGAAAACAATATAAAACCATTACCAGGTCACGTATATTTTGCTCCAGCCGATGAGCACCTTACCTTTATCCCATATCCAGAAAATGATTTCCACATAATTCTTAACCACGATGCACCGGTCAATTTTTTAAGACCAGCTGTTGATAAAATGTTTGAAAGTGCCGCTAAAGTTTTTGGAAAAAATTGTATCGCCGTAATTCTTACAGGAATGGGTTCAGATGGAGCCAGAGAATGTCTTAATCTAAAAAATCTTGGGGCCTATACAATTACACAAGATGAAGCTTCTTGCGTTATATACGGAATGCCAAAAGCTGCTTACGAAATGGGAGCCGCCTGCGAAGTTCTTCCACTTAATCAAATTCCACAAAGATTATGGAATTTAGTCAGCTAGTTCAAGGGTTATATGATGGAAAAAGTTACTGATCAGCTTATAGATTATGTAAATTCGAAAATCCTCACTTACTCGGGCATTTATGTTGCAAAAACTCAGTATGCCTGTCTGGCTTCTCATATTGAAACTGTCGCCGCTGCTAGAGGAATTAGCCCTCAGGTCTTTTGTCAAAGTTTAATTCCTTTTTCAAAAGATTTTGACACAATAATTAATCTTGTTACCGTAAATGAAACTTACTTTTTCCGCGAAGAAAAGCAGTTCGACTTTTTGCGTGACCAGGTTTTCCCAAAATTTAGTGGAAAAAATCTTACTATCTGGACTTGCTGCTGTTCTACCGGCGAAGAAGCCATATCACTTTTGGCATTAGCACTTTCAATGAATGTAAATCTTACTATTTATGCCTCTGATATAGATGATAATGCTATGGAAACACTTTCTCGCGGCACATATTCACTTTATTCTTTGCGACCAGATGGCAAAAAGTATCACGACTTATTAAAACCATATTCCAGTCAGACTACAAATCAGATTATTTTTAATAAGGATTTTTTACATCGCATTCACAGTTTTAAGTTCAATCTTATTCAAGGAGAATTGTCAAAACTTCCATTTTTTGAAAATGTTGATATCATTTTTATGCGAAATGTCTTTATCTACTTTGATAAAGAAACAAGAAAACTCGTAACCCAAAAAGTTACTGAACGCCTTAAAAACGATGGCCTGCTGTTTTTTTCAATGAATGAAGTTGGATCAATCGACAATACAGTAATTCCTTCTGATATTTATAAAACAAATGAAGGTTCGGTTTACTATTTCATTAAAAATCATAATGAAGCAAAAAAAGCCTCTTGTATAAAACCAATTGATCAGCGTATGGAAGAAAAAAAGATTGAGAAGAAGAATAAAAAACTTCAAATGCAGGTCGAAAAAGTCAAACTGCAAAATTACATTAATAGTAATAATATAGAATCTTCTGAGTCAAGCTTAAAAATACTTCCATCATCTTCATCTGAATTTGTTGAAAATGGTTTTAATGCCAAAAAGGTCTACGAAAATGTTTGTCAGGAAATATCTCGTGGAGATTTTGTAAAAGCAAGAAACCTTGCCAGACAGATAAATGGAACAAGTCTTAAAAAGTACTCTTATTTTATGCAGGGCTATATTGAATATCATGCAGATAATAGGGCAGATGCAGAAACTTTTTTTGCTTCGGCAGAAAGCCTTTCTCCAGATTTTTGGCCGGCATTTTTTTACCATGGAATGGTACTCCGCGATATGGGAAGAAATGAAACCGCTTTATCATGTTTTTCAAAATGTAAAAAGCTGATTTCTGAATTTGGAAGTCAGATCCCTTATGATTTTGCCCTGGATTCCTTTAGTCCGGCTTATATTACATCTCTTTGTGAAACTTTTTCTAACTTAGGAGGTCTCTAATGAATCTCGATAAAAGTCTTTTTGTAGCAGATTACATTTCAGAAGCTCGCGATATTTTAGATTCCCTTGATGATATGGCAATTGCCTCTACAAAAGACAAAAGAAATACCTCTTGTTTAAAAGAAATCTTGAGACTTTTGCATACCTTAAAAGGTTCTTCCCGAATGCTGGAATATGTTCAGATAGAGAAGGTTGTAAATCATCTGGAAACCGTGTTTAAAAATATCCAGAATAATCAGACCGAAATCTCCAATAAAATTATTCAGCTGCTTATGGGCGTTGATGAAGTTCTTCGCAAGACTATTGAAGAAATTGAAGATGGGGGAGACGGCAGTTTAAGTCAGTACGAAACACTTCTTGAAAATATTGATAAAGCCCTTGAAGATGAAGATTTCAAAACAGATTTTTCTGAAAAAAACAAAAAAGAAGATGATAAAGGGACAAATGAAGATAAGGTAAGCGAAGACAATTCTGAATTCTTCCACGATTCCCAGACAATTAAAGTTCAAATTTCTCAAATTGATTCCATTTTACAGTCGCTCGATAAGCTGATTATGCGACAGATTAAACTTAAAAATGAAATTGAATTTCTAAAAAAAGATAGCGAACATAGAGAATTTCAGGCCTTCCAGGAACTTTCCGAAAACATTTCCGTTCTTGAAAATCAGAGTGTGGATATACAAAAAAATATTATTGCCCTTAGAATGCTTCCTTTCGACATGATTCTACGTCCAATTAAGCGTTCCATTGTTTCAGAGGCATTGAAGGCCGGCAAAAACATTGATTTCGATATCCCTCAATCAGATATTACAATCGATAAGTTTATTTTGGAAAAACTTCCAGCCATCTTAATTCACCTGGTTCGAAATTCTATTGACCATGGAATTGAAACTAAGGAAGAAAGAGTAAAACTTGGCAAAAGTGAAACAGGAAAAATCTCGGTTTCTGTTAATCAGGTTTCAAATCGTATTTTTGTAAATGTAAAAGATGATGGACACGGAATTGATTACGAAAAAATCAAAGCCAAAGCCCTAAAACTCTATCCAGAACGAGAAGCAGAAATTCTTGAGGCCAATAAAAACGATTTACTCCAGTTTATTTTTGCTTCAGGCTTTTCTACAAAAGATGAGCAGACTGAACTTTCTGGCAGGGGAATTGGTCTGGATGTTGTCCGAACCGAAATGGACAAGCTTAAGGGGAAAATTACAGTTTATTCGGAACTTAATCAGGGAACCAATTTTGAACTTTCGCTTCCTGCTTCTCTTGCAACCCAGGACGGTCTTTTTGTTTCGGTTTCAAACAACTCTTACCTTATTCTCTCTCATTATATAAAAGAGATTTTGATAGTTCAGAAGAAGGACTTTTTACAAATGCAGCATGGTCCAGTTCTAAATGTTCATGATGAACTGGTTCCAATTTTCGACTTCGACATCATAAATCCAAATTCAAAGAAAACAACTAATACTAAAACAGAACTTTCTGTGGTAATTCTTGAGTATTTGAACCGGAAAATTGGTGTTATTGTTGATGAAATTTTGCATTACGGAACAGTTGTAATTAAGCCGGTTCCACCTTTATTAAAAGATTTTAACGCCTTGCAGGGAGTAGTTTTTGATGAAAATTACCGTATTCTGCCGGTTTTAAATATTCCAGATACAATCCGTCGATTCCGAGTTGTAAATGTCTATGATATTAAGAATCTAGAAGTACGCAAAATGCCAAAAGTTTATTCTGTACTTGTTGTTGATGACTCTCACACAACCCGTCATATTGAACAGATTATTCTTGAAGCGGAAAATTATAAAGTTTCTACTGCGGTAGACGGAATTGACGCTCTTGAAAAAATGAAGCAGTACAAATTTGATCTTGTTGTAACCGATGTTAAGATGCCAAGAATGGACGGTTTTGTTCTTCTTCATAATATGAGACATAAGGAAGAACTTAAAGATATTCCTGTAATTATGGTTTCGTCTGTATTTGAAGGGGATACTTTAGAAAAAGCAAGAAATCTGGGAGCTCAAGGCTATATTGTAAAATCTGAGTTTGAACGAGAAAGCCTTGCAGCCAAGGTAAGGGAGCTCTTACATGACTAAAAAAGATAAACCTTTAATTTATGTAGCCGAAACTTCCAAAGTTCTCTCAAAAATAATTTGTAGTCAGCTGGAAAAACTTGATTATGAAGTAAGACTCTTTACCGACGGATACGTCCTTTTGAAGGAGCTTATAAAAGCTACTCCAAGTATAATTATTGCGGATAAGAATCTGGAAACGATTGATGGAGGAGAACTTTGTAACATTATTAAAACAGGTTCTTCTAAAAACGACATTCTATTTATCCTTATTTCAATTGAAGATAAAGTTTACGATTTTTGGAGTGACTCAAAACTTGCAAATAAGTCTCTGTCAATTTCAAGTCAAAATGTAGATTCGCTTATTGCTCTTGTTCAGGAATTGATGAGTTATAAATACATTTCTCCATCAACATTCATAAATGACGACAAAAAAGAAAAAAGCAAATCCAAAGAAAAAGATATGACTGATGAAGAAATTCTAACTTCCTGGATTGTTAATTCAATGGATAAAAGTAGTAATTTTCTTAACATGTCTAAAAATGTTATGCAACTTTATGAAGATGTCAGGGATTTGGATATTTTAGTAGGTAATTTATTCAGAATGCTTTATAAAGCTTTCCAGTACGATGTAATTACTCTTATTCTTGATGCACAAAATGCAAAAGTTTACAAAACTGGAATTGAATATTTTAATCAGGCTACTGTAGATGAGTTCTGGAATATTTGTAAAACAGAGTATGAACATAAGGCCAAAAAAAATCATACAATCAATTATGAAGAAAGGACTTTTATTCAGATTGTAAATACAAATGGTGAACTTACTTTTGATTTTGGACCTAGAGCCAATTCAGATAAAAAACTGGAATCTTACCATTCCTACACCATATTACGAGGAAAAGAATTTGTAGGTACACTTCATTTTGCCTCTTGTAGAAAAAAGATTTTCAATTATAAGGTGCAATCGTCTATAGATTATATTATGCCAGAACTTGCAAATATCTTACAGGAAGCTGTACACCGTTCCGAACTTATTCAAAAGGAATCAAAAATACGAACTGCCTTTTCTAAATTTGTACCAGCCCAGGTTATTAATGATTTTGTAAATTCTGATGAAGATACAGAACTTAATAATAACAATGAAAAACGTAATGTTGTAATTTTGATGAGTGATATTCGAAGTTTTACCTCCATCAGCGAAGTAAACCGCCCTGAAGATGTTGTAAACTTTTTGAATACCTATTTTACCCGCATGGTAGATGTAGTCAAAAAATATGGTGGCACTGTAGACAAGTTTATTGGTGATGCAATTATGGTTTTGTTCGGTGCTCCAATCAGTTATAACGATAATGCAAAACGTGCTGTACAGGCCGCTTTAGAAATGTATGCACAGTTAGATACTATTCCATGCAGTCAGCTAAAATTTCCAGAAGGTATAAAGCTTGATATTGGAATTGGTATTCATTATGGAGATGTAATTGTAGGCCAAATTGGTAGTGCCGATAAAACAAACTATACCGTAATTGGAGATACTGTAAACCTGGCTTCGCGACTAGAAGGTCTTACCAAATTATACGGTGCCAAAATCATTATATCTCAGGCTGTTAGAGACGAACTGGACGATTCAATGAATATCCTGCTTTTGGATTCTGTAAAAGTTAAGGGAAAAAAGGAAAGTGTATTAATCTATAGGGCCGATGAAAAAGCTCTGCCAGAAGATTTTTGTCAGGCCTATGAGAAGGGCTTTAAATCATACAACGAAGGTGCATTTAATCTTGCAATTCCTTATTTTGAAAAGGCTGTAGAACTTATGCCTGACGATAAGGCCGCACGACTTATGCTTAACCGTTGTAATGAATTTTCAATCAATAAACCAGAAAATTGGGATGGTGCTATTGCACTTACTTCAAAATAAAAAAAGGAGTGGATATGAGTTTTAAGGAGAAACTGAAAAAAAAGAAATCCTTGTCTGATAAGGATGTAAACTTTGGAAATGAGGTTTTCAATAAACTTGTAATTTCGAATATCTTTTTTGAAGCTATAACAATTGCTGCTTGTATTGCTATGGCATATGGGAATGTCCGTATGGTAAAAATGCCAAGCATAATAATTCTAGGCTTTGTATTTTGTATTTTTAGCCATGTACTTATTCTTAGCATTGTAAATCAATTAGCTTCTCAATCAATAACAGAGGATTTAACATCTTTCTATTATTATGAATCAACGGTAAAGGAAAGAACAAAGTTGATGAAGCAGCTAATGGGTATGCCTGCAAGAATTGGAGCCTTGTCTTTTTCAATTTTTATAGGTTGTGGTGCTATTTGGATTGCCATGTTTACAAGAATTGCCAGATTAAACATGAATTCAGTCATACTGATTGCCTGTACAATGTATATTGGTGCATATTTTTCATCGGTAAATGCAATTACAGAAATTACACAGAAAATCTGTTCAAAACACGCCGCAAATATTGTTGAAAAAGGTGTTTCAAAAGAAGAAGTTGAAAAAAATCATAGTTTTGGAATATCTTCTACCGTAATCACAACCATTCATATTTTTGCACCAATTCTTTTATTTAGTGCTTTCTTCTATATATTAGCATGGAGAACTTACGCTTCTTATTCTTCCGAAAAAATAGATTTTTTTAGGCTTTTCCTTCTTGGGGGAATAAGCATTGTTACCTACCAATATTTTTCATCAGTTCTTTTTAAAAGAATGATGCGTTCTATTAATAACATGAAGGATTTGATGAGCGGAATTAATAAAGAAAACCTGCATAAGGTAAAGTTTGAACGTACAGACCTTTCAAACGAATTTATGTATAACGTTTATCTTATTAATATAATAGTGGAGATTTTGCAAAAAATTCTTAAAGAAAGTCAGCGTATTTCTATGTCAGTTGTAGAATCCAGCAATGAACTTTCTGTTATTTCCAGAGAAACTGCCGTAACTTCCTTGGAGCAGAATTCTGGGGTAAAAGAACTTCTTTCTGCAATGGAAGAATCAGACGCCCTTTCAAAAAATATTGCAGAAAAGATTGGGGAAGTTTCTCTGGTTGCCAGACGTACTACAGATAATATCAATGAAGGTTTTTCTATCTTAAAAGAAAACATGCAAAAGCTTGATGAAATCAAACGTGCTAATGATGTTACAGTAGACGGTATTAAGGAACTTACAGAAAAGGTTTCTGGTATTTCTGATATTGCAAGAATTATTAATTCTATTGCCGATCAGACAAATATTATTGCTTTCAATGCCGAACTCGAAGCTTCAAGTGCAGGTGAAGTTGGTGAAAACTTCTCTCTGGTTGCTAATGAAATCCGCCGTCTTACCAACTCAACCATTCAGTCTACCGAAGAAATTCGTAAACGAATTATAGAAATTCAGCATTCTTCAGACGAACTTCTTGTTTCTTCTCAAAATGGAAGTAAAAAGATTCTTGATGGAAACAAAATTATCAATGATTTGAACCAGCGTTTTGAAGACCTTAAAGAATCTTCCGAATCAATGAATTATGCATCGGAAGATATTAAGAAAATCATCGAACAGCAAACAGCTTCTTTTGCCCAGATTGTAATTACACTTCGTCAAATTGCAGAAGCAGCGGAATCTTTCTCCAGTTCAACTCAAAAAATTAGTGATTCAGCTCAGAACCTTTGTACTATATCTGAAAAGCTAAAGCAATTACAGCCTGATGATGTATTGGAAGAAAATGAAGCTGCAAAATTAGAAAGTGATAAAGTAGAAGAAACTTCAAATAGTGAGGTGCAATAATGAAAGATAATGAAAAATATATGACAATGGAAAGAAAACTCTATAGAGCAAGTCATATTCCTGATATTGCATGTGGAATAGTTCTTCTTTTGTATACAGTATTTATTTTAAACCTGGATTATAGAAAATTTTATGGCTTGATTATTGTCGTAATTGCAGGAGTTTTATTTGCACAGTTTGTAGTTTCTGCCATTACAAATCATTGGCTTTTTGGTAAAACCTCAAAACAGGTAGAAAAATTTGAATCCGACGAACTGAACATGGAGGAGCGTACAAAACTATTCTTTGCCCTTCATCAGGCTCCTAGAAAAAAAGCCTACGAAGCCTTTTCTTACTTTTTTATTTGTGGAATTTTACTTGCTCTAGCTTATCACTGCATTTATAAGGTAAATCTAAGCATAAATATAGTAAGTCTTTTTTCTTGTTTTCTTGGGGCGTATGTAGCAGGACTTCTGGCATTCGCAAATACTCGTAATATTTGTAATGAATATGCCTGCCGCCTGGTAGACGCTGGAATTGATAAGAAAATACTGAACAAAAAGACCCATTTTGGAATGTCATATAAGAGAACCTTTGTGCTGTATTGTACAGTTCCTGTTATCTGGGGATTCATACTGGCAATTGCACTTTTCTATGTATATTATTACAACAATGTTGTTTCTTCAGCTGGAGCCGGTTTCCTTCCTGCAGATATTTATGGAAAAGGTTTGCGTAAAGTTCAACTTTCCCGTCTTGCAGTTATTATTGCAATCAATGCTGTAATTGGAATTGTTTCTGTTTATTCTTTTCTCAACAGTATTTTAATTTCTTCTAATAAACTCCAGGATTCAATGCTTCATATCATCAAAAATGATATTTTTACGGTAAAACTTGTTCCAACTGATTTTGAATCTGAAGTTTCTTACAATCTTTATCTTATTAATCAGATTGTACTTTTGTTCCGTTCAATTTTGAATGATGTTCATGAAATTGGAAATACAATGATTGAGCCAATGGAAGGGCTTGCCGAAATTGCCCAGTCAACTGCATCTACTTCTTTAGAACAGTCTACAGGTGTAAAAGAAATTCTTGCCACAATGGAAGATACCGACCGCCAGACTAGAAACATTGTAGACAAAATTGCAGATGTAACAACCGTTGCAGAAGGAACCGAAAGTAATGTAAATGCCGGTTTTGAAACTCTCCAGTCAAACCTTGATAAGATGACAGAAATTACCGATGCAAATGTTTCTACAATTTCAGGAATCCGTGCCCTTGGTGAAAAAATTGGAGGCATTTGGGAAATTGTTAAGATTATTAATGATATTGCAGATCAGACTAGAATTATTGCTTTTAATGCCGAACTTGAAGCTTCATCTGCAGGTGACAGTGGAAAAAACTTCCATATCGTTGCTAACGAAGTTCGCCGTCTTGCAGCGGGTATTACAAACTCTGTAAATCAGATTAAGGAAAGAATTACCGAAATCCAGCATTCCTCTGATAACCTTATTATTACCTCTGAAAGTGGAACCGAAAAGATTCGCGAAGGTCTAGAACTTTCCGAAAAACTCAAAGAAAAGTTCGATGATATTCAGAGTTCATCTGAAATTACTGTTGAATCGGCAAATCAGATTAAGGAAATCATCAACCAGCAGTCAACAGCCTTTGACCAGATTGTTGCAACTGTTCGTCAGATTTCTTCCGGAATCGAAAACTTCTCGACATCTACAAGTACGGTTAATAATACAGCCCAGAAACTTAAAGAGGCTGCAAACCTGCTTGAAAGCCTGCATGTAAGGATTATTGCGGAGTAATTAGAGAATTCATGTAATTTATGAGGGGGAGGCTTTCGGGCTGTCCCCCTTTTTTTATCCTACCTTTCTCCCAAAACAATGTTATAATGTTATGGTTGACAAACTAACTGATAAACCAAGCTTAAGAAGAGGCCTTTTAAATAATGGATTTTAGTCAGTCTATATATTTCCTTATTTTGATTTACTCAATGATTGGGGTAGGCGTAGTGGTTATGATTACTAACATATACCGTTATGCCCGCTTTATGAAGATGCAGGATATTCTTTCTTCCAACAGCAAGAAGGATGCCGGATGGAAACTGACAGGACTTCTTCTCCTTATCTTCTTCCTTTTTGGTTATATTGCAATTGGTATTTTTAGTAAGCCTGATTTGATGGTTGCAAGTATTCTTTTTGGCGGCAGTTTCTTTGTTATGATTGTATTAACTCTTTTGTTCCGCCTTATCGAATCTGTCAAACAGAATTGTCTTGATGTTACCGAGGTCTTAATCTCCATCATAGAAAAGCGTGATCCTAACCTGAACGGTCACAGAAGGAATGTTCAGAACATTACTATGCTTTTCTACAGTTATCTTCCTAAAGAAATAAAGAAACAAATAAATCCTTTGAGTCTGGAATATGCGGCTCTTATGCATGATGTAGGAAAGCTTGGTATTCCTGAAGAGGTTTTAAATAAGCCTGGTAAGCTGACTGATGAAGAATGGGAGATTATGAAACAGCATCTAAAAATCGGTGTAAAGTTTCTGGAGCCTCTGCGTAATTTTGAACACATTAAAAGCTGGATTCTTTATCACCATGAAAGGATTGATGGAACAGGTTATTACTCAGTTCCTGGAGACCAGATTCCTCTTGCTGCTAAAATAATTTCTATTGCCGATGCCTATTCCGCAATCACTATGAAAAGGGTTTATAAGGATCCACGCAGTCATGAGACCGCAATCGAAATCCTTAAAAATGTTGCTGGAAAACAGGTGGATGCAGAGCTTCTGGCAATTTTCCTTAAAATTCCAAAGGAAGAACTGCTTGCCTGCCTTCCACCTGATATTGAAACTCTTTAAATCTAAGGTAAAAATTTTATTTGGCTAGTTTTCTGTTCAAAGCCCAGAGCCCAACCGAGAAAGCATAAGTTATAAGTATAATCAAAGGAATTACAAACCAGATTGTTCCCAGTCCTGCTACAAGAAAGCCGTACCAGTCATATTCTGGCAAAACTTTTCCATTATCCAGATGAAGAAGAATGTTTGGAATGTAATAAAGGGCATAGAGAATCATTGGGATAATGCCAATAGGTGTTTTTGAAAAGCGGATTTCTGCCTTTTCAAAGAAGATGAAATTGATTATGCACAAAAGTGGTGTCAAAAGGTGCATAAAAAGGTTTGAGTTCATAAAGTAATCGAAGTAGGTGGTGGTTGACTGTGGTGCAAGGAAGAAAACTGTAACCATCATTGTTAGGGTTACGCCGGTTGTTGCTGCAAGTTGAAGAAGGTGCATGCAGTCTGGCATTTTCTTTATCTTATTATTACTCTGTAAAATCTGAAAAATGATGTAGGCCAGTGATACTAAACCTGCAAATACGTTGGAATCTACTGTAAAAAATTTGAACGCCTGGAAGTTTCTTGAAGAGAGAACTTTTATGTCTCCCATAAAATAAAAACCTATAATCATGCTTATAGTAGCAAAGAGTGTAAAAATAAAAATCAAAAGATTAAGGATAAAGCTGGCCTTTTCTTTTTTTGTCATGGTGTCCCCCGAATTAAGAACAAATAATTTTCTCTCCAGTTTTATGACACTTTTTTATATAAATATTTTGTACAACAATATTGGACTATAGTTATATTAATGTCAATAATTACTGGCTATTATTAGATAAAACAAAAGATTATAAAAGGCATTTTCGCTATAATTATTGTATATTTCTTAATTTTGAGACGGTTTTTATGTTAGCTAAAATTTCAAAATCAAATAAAAATTCTTTATTTGCCCCAATTTCCTTTTATGGCTCTGCTTTTTCTATAGCACTTCCAATAATGCTGCAGCAGTTGATTCAAAACCTTGTTTCCCTGATAGACAATTTTATGGTTTCAGGTCTTGGGGATGTTTCTATGTCCGGCGTTAATGTTGCTGGTCAAGTACTTTTTGTTTTTATGGTCTTTATCAATACCATCTGTATGTCCGGCGGAATCTTTATGACTCAATTCTTTGGGGCAAAAAACAGTGAAGGTATGCAGCAGGCCTTCCGCTTTAAGCTGATAATGGGGCTGTCCGCCTTTATACCATATACCTTAGTTTGTCTGGTTTTTCCACGTCAGGTTCTTTCTCTCATGCTTATAGGAAACACCCAGGCCGATATGATTTTGGATCAGGCTGTAAAATATATCCGTATTATGTTCCTTATGGGCATTCCAATGACTATTTCTATGTGTATTGCAAGTTCCCTCCGTGATCTAGGCCAGGTAAAAGCACCTCTTGTAGTAACAATTATTGCTACTATTACAAATACACTTTTCAATTATCTTTTAATTTACGGTAACTTAGGATTTCCAAGACTGGAAGTAAGAGGGGCTGCCATTGCTACAGTAATTGCCCGTTGTCTGGAACTGGTCATCTTCATCATCATTTATATTAAGAAGAAGCCTCTTTTTGCCTTTAATATTCTCTCCTTTTTTAAGATTGATGGAAAACTCTTCAGGGAAATGCTTAAGAAGGGAGCCTTTGTTCTTTTCTGCGAAATGGTTTGGGTTCTTTCGGAAACTCTTACTACCGCTATTTACAATGGACGTGGTGGTGCAGATGTAGTTTCGGGAATGGCCTCTAGTTTTTCAATTGCCAATCTCTTCTTTGTTGCATTTGGTGGTATTTATACTACAACCGGCGTAATTATGGGAAAAACTTTAGGCGAGGGTAATCTGGAAAAGGCCCGCCAGCAAAAGACCTGGTTACTTTCCGGTGCCGCTGTTTTCGGTTTTGCCATGATGTTCTTCGGTTTTTCTACTACCTTTATCATTCCTCTGGTTTTTGGAAAGCTTAGTCAGAATGCAATTACAATTTGCCGGCAGATGGTAATCCTTATGTCCTTCTTTATGCCTGTTTGGGTTTATATGAATACTCAGCAGGCTGTTGCCAGAGCAGGGGGAGATACTGCGATGGGCGCCTATACAGATGCCAGTCTTACAATTGTGATTATGGTCCCAATGGTTTTACTGCTTGGAATTTTTACTTCGATTGGACCAGTTATGATGTATTTTCTTGTAAAGATTTTGGATCTTGTAAAAGTAACAGTCTTCCATTTCTGGCTTAAAAGGGAACGCTGGCTTAAAAACCTTACAAAGCAGGCATAGGGGAAACTCCTAAAAGAATGTAAATAGTGCAATTATATTGGACACAACACAAAATATTTATTATATTATAGGGGATGATTAAGGAGGCTAGAATGAATTATACAAATCAAACTTTTGACCAGGAAAGAGCACTTTACGGAATTAAGGATGCCCTTGTAGAAAATTGTCGTTTCGATGGTCCTGCTGATGGAGAATCTGCACTTAAGGAAGCTTCCGATTTTGAAGTTCGAAATTCCTTTATGAATCTTCGCTATCCCTTCTGGCATGTTACAAATGCAAAAATCTCTGGAACTGAAATGACCGAAAATTGTCGGGCTGCCCTATGGTATGATAAGGGTGTGGAAATTGACAATTGCAGGCTGGGTGGAATTAAGGCCCTGCGAGAGTGTCAGGATATTGTTCTTAAAAACTCCACTGTTAATTCGCCTGAGTTTATATGGAAGTGTTCAAATCTCACAATTGATAATGTAAATATTGAAGGCTCTGAATACCCATTTTTTGAGGTTAGTGGTGCCAAAATCAATAATCTTACAATGAAGGGAAAGTATTCTTTCCAGTATGATAAAGATATTGAAATTACAAATTCCAACTTTGACACAAAAGATGCCTTCTGGCACACAAAAAATGTTACAGTTAGAGACAGCGTGATTAAGGGTGAATACCTTGCCTGGTACTCAGAAAATCTTACCCTCATCAACTGTAAGATAATTGGAACTCAGCCTTTCTGCTATTGTAAGAATCTGGTTCTGGAAAACTGTACAATGGAAAACTGTGATCTTGCTTTTGAAAGAAGTTCTGTTCAGGCCAGCATTATAGGAAAAATTGACAGCGTAAAAAATCCTTTGTGTGGTAAAATTGAAGCTGACCAGATTGGTGAAATTATTATAGAAGAAAACATCGTTAACAAGGCTGATTCACAAATTATCACCAGAGGTTAAGGAAGATTTTTTTATCAGATTTCTCTTGTATTTTGTATACTTTTTAAGGAATTTTCAGAACTCTACGGTTCGTGGGTGTGATTTTTGTCCATAATTCATTATCTTTAAAATAGATTTTAAGATGAGGAGCTTGTATGGACCAGGTAAAAATTGGACATTTTATTCAGACCCAGAGAAAAGAATGTGGCTATACCCAGAGTCAGCTTGCCGAGATTCTTGGAATCAGCGATAAGACTGTCAGCAAGTGGGAATGCGGTAATGGACTTCCTGAAGTTTCTTTAATGATTCCTCTTTGCAATGAACTTAAAATTTCTGTAAATGAACTTTTGCTGGGACAGAAAATTTCCGCAGACAATTACAAACAGGAAGCCGAGAAGAATATTCTTGCCGTAATGCAGGAAAATCAAGATATAGTAAGTCGTTTTTCCAGGGAAGAAGAAATCAGTTCTGCAGTTTCCCAGGGAATAGGGGCAATCCTGGCATGTGCAGCAATTCCCCTCTTAATCGTAAATGCCGTTACAAATCTCATGAAGGGAGACCGGGCCCTGGCCGTTGTAAGTATGGCGGTTTGTGGTGCATCGATGTTCATACAATATCTCTTTTCAACTCTTTATCATTCTCTTACACCTAAAGGGGCAAAAAAAGTCTTTGGTATTCTGGACCATTGTTCTATATATTTTCTGGTAGCAGGTACCTATACTCCATATTGTCTGGTCGCTCTGGGAGGAGTTTTAGGCTGGGCACTTTTTGGAATTGAATGGGGACTGGCCATAATCGGCTGTACCTTCTACGCAATTTTTGGAAGTAAAATGCGCTGGTTGTCTGCCATCACTTATCTTCCAATGTCCTGGGCAATCGCGATTGTCTGGCCAAGACTGGTAAGGAATGTTCCGGCATTAAGTACAAACTTTCTGCTTTTAGGCGGAATCCTTTACACATTGGGCTTTATTTTTTACTCCCTTAAAAAAATGAAATTTAATCAGGTAATATTCCAACTTTTTTCACTTGCTGGAACAATTTGTCATTTTTTCAGCTTGTGGTACATGTTCTAAATCAGAAAATGGATGCAATTATGAGTGGAACAAGTATTGAAGAAAATTATAAATACTATTACGAAGAAGATGGATTTACTCTACACGTAAGAGACAGGGTTTGGTATACTCAGTGCGGTCCCAACAAATGTCTGACCCTATATGAACTTCTAAAAAGAACAACAGACATTTCTACCGAGGACTTTCGTTTAAGGGGAATGTCTATGGACCATATGGCCCAGAAAGGCTTTCTTAGAATAGTAGCCAGATCCTCTTTTAGAATTCACAGAATGCCTGTAAGGGATGAAGAAATCGAAGTAATTACTACGGAAGAAAAACCAAGTGCAGTTCAGATTATTCAGGCCTATGAGTTTAAGGATAAAGATGGCAATCCTCTTATTAGCGGGGAAAGCGAATGGATGTTCCTTGATCCTCAAAACAAGCGTTTAGTTCCTACAAAATCTTTTGATTTACGTGTCCCAAATACTGAAAGAAAGGAGCATGACTGTCTGCCAAATGGTAGAATTGCTCGTCCGGACAATTTGATGGAGGCGGGGAATTTCAAAATTGCTCCTTCCCATCTGGATGGAAATGGACATGTAAACAACGCCTGGTATGCGGCCTTTGTAACAGACTGTCTTCCTCAGGATTTTCAGGAACTTACCCCAAAGGATTTTAGAATTAATTATTCCCGCGAATTGCTTTTAGGAGACCTTGTAAAGGTTAGTCTTGCAATCAGTGAAGATAGAAAAAAAGTTACCTTAATCGGAGAAAAGGAAAAAGAGCTGTCGTTTGAATGCGAGCTTTATTTCTAAGCTAAAAATTTAATACTTAAAGGTGAAAATATGAATTTTCTCTCAACTTTTGTAAAAAATTATCATGAATATAAGGATTATGAGGACATGAAATCTAGTTTCGCCCTCAATATTCCAGAAAATTTTAACTTTGCATACGATGTAATTGACCGCTATGCAAAAGAAGCTCCAGAAAAAAGAGCCCTTGTCTGGTGTAATGATGAAGGTGAAGAACATTTCTACAACTTTGCAGAAATTTCCCGCGATACCCAGAAGGCCGCCCACTTCCTCAAAAATCATGGAATAAAAAAGGGAGATGTAGTAATGCTCATTCTCCGCAGACGTTACGAATTCTGGTGGCTCTTACCAGCCCTTCACAGAATTGGTGCGATTGCCGTTCCTGCAACTAATCAGCTTTTGAAGAATGATATTGTTTACCGATGTAATGCAGCCCAGGTAAAAATGATTATTTCTTTTGATGATGGACACGTTATGGAAGAAATTGACGCGGCAATGGGAGATTGTCCTTCGGTTGTTGAAAAGATTTCCGTTTTTGGTAATAAAGACGGCTGGATAGATTTCCACAAGGAATTCGATGCCCTGTCTGCAGAGTGTGAATCCTTCCCAAGACCAGAGGGAGAACTGGCTACCCATAATCATGATCCTATGCTTATGTATTTTACTTCTGGAACATCTGGCTATCCAAAAATGGTAATGCACGACTTTATCTATCCTCTAGGTCATATTACAACTGCAAAGTTCTGGCAGAATGTAATGGATGATGGTCTCCATATAAGTGTTGCAGAAACCGGTTGGGCAAAGGCTGTCTGGGGTAAGATTTACGGCCAGTGGATTTCGGGAACTGCGCTTTTTGTATATGATATGCTGGCCTTTACTCCTAACTTGTTCTTTAAGAAACTGGCACATTATAAAGTAACAACTTTCTGTGCCCCTCCAACTGCATATAGATTCCTTGTAAGACAGGATCTTTCTAAATACGATTTATCCAATCTTAAATATTGTGTAACTGCCGGTGAAGCAATGAACGGCGAGGTTTTCAAGCTCTTCTACGAAAAGACAGGAATTAAGATTCACGAAGGATATGGTCAGACAGAAGGTCCTGTTCTTGCCGGTACTTTCCCTGGAATGGAAGTAAAGCCTGGTTCAATGGGTAAGGCCGCTCCAGGCATTGACCTTCAGGTAGTCCGTGAAGATGGAAGTCGCTGCCAGCCACAGGAGCAGGGCAGTCTCAAAATCAGAATTGCAGATGGAAGACCAGCAGGCCTTTTTACCGGCTATTATAAGAATCCGGAACAGACCCAGGCTGCTTTGGGCGGCGACTGGTACGATACAGGTGATACTGCCTGCTACGACGAAGACGGTTATATCTGGTTTGTAGGCCGAAATGATGACCTTATCAAATCTACAGGCTTTAGAATCAGTCCTTTTGAAGTTGAAAGTGTTCTGCAGGAGCATCCGGCCGTTCTTGAATGTGCAGTAACAGGCATGAAAGACCCAAAAAGAGGTCAGATTGTAAAAGCTACGGTTGTTCTTACCAAAGAATACAAGGCCAGCCGGGAAATGGAAATTGAACTGAAGACTTTTGCCAAGGAAAAACTTGCTCTTTATAAAATTCCAAGAGTTATAGAGTTTGTTGACCAGTTGCCAAAGACTGTTAGTGGTAAAATTCGAAGGGTGGAAATTAGAAATCAGAAGTAAAATGTATAAGGAAACCGAAATTCTCAAGGATGAAGTTGCAACCGACAGTCTTACAGGGGCTGGCAGCAGAAGTTTTGGAGATAAAATTCTTGCAGAATATCTGAATAATTTTAAGACCAGCGGAAGAAATTACACAATCGCTATTGCAGATATTGACGATTTTAAGGCAGTTAATGACCGCTATGGACATTATGTTGGCGACGAAGTAATTAAAAATATGAAGGTTGATTTAGTAAGTTCCTTACCAAACTGCTGGCTAAGGGGTTTCTTCAAAAGAAATTAAAACAGTTTGATAAATACACTCTTATAAGGCATCATAATTTTTACTTCTCCTTTTTATTAAATATTACACTGTAATATTACGTTGAAATTGAAAACACGTCAAGAAGAAAAAGACGGGTTTGGTATGCGACCTGGAGTCCTGGAAGAGCAGGCGGGGGAATTAGAGATTAACCAGAGGGATTTTTCCTTCATCATGATCATGGTGATGATGTTCACCGTGGTGATCACATTTTGCATCAGGATTTCCCTGAAGAGTTCCTGCCGCAAAGGCTTTAGCAGCTTCGTCTGCAGAACCTGTAATGCCTGGAACCTGTTCAATTCCAGCTGCATTCAAGGCATCGATTGCGCCCTGACCGCGATTTCCAAGAATAAGAATATTAATGCTTAAGTTTTTCAAATAAGTTGCAAGATCATGGTGTCCAAAACCACCGTTATCAATTACCTGGGAGTTGATAACCTCTTTATTTTCAATTTCATAAATCTTAAAGTTTTGAGTTTTACCAAAATGCTGGAAAACTTCGCCAGAATCTTTATCATAAGTTACTGCAATTTTCATATACAACTCCTAAGTTTTAATTTATTGCCTTAAATTTAATAATTAAAGGTTCTAAAATCTCGTACAATATCGTACAATGTGTACGATAACTTGCAATTTCATACAGTATGTACGAGAATTATGTTAAATTATGATTATGGTCAATAAAAGTACTGACAGAAGGGCCTTGCATTCCCGGGAATTAATTAAAGACTCCTTCCTCAAACTGCTTGAAACAAGAAATTATGGCAGCTTTAGCATTACAGATATTTGTAATCTTTCTAAAATCAGCCGTTCAACCTTTTATCAGCATTATGCAACTCTCGCAGATGTACTTGCCGAAATTATGGATGACGTTTTTTCCCAAATTTCCAGTCTGGAAAGCATGCAGTCCTATTCAGCCAGCCAAAAAAATCCCTGTAAAATGCCTCTATGTCTCTTTATCAGACAAAACAGCAAATATAAGAATGTTTTGACCGATCCAGCCCTGTCTAATCAGATTATTGAACGCTATTTACAGAGTGACCTTCAGTCCTTTATTGAAAGAATGCTTCCAAAAAGCACAATGACCGAAAAACAGCTGGAAAGCATTCTGGCCTTTCAGTTTTCAGGCTGCCTTAATGCCGTTCGCCGGGATATAAACAAGAGTGATGAAGATTGGGAAAAAAGCCGGAAAGCCATAGACAAGGTCCTTATTTCCGGCCTTTATTCCACCTCTAAAGTGTAAGTTTGTCTATAGCTGCAAGTTCTTCCTTACTGAAAGAAGTATTCTCCAGCGCCTTAATATTATCCAGAATCTGGCCAGGTCTGGAAGCACCAACAAGAACAGAAGTAATTGCAGAATCCTTCAAAATCCAGGCAAGAGCCATTTCGGCCAAAGTCTGATTACGGGCTGCAGCAATTTTGTTCAACTTAATCAGCATGTCTCTTTTCTCATTTACAGTTTCTTCCTTAAGGAAACGACCGTCCTTTTTAACACGGCTGTCTGCTGGAATGTCTTTTAAGTAGCGGTCGGTCAAAAGTCCCTGGGCGAGGGGAGAAAAACAGATAATTCCCTTACCAAGTTTTGCAGAAGTTTCTTTAAGACCGTTATTTTCAATTGTACGGTTCAAAATGTTGTAAGAGTTCTGATTAATGATAAAAGGAGTGTGGAGTTCCTCTAAAATTGCAGTGGCCTTTGCAAGAGTTGGACCATCGTAATTTGAAAGACCTGCATAAAGAGCTTTTCCACTTTTTACAATCTGATCCAAGGCTAGCATAGTTTCTTCGAGAGGTGTATTTGGATCCATTCTGTGGTGGTAGAATATATCTACATAATCCAGACCCATTCGTTCAAGACTCTGATTAAGTGAAGAGATGAGGTATTTGCGGCTTCCTCCATCACCATAAGGTCCATTCCACATCCAGTAGCCGGCCTTTGTAGAAATAATCATTTCGTCGCGGTATGGCTTGAAGTGCTCCTTGAAAATGCGACCAAAGTTCTTTTCGGCAGCTCCGGCAGCAGGTCCGTAGTTATTTGCAAGGTCAAAGTGGGTAATTCCATTATCAAAGGCGGTAAAACACATTTCTTCCATTACAGAATAATTGTCTTTATCACCAAAATTGTGCCAAAAGCCCAAAGAAACTGCTGGAAGCTTGAGTCCAGAATTTCCTACACGATTGTAAGTCATCTTTTCGTATCGTTTATCGCTTGCAATATACATTATGATTTCTCCTATAAATGCCTTGCAGCCAATATTATTATCGATAATCTTTTTAATTAATTGTTAAAATCTATAGAATAATTGATTAAAAAATATTCTTGAAAAGTTAAAACTTATAAAACCGATTTTTCATAAATCTGAAAAATTTCTTCCTGACTGATTTTAAATGGAGTTGCAGAAAGTTTTCCTTCATTGTGTGAAATTGCCTCTGCAAATTTATCTGCATCTTTCTTAGAAAGTTTGTATTTTCCAATAAGATTATCAATCATCAGCTGAAATTCTTTAAGATTTTCTATTTGTAAAAGCTCAAGAACTTTTTTTACTTCGTCAGGCAGGTGTTTCTGGCAGACTTCCAGGTAGGCGGCCTGAAAATATCCGCAGGCTTTTCCGTGTGGTATCCCAAAGCTATAGGTTAAATCATAAGACATACCGTGAGGAAGTCCTGTTCCTGTATGGGCAATTGAAACTCCCGCGATGGTAGAAGTAAACATAAGCTTTTGCAAATCATCTTCGTTCAAAGGCTTTTCCAAACTTAGCAATTCTTTATTTTGCCTCCAGAGTTTTAAGCCATATTCCGAAAACATTTTATTCAAATCATTTGCCTTACTGTTAAGGTAACTTTCAATTAAATGAGCAAGAGCATCCACTGCAGTATTCACAATCAAAGATTTGCTTGCTCCTGCCAGATACTTTCCATCAACAAGTGCAAGTTCTGGAAAAATTTTATAAGGAATGCTTTTTTTTAAGCCCATCTGATGATTAGTAAGTACAGACACAGCAGTTGCTTCTGAACCAGTTCCGCAGGTGGTTGGAACGGCAATTACAGGCAGGTGACCCAAATCCTTTTTCTGATAAAGTACCTGCTCATTTTCCAAAGGGTTCGCAATTAAAAGGGCAATAGCTTTTGCCGCATCCAGAGGGGAACCACCACCAATTCCAACTACAAAATCAGCATTAAAATCTTTGCCCACAGAGGCGGCTTTTGCAATTGTTTCAACACAAGGATTTTCTTCCACCTGATCAAAAATCTGGTACCCAATATTATTTTTTTCTAAAACACTTATAAGATCGTTTAAAGAACCATTAGATTTGGCAGAATGGGCACCCGTTACAATCAATGCTTTTTTCCCGAAACGTGCAAATTCGCTGGAATGCCTTGTAACACAATCCTTTTCTACAAATATATTAGTTGGAATATAAAAGTTCATAAGTACCTCATCAGACTTCTTAAAATTGTGCTTATAATAACAAAAATAGGTCTTTATTACACTAGGGCATTGTCTTTAAAATTCTACAGATCATATAAAGTATATAAAGCAGAAAAAAGATTTGATTAGTGATATAATATTTTATTATGTATTCGGATTTGCTTTTTAATTTTACAAAAATGACCCAAGATCCTGACTCAGATTTTGCAGCCCAGGTACTTACCGAAATGGCCACTTCTAAACCTTTTTTTGCTCTTGATACAGGAATTAAGGCAGATGATTTGTGGAACAGAGTCGATTTAGTTCGCGAGGCTATAGAATTAATTGATGATGACAACGCTAAAAGAATTGCAAATCAGATGATGTATTTTTCGGCTGGAATTATGGGTGATTTAGATTCAGTTGAAAACCGTTACGAATACATTGAAACTTTGGAAGACACAATTACATCTTTTAAAGATTCTGATGATGAATATTCAAACCGCCTTGTTGCAATTGGTCCTTGTGGAATTGATCATGATTGGGATTCTGTAGAATATGAGGGCAGGGAACACGACTATTTTGACAACTCCATCATTTCTGACGAAAGAGACCTTTTTGCTTTGCAGATGACTCTGGGTAAAAAACTTAATATGCCGGTAATTGTTCATTCAAGAAAGGGCTTTAATGAAACTTCCGATGTATTAAAGGCTATTAAATGGAATAAGGGCGTTATTCACGGATATTCATATTCAAAATCTGAACTTGATTTCTTTTTGGATTTGGGTTGGTACATTAGTTTTAGCGGTGCGGTTACTTATTCTGGTAAAAAAGCGGCCCAAGATATGGCTGATATAGTATCCTACGTCCCAAAAGATCGTATTTTAATTGAATCAGATTCGCCTTATTATGCACCAGTTCCTCTAAAAAATACTATAAATACACCAAACAATATGCATTATATATACGAATATATTGCATCTAAAAGGAATGTCTCAACAGCTAAGCTAAGTGCCGCCGTTGATGACAATTTTAAAAAGCTCTTTTTATAGGCTTTCAAGTAATTTTTTAGCGTTTCCGTATAAAACAGCCTCTTTTTCTTTATCACTTAGGCCAAGCTGGTCAATTGTGTTCAGTTCGCCTTTAAAATCCCACATTGGAAAATCAGAACCAAACAGGAACTTTTCATAGCCGTGATTCTTTATCATTTCTTTTGCTTTATCTAATGGAAGCTTCCAGAAACTGCTTGAAGTATCAAAATAAATGTTTTTACCTACAAGATAATGAATAGACTCTTCCCATTCAGTATAACCACCAAAATGTGCCGCAATAACCTTTAAATTAGGTCTTTTTGTAATAAGATTAAGAAAGCGTTTTGGACCTGAATAGTCGTAGCGGCGGTCTCCAGCGTGAAAAAGAATTGCCATGTTTAATTCTTCTGCCTTAGCGTAAATTTTGTCCATAATTGGATCATCTACTGCAAAATGCTGAAAATCAGGATGAAGTTTAATTCCTTTACAACCTGCCGCATGAATACGCTCAAGTTCTTCTGCATAGTTCTGGTAATCCTGATGCATGGTTCCAAAAGGAATGAATTCAGGGTGTTTTTGAGCTTCTTTAATGATGAAGTTGTTGATTACTTCTACCTGGGCAGGACTTGTTGCAGCTGAACAAACAACATAACTGGAAACTCCAGCTTTTTTTCCGGTTTCAATCAGTTCTTCTGCAGTTCCAGTCCATGCCATTGGAGCATTTTCATAAAAAACTGAAATAGCGGAACTTGCACGAGCAGCAATTTTTTCTGGATATATATGGGCGTGAAAATCGATAATCATAAAAATACCTCTTTTGTTAGAGAATAGTTTCCTTATCCTAACAGAAGAGGCATTTTTTGTCATTAAAAAAGTTTAAATTTACTTAAGAAATTTAGTCTTTATAAAAAAACTTTCTCTCCTGAATAATGGAACAAATCTGCATTCATAATAAATTGTTGTATTACAAAACATTATGGACTGCTTAGTAACAAGAAACTCCAATCTAAATTATATTTTACATGAGGAAATTAAAAATTAAATCTAAGGAGATTGTATATTCTATGAAAAAAAACACTTTACTAATTATTTCAAGCCTTTTGTTATTTACGGCACTTTGCATAACTGCCTGTAAATCAAAAGATTTATCAAAAGAAAATTCAAAAAAAACAGATAAAGAAGAAATGTCAAAATTACCAAAAGGGGACAGACCCCCAATGCGAAATTCAGATGACATGGGGATGCCTCCAGATTTTGACCAGAACGGTGGCCCTGGAATGCCTCCCAACAGTCAGGAAGACTTTGAATCAGACTTTGAAACTGGCAGTTTTGCAAAAGGTGGACCTGGAAAAGGGCCTGGGAAAGGTGGGAAAGGCGGTCCTGGCGGAAAACCTGGTCAGAAGGGTCCTGGAGGAATGCGTAATTCCGTTTTCGAAGCAAAATGTTCAGATCCAGATGCTAAATCAATAACATACAGCTTTACAAATGCCCGCGGAGTAAAAGTTACCTACCATGCTAAATATCTTATTGACGGCCAGAACGTAACTTATTCGGCAGAAGATTTTGAAGACGGAAAAGTAAGCGTTTCTGCAGCTAACGAAATTGCCTTCCTTGTTATAAACGGAGGTTCTTTAACCCTAAACAATGTAACAATCGAAAAGACAGGTGATGCAGATGAAAAATCCCTCAATCAAGATGCCTATAACTTCTACGGAATAAACAATGCACTTGTAGCTGTGGGAAAAGATTCAAAAATGACTTTAAATGGCGTTAAAATTACTACAAATGCCCTTCATGCCAATGCCGTTTTTGCCACAGACAATGCATACATAAATGTTACAAACGGAATTACAATTAACAACTCCAAGCGTGGTTCCCGTGGATTTTTTGCTTCTTACAAGGGTTCTGTAACAAGTAATGATGGAGGAGTTTACATTTCTACAAAATCTAATAACTCTGCGGCACTTGCAACAGACAGAGGTGGTGGAAGCATTACTGTTTTAGGCAAAAACAACATTCTTAAAACCCAGGCAAACGATTCTCCATGCATTTATTCTACAGGAGACATTATTGCCAGCGGAATTACAGGAAGTGCTTTGGCCGCCCAGACAGTCGTTATAGAAGGTTTGAATAACGTTAAAATTACCGACTCTGAATTTACAGGAGCTAGAAAAGGCCAGGGTGCAATCATGATTTATCAAAGTTTCTCGGGAGACTCTTCAATTGGACAGGGAAAACTCCAGATTGAAAATTGCGTTTTCCATAATCAGTATGCAGATGATAAAGAAGCCATGTTCTACGTTACAAATACCCATGCAGTAGTTACTGTTAAAGACTGTACTTTCTATGCTGGTATAAATGATAAAGAATACACAAATGAAAACTATTTTGTAGTATGCGAAGAAAATGAAAGTCAGCACTGGGGAAAAACCGGTACAAACGGCGGACAAATGTCAATGACAATTACTTCCAGCAATGCAAAAGGCCTTCTAAAAGCTGCCGAAAAAGATTCCTCTATCAGTGTAGAAGGAGACACAAAAGAACTTAGCAAGGATAAAGCTTCTATTGGAAAGATAGAAATCATTTAATTAAAAAGGGAGGAAGCAATGGGCTTTCTTCCTTAAATTGTAAAATTATTCTATAATACTCCCAACAAAACAAAGCGAGCAAGTAAATGGATACTAAGTATGATATTGTAATTGTTGGGGCAGGACCAGCTGGTCTTTATGCTGCTTATGACTATGTTTTTTCTGGCAAAAAAAGCAAGGTTTTAATTATTGATAAGGGACATTCCCTCAAAAATCGTAAATGTCCTATTACAGAAGGCAAGGCTCCTTCATGTATTAAGTGTAAAACTTGTTCAATCATGTCTGGCGAAGGTGGTGCAGGGGCTTATTCCGATGGTAAATTCAATATCACTAATGAATTTGGAGGAAGCCTTTGGGAAAAAATTGGCAAAGACCAGGCCCTTCAGCTTATGTATGAAGTTGATATGATTAATGAAAAATTGACTGCTTCAACTTCATCAGCATATCCAAAACTGTTTAAAACTGATTCTGAATTAAAGAAAAACTGTACAAGAAAGGGACTTCATCTGCTTTCTGCCGAAGTAAGACACCTTGGCACAGATTTAAACTACGATATTTTGTCTATTCTACACAATTATTTGGAATCTAATGGAATTGATTTTCTTTTCGATACAGAAGTAACTGACATACTTCGCGACATGCCTGTTACCCAACCTTATAAATTCAGTATTTATACTGGTAAAAAGGAAGCTTCTTTCCAGGCTAAAAATGTAATTCTGGCTGTTGGACGTTCTGGTGCCCACTGGTTGGAAGACTACTGTAAGGCTCACGATATTTTAACCGAATCTAACCGAGTTGATATTGGAGTTAGGGTAGAACTTCCTGCAGAAGTTTTTTCTGATATTACAGATAAAGTTTACGAAAGTAAGATTGTTTATACTACCGAAAAATATCAAGACAATGTCCGTACCTTCTGTATGAATCCTTATGGTTTTGTTGTAAATGAAAATACAAATGGAATTGTTACTGTAAATGGTCATTCCAACTCCGAAAACGGCAAAAAAAGCGACAATACCAATTTCGCACTTCTGGTAAGTCAGCATTTTACACAGCCTTTTAACAATTCCAACGAATATGGCGAATCAATCGTACGCCTGTCAAATATGCTTGGTGGCGGTGTAATTGTACAAAGACTTGGTGACCTTGAAAGAGGACAGAGAAGTACTGCCGACAGAATTGCCCGTGCCACTGTTCGTCCAACCTTAAAAGCCTGCCCGGGAGATTTAAGCCTGGTTCTGCCAAAACGCATTCTAGATGATATTGTAGAAATGCTTCATGCTCTGGACAAAATAGCCCCAGGAACTGCCAACGATGACACATTACTTTATGGCGTTGAAGTTAAATTCTACAATACCGAAGTAAAAGTAGACAACAATCTGGAAGTTTCAAGCAAAAAAGGCCTTTACATCATTGGTGATGGTTCTGGAATTACTCATTCCTTATCACACGCCGCTGCATCTGGCCTTTATGTAATGAAAAAGATAATTGAAGAAGATTAATAAGCCTAAGCGAGCAAGTTTATCTAAGCTCTACAAAAGTAACTGAACTCTGGCCCTTTACATTTTTACTCTTGTAAACGCCTGTATCAACCAGTCTGTAGAGCTTTTCAAAGTTAATCTTGAAACCTTCTGGGATTATTCCGGCTCCAATACTTGCAAAAACTGATTCAGATTTTGCAGACTTAATCTTAATTTCTTTAAGTTTGTTTATAAAACGGTTTATAACAACAAGTGCTAAATCTTCATTTGTGATATTAGGTACAAAGACTGCAAATTCGTCTCCACCCAAACGGAATATTATATCCTGATCGCGGAAGGTCTCTTTTATTGTATTTGCAAAAGAGATAATTACATCGTCTCCGGTTTTATGTCCATAAGTGTCGTTAAAATGCTTGAAGTGATCAATATCAAGAATAAAGAAGATTCCGCCACGTTTTTCTGTAAGGAGTTTAGTTATTTTTTCCTGGCCACAAGTTCTGTTTAAAAGCTTTGTCATTTGGTCAGTTTGAGAAAGATAAAGCAGGGATTCCTTTTCTCTTTCCTGACGAATTACTTCATCAATATTCTTGAAGGCTACAATAACCTTACTTTCTTTATCATTTGGATCCAGGCGAATGTACTTAAACTGGAAGTAATGAATTTCATCTTCGTCTAAAACCCTGTAAGTATAAACAAATTCATTATTATCTATAAGTTTTTTTTGAACATTTTCCAAAGACATGGCATGTGTAAGATCTTCTATATCATCTTTATAAACACGTTCGCTTATGTACCTTCTAACAATTGCATCATAAGGGAAAGTCTGAGTTGAAGCGACATTAGGTACTCCAGAAGGCACGTAACCATCCATTTTAATAACTTGAGCAGAACGAGTCTTCATATCGATTGAAAAAATGTTTATAAAACCACGGCTAAGAGCCTGTACAATTTCGTTTTGTTCCTTTTCTCTTTCTGTAGTTTCAATTTCATCAGTTACATCAATAAAAAGACCTACAAATTTAACAGGTGTACCATCCGCACGTCGAGACAGCCTTCCTAAAGCATGGAACCAGCGAATTCCAGCATTTTTTGTATAAAGACGGTATTTTTCATCAAAGGTTGTTTTACCGCTATAATCATTTACTGTATTCCAATAAGCCGCTAAAGTCTTTTCCCTGTCTTCACCGTATAAAAGATCCGACCAGGACTCCAGAATATTTGGAAAATCTTTTTCATCATTGAAACCAAGCATGTTGCGGAAGGTATCTGACCAGAAACATTTTGACAGTTGTCCATTTTCGTCAAATTCCATAGACCAGGAACCAGAACCAAGTGCAGCATGAATCAATTCCATAGAAGATAAGTCAGATTCATACTGCTGTAGTTTGGCCTTTCTTGAAGCATTTTTGATTTCGGTTTTTACAATTTTATCAACATCTTTAAAAGCAAGAATAAAACTATCTTCATTTATTTTTACATAAACAATAAGGTGGAAAGATTCTTTGCCATTTTCATCAATTTGTGTATATTTAGCATTGTAGATATATGAGTTCTGGAGTTTCTTTTCTATATTTTCCAGAGAAATTTCTTTTAGAAGTTTTTCCCTTTCTTTTTCCACAACATACTTTTCTACCAGAACTTTCAGAACTTCCTGATAATTTGAAATATCGGTAGCCTGATTAAGGGCAGTATTTGTTACAATATCTTCGTTAAAACTAAAGAGCCTTAAAAATGCGGTCTTTGAATTTACTATCCAAATTGAAGAATAATCGCGAAGAAGGGCTTCCATTACCTGTAAACCTTCATTAATTGACTCTTTAGCAGCATTTAACTGGCGTTGAGACTGAATTAAAGAAGTTATATCGCGGGCAGAACACATGGCAATTACATCACCACTGTCTTTTTCGGTAGTAAGCAGAATAGAATGATGGAAGGTGTGAGGAGCTTCTCTTGGATTTAAGAGCATTTCGTACTCCAAATCCTGCCTGTATTCACCAGCTTCAAAGGCTTTTAAAAGACGGTCTCGATTAAAGTGATTTCGGAATCTTTCCTGATTAGAACCTTTTAATATTAAGGCAACAGTTTTTTCTATAAAATCATTAAGAGGGCATGGATTTGGAAGATTAAGAGTCTTGAAAATTGGAATTCCGTCGCCCATACTATAGTCATAAATTTCATCTTCAATAAGGTCTTTTGTTACATTGATATTGTAAAGGCGAACTGTTCCTACAATCTGGTTTTGTTTTTCCTGGTCTTTTTTACTGACAGTCATTGTAAGACGAGCATTTTCTTCACTTAAAGCCAGAAGTTTTTGATTGAATTCGGCAACTAAAGCCTGCTGATCTTCTGGATAATCTTTTGGATTCAAGATTCCAAGTATACGTTTTTTCTCTGCCATTCTCTTTACTCAACTACGTATAATCTATTTTACTACAAATAAGAGTCTTCCTCAATTGTGAAATAAACACTATATTTTATCCATGTATTTTTTAATGCTTTTTCTGGCAATAATTGGCGGTTCCTGTTTTGCTATTCAGGGACCTATAAACACAGCTCTTGGCAAGAGAATTTCAGTTTTTCAAGCTTCTTTTATTTCCTTTTTAGGCGGAAGCATAATTTCTTTAATTATCCTTATCTTTTTTGGAGATGGAGACTTTTCTAAATACAGTAATCTTAAATCCTGGCAGCTTATTGGTGGACTATACGGCCTTATAAATGTCTGTGCTACAATTGCAGCATTTCCTGTTCTTGGAGCGGCATTAGCTTTAACTACCATAATGTTAGGACAGTTAATCGCTGGCATTTTTATAGATTCATTTGGCTTTTTTGATTCACCGGTTTTAGAAGTTTCTCCTTTACGTATTGTAGGAATTGCAACGGTTGCCCTGGGAATTATTTTAATTTATTTGGGAAGCAATAAAAAAAATGAAAATTCTTCATCATCTAATAATTTAAAACGCTTTCTTATGCTTCTTTTCTGTTTTGCAGGGGGCGTTTTTGGAGCAATGCAGTCTCCAACAAATGCATCTATGGCAAAAGTGATTGGAAATTGGGAAGGAACTTTTATTTCTTTTCTTGTAGGAGTTTTTGCCCTTATCCCAATTTCTTTACTTGCAAATAAGGGAAGAATTATGCCAATGAAGGGAGTAGGCCTAAAACCCTGGATGCTTATAGGCGGAGCTTTTGGTGTTGGTGGCATTTTCTTTAGTATTTATACAGTTGGAACTTTGGGAACTGCCATTCAAGTTGCCTGTTATATGATTGGACAGCTTACCTGTGGACTTCTTTTTGACACTTTTGGTTTAATTCAAACTGAAAAAGTAAAGATAAACCTGCTTCGTGTTGTTGGAATTTTTACAATTATTTTGGGAGTATTCCTGGTAACTTTGGAAAAACTTTAATTACTTTTAGACCTTTCTCCAGCCCAAGGTGTTTTCCAACGTGTTTTATAAAAGAGCCTTACCGAAAGAACCAAACCTCTAAAACACAGTTCTATGGCCATAGCAATCCAAATTCCCTGCAAGGCAAGTCTGGTAACCAAAAGCAGGGAAAGCCCAAGTCTTACAATCCACAAACTGATTAAGTTTAAAATGCTTGGAATTAAGGTGTCGTTTTGACCTCTCAAAGCACCGCTTGCAACAATAGAGGCCCCATAAAAAGGTTCTGCAAAAAGTTCAATTCTTAAAACCTGAACAGCCAAAGTCTGAATATCTTTAACCGGTATTAAAAGTGTAAAAACAAAAGGACAAAGAAAATACATGATAATTCCGGTAAAAAGCATTATAAGGCTTCCGGCAATAACAGTTATCCATGAAAATGATGAAGCTAAATCCTTGCGGCGGGCACCGTAACTTTGCCCAACCAAAGTTGTCGCGGCTTCGGAAAGTCCATAGCCTGGCATATAGCAGAGGGCCTCGGCCGTAACAGCAAAGGAATTTGCCGAAAGAGCAGTTGAACCAAGAGGGGCAATAATTCGGGTAACGGCAACAAGAGCACCTGTAAAAGCAACTTTTTCCACCGCGATTGGAGCCGCCAGTCTAAAAGCTTCCCGATCAACCGATCGCGCAAAAATCTTGTTACTGTAATAATGCACAGGTTTACGCCCCTTTGTAATTCCCAAATAATCCGATTTGTGCAGCGTAAAATAAATCATAAAAACAGAAACCAAAATTGCACTGGCAGTAGTTCCCCAGGCAGCCCCCAAAACTCCCAGACCCATAAATTTAATAAAGATGATGTTAAAAGCCGCATCTAAAATACAAAGCAGAGAATTCAAAATACTTGGAACCTTCATATTTCCGCTGCACTGGAGCATGCCACCCATAAGGTAAATCATCTGGAAAAATGGAGTTGACAGGGCATATACAAAAAAGTAGGTAGAAGCATCATTTTTAATTTCACTCTGAGCTCCTAGAATGCCTGGTAAGGGAGCACTAAGAAGAAGGGCCAGTATAGTCAAAATAAATGAAAAGGCCAGACATGATTTTAAAGCCTTAATCATAATCCCTTTTGCACGAGACTGATTTCCTTCGCCAACAGCATGGGCAACCTGGACCGTATAACCAATTGACATTGCACTGGAAAGGGAACCTATAACCCATGTAGAAGAGGCTACCAGGCCAATTGAAGCAGAGGCATTTGCACCAAGACTTCCAACCATGGCAGCATCAATATACTGCATTAAAATTGATGAAATTTGGGCCAACATACCTGGAAGACTTAACTTCCAGACAAAAGATAACTTTTGGGATCTACTAGGATTGGGATTTGTGATTAGTAATTTTGACAGGTCAAAGTTTGATGCCATTAGTTTTTAGCCTTATAGAGACTGCTAGGACGGCCTCCGGTTTCGTAATTGATACTTTCGATTATCTGTCCTTTTTCTATGAGGTAAGTCATATAGTGCCTTACTGTAACACAAGAAAGACCTGTGTTTTCGGCAATAGAATCTCCGGTCTGATAGCCTGGATTTTGCTTAAAAAAGTCCATAATCAAGCCTAAAGTCTTCTCTTGAATGCCTTTAGGGTATGATTTTTCAGACATCTTACGATTATTTTGCAAGATATTGTCAATATTTGACTGATCTAGAACAGTTTTTCCCTGTAAAGATTCGACTTTTGCGGAAAATTTTTCCAAGGCAATTTGAAAACGTTCAAAAGCAAATGGCTTAATCAGATAATCCAAAACACCAAGATGCATAGTTTCTTCCAAAGTGGAAGTGTCATTTGCGGCTGTAACCATTATAACTTCGGTTGGAATTTTAGCCTGACGAATCTTTTTTAGAGTATCAATTCCATCCAAAAGAGGCATAAAAACATCGAGAACTACAAGGTCAATTTTATTTTCAACAAGATAATCCAAAGCTTCCTGACCATTTCTGCAGGATGCCGCTACGGTAAAATTTTTATTCTTGCAAACATACTGTTCATTAATCATAGCGACCATTGGATCATCTTCAACAATCAGAACCTTGTAACTCAAATTAAACTCCTTACACCAGGTATTTTTATCTCTTTAAACTTACCATAAAGCAAGTTCCTTTTCCATTCTGAGATTCAAAAGAAATGCTTCCACCAAGACTTTCGACCAGCTGTTTAGTGTGATAAAGACCCACACCACGACCGCTTCCTTTGGTAGAAAAACCGTTTTCAAACACCTTATCTTTAATTTTATCAGGAATGCCGTTTCCAGTATCTTGTACCGTAATCAAAAGCTGACCAGGCTGAGTGTAAACGCCAAAAATAAGGGAACGGTCATTTTTAGACATAACTTCAGATGTATTCATGGCATCCAGGGCATTGTCTATAAGGTTTCCGGTAATAGTTACAAGGGCTTCAGAAGGCAGGTCTATATCATCAGAATTAAAAACCATATCTTCTTTAAGGATGAATTTTACATTGCATTCAGAAGCACGGGCAATTTTTCCAATCAAAAGGGCAGAAAAGGAAGGATTGTCTACGGCATGCATTACCCTGGAAACAGTTTCCTTTTGGATGATAGAAATATTTTCAATATAAGAAACCGCCCTGTCATATTCACCAATCTGGATAAGACCCAAAATTACATGCAACTTATTAGTAAAATCGTGATTATTGGCTCTCATAGAATCTACCAGGAACTTAGTGCCTTCAAAATCTTCGGCAAAAGTGTAGAATTCTTTTTTTATCTTTCGGAAAAGTACTCTGGAAAGGAAAAGCTCAATCACAATTGCAATAATTGTAACTATCAAAAAGAGGCCTACAGTTCGAATTGTTACAGATTTGATGGAGGTTTGCAGACGAATAGTCATTATAAAACCTTCGTAAATTCCATCATCATAAATAGCAGAATATGTACGACGTTGTGGGCCAGAAGGTCCTATATCATTTTCTGTATAATAGCCCAGCTTGTGGCAGTTAAAATCAGGGTGCTTTCCGTCGTACTGGGTGTTTATAAGTTCGTGATGTGTGTGATAAATACGATTATTGTTTATATCTACAATTGAAATAACATCAACACCAGGAAGTTCTTCTACAATGGAATCCATGTAATCGCAAAGATCCTGCTGGCTGTAATCTTTTGTAAAGGAATAAAGTCTGGTGATTAAGTCTGAGGTGTTCTGCAAATCCTGATTGAAGGCTTTATCGTTAGATTTAATATTCAAAAAAAGTCCGCCAAAACTTAGAAGCAGGGTAGTTGCGGCAACCAAAATCAACTGAGTCTTTTTAATTTCCTTTCTAATAGACTCTAGTTTGTTTTTATTGTTCTTAATCTTCATATATAGAATATATCACATATAAATATTTTCAAAAGGCTTTTTTAAGTAAAAAAAATGGACTTAAAAAAATAAAAAAAATTACGAACAAGAAAAAATAATTTTTAAACTTTAGAAAAATTGTAGATTCAAGGACTTAGTACTATTCTTCTTCATGTACAAAGACGAAGGGCAAAAAGAAACCCCTCGAAAACTGAAGGAGTTATTAAACGATTATGGAATTAGGACACCTATTTGAAGCAGCTATGTTGATTTGTTTCGGATTTTCCTGGCCAATCAATGTTGTAAAGGCTTATAAGGCTAGAACCGCAAAGGGAACAAGTCTTGCCTTTATCTTTCTAATCATTACCGGTTACCTTGCAGGTATTACTGCAAAGTTTTTGAACGGTCAATTGAACTACGTACTTGTAGTTTACTTTTTGAACCTTGCAATTGTTATGACAAACGTTTTTGTTTATTTCAGAAATGTTCGTTTAGACAATAAAAAACAGTCTGTACAGACAAAACAGAAAATTTATGAACTTCAGCAGAAGTTTAAATCAAATAAAACTTTCCAGGAGGAAGATATGAATTATCAGGAACTTAACACAGTTGCTAAGAAAAACGCAGTTATTTTAATGGGTGGAGATCTGGACAAACAGATTCCAGTTGCAGAATTGGCTCAGTCTTTTGACTTCAACTTCCAGATTTACAACAGAAGTGAAGAAAAGCTTTCTGTAAAACAGGCAAGAACTTTTTTCCAGGACAACATTAATGCAATGGAACCAGAAGGAATTATTATCCACCTTGGTGATTCTGATATGAACCTCTTTAAGACTAACTCTGCTGACTTTGATAAATACTATCTTACTTTGCTCGCTGCAGTAAAAGCTTGCAACAAAAAATGCAGAATCGCACTTGTATCTGTAAACAATCCTAATTCTGACAAGACAATTGCAGAAATGAACCGCCACATTAAGGCACTTGCAGATTCAGAAAAAGCTGTATTCATCAACCTTGATAACGCTAAACTCTGGAATCCACAGGCTGCAAAAGCTTCTGTAAGCTTTGCATATGGCATGGGCTTGAAAGTAAGAAAGCCTCTTACAGACGTAGCTGAAATCCTTTACAGCTATGCTTACACAGAAATCAAACCAGAAACACTGGGAACAGAACTGGTTGGTTAATATTTGTTAATAACATAACAAAACTCTTGAATTGCTACCCGTAATCAGAGAGACTTGTGGCTGAAAACAAAGTTCTTATCCAAGCAAAAAACTTATTTCTGCCATGAAACTCCTGATTGCTCGGTAGCGTTTTTTATTTTAAAAGCCTTTAGTTCTTATTTAAAATAAAAAAAAAGCATTGCCACTTTTAGCAGCAATGCTCTGGATTAAAATCTAATTATTTAGCGTCTTGATTTGTTTAATTTACCTATGCAAACACAAACAAATACAGTAGCACATAAATAAGCGAGACCAACACCAATAATGGCGGTCAAAAGCATTGTCTCCATAATAAACCTCTCCACTTGTTTAATTATTTTATTATTACCTAATTATTAGCATTATTTCGTAAATAATGCAATTAAATTTTTAATATAATTAATTGTTATAACTTTAACACATAGTTACAATATTCCTGAACTTCCTGGGCATACATTTCTATTCCCGATTTCCAGAAATCCTTTGTAGTTATGTCAAAACCCGCTTTTTTACAAAGTTCCTCACAAGACATAGAACCGGTCTGACTCAACAATTCTTCATAAGTTTTAGCAAAGTCAGGGCCTTCTTGTTTTGCACGCTGATAAAGACCAGCCGCAAACAACTGTCCAAAAGCATAAGGAAAGTTATAAAAATCCAGCGAAGTGATGTAGTAATGACTTTTTACTGCCCACATATAATCGTGACGTTCGGTATAATTACTACCATCCGGAGTTTTTTCGTCGTTCAGTCCCTGCCCATAAGACTTTTCCTGGGCCTGCATCATAAGTTTGCAAAAGTCATCAGCAGTAAGTTCATATTTTTTGCGAGCCTGGAAAACTGACTCTTCAAAGTAGAAACGACAAAGAATATCTACCAGAACCTGACTTGTATCAGTTAAATCAAGATCCAAAATCTTCATGCGGTCAAAACCCTGACTGTTGGAAATCATATCCTGTTTTACAATAGTCTCTGCAAAAGTAGAAGCGGTTTCTGCTAAAGTCATAGGGTAGTCATAGAATAGGGGATCCTTATTTTTCATGCAGGAGAAGTGGAAGGCATGACCAAGTTCATGAGCCAAAGTGATGATGTCACTAAAGGCCCCTGTAAAATTTGAAAGAACTCTACTTTGGTGCCCCTTAGGAAAATCTTCGTCATAAGCTCCACCAACTTTACCAGGCCTTACCAAAGCATCAATCCACTGCTGATCAACTGCATTTTGTGCAAAATCGCCCATATTTTTACTGAATGAATAGTATTTTTTAATGACGTAATCGCAGGCTTCCTTAAAATTCCATTTTTTAGAGATAAGGGAAGTGCTTTCATCATCATCTTTATCACTTTTACCTAAAGCTTTAGGTTTTTCTATAGGGGCAAAAAGATCATAAAAGGCAATGCCAGGATGTTCTTTAGTACCAGCAGTTTTACTTACTGTAGAATTTGAAGCACGAAGCAGGGCAGCCTTAGCCTGAAAGTACTTTCTCCAGACAGGAAGGGAATCTTCAATGGCACCAATTAAGGCATCCAGAGTTTTTCGAGAAAGGCGAGAATTAAAAAGGGCATTATCAAGACCTTCTTTCCAATCACGTTTTTCATTCAGAGTAATTTTTTCGCCCTTTAAGTTATTTAAGGCAGCCCCAAATGCAATTCGATTTTGAGCAAGCAGGGCAACTTCTTTTTCCCAGGAAGATTTTCTCAAGGCAGGATCTGCATCATTTGCATCATTTCTAAGCTCGTTGAAAGTTTTTCCTTCATCATCATGCAAATTGGAAATAATCTGTTCCTGTAAAAGAGACCATGCAGATGCTCCGGTATGCGACATTTTTGAAGCCAGTTCTTCTAATTCTGGGGCCATTTGATGACTTTTTTCTTCAATTATTTCCTTAAGAAGATAACGGTATTCTTCTTTTTCTGGATATTGTTTATAGAAATTTTCTAGAAATTTTTCATTATCGGCAAGAACTGTAGAAAACTTTATAAAAATTTGCTGAGCCTGGGTATCATATTTATCCATAAGATTTAGATTGTTCATATAAGCAGGATTTGTAGTATCTGTAGAATAAATGATATAGGCATAGGCACCTAAAGTTTTTAAAAGGAAAGCTTCCTTGTTTAAAAGGGCCAAATAGGAATTAAGCCAGGCAGGGAAGTCGGACTTTGGGGCATCTAGCTGGACCTGAAGTTTTGAAAAAGTTTCTTCGAGTTCTAAAAGGTCATTTTTGTATTCTGTAGAATCTAAAGACGGGTAGAGGGAATCAAGATTCCATCGAGGTATATTATTTTCGTTCATATCTTAAATATAAGCATTTTTTGGTAAATAGTCTTATAAAAAAGATATAATTTTTAGAAACGTCTTAAAGGACAATCAGAAATTTTTACTTTATCACAAAGTTCAGAAACTCCATATGAAGCAAAATAATCCATTAAAAGATCTTTTGTAACACGTGCCTGAGGTCCAATACAAACTTCTTCGAATAAATCGGTATATTTTATTTTTAAGGAATTACAGACTTCTTTTAGTTTTAAGATATAGTATTTTTTGATGTTAGTTTCTTCGACATAAAAATGTGGTTGACCAAGGTATTTGGTTACATTGTAAGGAAGTGAAACTAAACGATATTCCTTTTCACTTATAAAAGAAGGATGCTTAAACAAAGGTGAACTTGTTATCAGCTTATTAAAAATTTCTCGTGCAGTTTGACTGGAAGATTTTGAAGTATTTTTTACAAGTTCAGCTAATTCTTTAACAATATCTAAATCATCACATGATGGAGAATAATTAACTTTACACAAAGGGGCATGACCGGCTTCTCCAATTTTTGCAAGAAGTTCTTTATTAAATGCTACACAGACGCCCATTCCATTTTTTGCATAACGAGCCCACTGAGCCGCATCATCAGAATATTCACTAAAACATGCCGCATACGATGATAATTTATCAAAATCTTTAAGATTTTCAGCAAATATTCGTTCCATTTTTTCATATTCAGATGACTGTAACTGCTTTTTAAGAGCAATTTTAAGTTCTTTTATGAAATATTCCATCTCCTGACTATCATTCATACGACGCAAGTTCCATAACCAAATTTCGCCATTAACAATAATGCCCTGCATAGCGTTAAAATCTGTATAATGATAAAGACGAGTACAATTTTCCATAAAAACCACCTGTAAGTATTGTAACACACATTATTTATATGATTAAGACATATAAATTTTTCTTAAACAAGAACGTTACATTTAAAAAATTACCCTGCCACATTCTTTCTATAATGTGTATTCTGTCTACCTATATAGAATAAAAACTGGTTGGTAAGCGTCAATTTCCTCCTACACGTCATTTTTCCAGGTACCCCTACTGATTTACAAGATATATTTAACTAACCATAAATCGGCTCAAAGTCATCTCTTGGGTGGCCACATAATGGGCATTCGTAATCTTGAGGAAGTTCTGGATGCATATATTCATAGCCGCAGATTTTGCAACGCCAGCCAATAATTTTCTTATTTTCCTGAATCTGAACCTTTGGTTTTATATCTTTCTGGTAGTCATTATAGGTAACCGGAACATTTTGACTGGTAATCTGGGCGTCTTGAATTTCTGCAATAAAAAGAGTGTGAGTTCCTAAATCTGTTTGGGAAACAACCTTACAGCTAATAAAAGAACACGAATTTTTAGTGATGTATGGACAACCATTTTTATCGGTCTTGAATTCCCAATCAGCAAACTTATCTATATTTTTTCCGCTCTGGTAACCAAAATGCTTAAAAAGTTCGAACTGTGAAGTTTTATCTAAAATTGAAAGACAGAAGAGGCCGCTTTTTTTGATTAAATCGCATGTATAATTTTGATTAAGAACAGAAATTGCAAGTCTGACTGGATCTGATGCAACTTGCATACATGTGTTTGTTATACAGGCATTAATTTTGCCGTCGTGCTGGCTACCTAAAAGAAAAAGACCGTATGATATGTTGTAAAGGGCTTTGTTTTCCATAATTTGCTCCTATAAATAAATAGGTCCCCAGAAAGACAAAGTTCATGGGGACCGAAAAAATAAAATTACACTACTCTATTTATCTGCCCAAAGTCCATGGAGATTACAGTATGCATAAGCACGAACTACCTCATCACCATCTACTAAAGCAAAAACTGCTTTTGGAGTTTCACCTGGCTTCAAAGCCTTAAACTGAGTTGTATTTTTAGATTGAAGAGCAACCCATTCAATATAATGTTTTTCTTCCATTGGGTGTGTTACAGAACCTACAGAAACAGTAACTGTATTTCCATTCTTTTCTACAACTGGAACATGTTTTTCAACTGCAGCATCTGTTGTATTTGCTTTAATTTCTACCATCTCTGAACCACAGCAGATTGTATCTACACCTGTGTCTTTAAGCATTGCCATTACTTTGCCACAAGTCTTACATTTGTAAAATTTCATTTCCATAATAAAGTTCTCCTATAAAAACCCCGCCTTAACGGGATCTACCTTCTTTTAAAAGGCAAGTTCCTTAATCTTTTCTTGTATACATTCTAGCATGAATAATTTTAAATGCAAATAGTAATAAGTCCTAGTATCAAAATTTTATTAAAAAAGCATCTTCTTTTATAAATTTAGTCTAATTTTGTATACATTTTAAGAATTAATCTAGACAGAAATAGGTTTTCATTAATCCTTTTCCCTTAATTTCAACGTCGACGGGCTTGTAGAAGGAACATTTTCCTCTAGCCTGCTGGTAGACATTTTCTGAAACATGAATTTTCATTGGGTAACCGGAACTTTCCATGCGGCTTGCGACATTTACAGTATCACCCCAGACATCGTAAATAAACTTCTTTTTACCAATAACACCTGCAACAATATCACCAGAATTTATGCCGATACGAATCTGAATGTTCATCTTGTTTTTTTCGTTAAATTCCTTTACATCTTCAAGAAGGCCTTTAGCAAACTTTATCATTTTTTCGGCACCATTATTGTTTGGATCGTCACTTAATCCTGTAACGGCCATATATGCATCACCAATGGTTTTAATTTTTTCAATTCCCTCTTTTTCGGATCTTATATCAAACAAAGAAGTCATACCGTTCAACATAGAAACGGTTTCCTGGGCAGTCATTGAACTACTCATTTTTGTAAAACCTACTATATCTGTAAAAAGGACTGTTGCATTTGGATATTTCTGTGAAATAGTTTTCCCCGGATTTTCGGTAAGTTCCTTAGCAACCGGTTGTGGAAGAATGTTCAAAAGAAGATTATTTGCTTTTTCGTTTGCCTCGCTAAGTTCATGAGTACGAAGTTTAACAGTCTCTTCAAGCTCCTTTTTATATCTTTCAAGCATTTCAACTTCCAATTTATGAGCTCTTTCAACAGCCTTGTTCATTTCTTCAATTGTAAAAATGTACAAAACAACTGCCATTCCTACAGCAGACATACTTGCTAATGAAATACCCTTAGCAAAGAACTGAAGTAAAGTTGCAACAAATGGTAAAACTCCAAAAAGTAAAACAGGAATACGAATTCCTCTGCTAAGCCTTTTATAATAATTTATGATACAAGATAGCTGTATTCCGAAAGAGATTATTGAAAAAATATAGAAGAATGGTCTGCCGGGACCATGACGATATACGCTGTTTTCATCAAAATAAAAATAAAATCCTGTAAAAAGAGATACAATAATTAAGGCAATTCCAACAAAAACTGCTATATCTGAAATTACCAGCCTAATAATCCTCTTTTTTTCGCCCGCTTCATTTGCAAACAAATCTTTAAGATAGAGTCCAAAGGCAAAAACAATAAAATTACTGAAAAAATAATCTGTAGTTTTTCCAATTCGAACCATATACCAGGCAAAAGTTGTATCTACATGTTCTTTATAAAGATTAAAATTAAATGATCCCCACAACCAGGCAAAAGCACTAAATTCCAGAACTAAAATAGCCAGTCTTCTTCGTTTTGAAAGATTTCCTGTAATTAAAGCTAGAAAAAAGATTAAAGCACAAATAGACATTAAAGATAAAACAATATAAACCTGATATTGCCTGATGAATGCTACCATTTGGGGACCTCTTGCTTATTAATATTTACAATTATAACACATAACACTTTGTTAATGATATGTAATTAAATATTAAAAATTTCTTTTATTCAAAATAGAAACAAACAGTGGGTATTTTAACTTCATCCTAAATTTAAAAAAAATCCAAAACTTGTTATAACCGCAAAACTACCCCTTTTAAAAACTTAAAAAGGTCAATTTCTTGTCTTATCCGATTTTAAAAAACCTTATAAACTAAATATTTCCCCTTTTTTAAATCGAAAAAGTAACTTTTTTGATTTATACGGTATTTTTCCTATTGTTTTAAACATAGCACATCATTAAAATGGCCATCACTTAAGTTTTAACAGGAGTACACTATGTCAAAAAAGCCAAAGCGCATTGAAGATTCAGAAGAATACTTCAAAAAACTTGATCAGTATTGGCGTGCAACAAACTATCTTGCAGCAGCCCAGCTTTACATGAAAGAGAATCCTCTTTTAAGAAAGCCTTTAACACGTGATCAGGTAAAAACAAAGATTGTTGGACACTGGGGAACTGTTCCAGGTCAGAACTTTGTTTACGCACACTTAAACCGCGCTATTACAAAATATAATCTTGATATGATTCTTATTTCTGGTCCTGGTCATGGAGGAAACTTCTTCGTAGCAAACTCTTACCTCGAAGGTCATTACTCAGAAATTTATCCAAATGTAAGCCTCGATGAAGAAGGTATGAGCCGTCTTTGTAAGCAGTTCTCTTTCCCAGGTGGAATTTCTAGCCACGTTGCTCCAGAAACTCCAGGATCTATCAACGAAGGAGGTGAACTTGGTTATTCTATCGCACATGCATTCGGTTCTGTTTTTGATAACCCTAACCTCATCACAACTTGTATCGTAGGTGATGGTGAAGCAGAAACAGGTCCACTTGCAACTGCATGGCATTCAAACAAATTCCTTAATCCAGTTACAGATGGTGCTGTTCTCCCAATTCTCCACTTGAACGGATATAAAATTTCTAATCCAACTGTATTTGCCCGTATTTCTAAAGATGAAGTTCGCAGCTTCTTCCATGGTTGCGGATGGGATCCAATTTTTGTAGAAGCAAGTCCAGATTCTGACCACATGGAAGTACACCACGCAATGGCTGCCGCTGTTGATAAGTGTATTGAAAAAATCCTTAAGATTCAGAAAGATGCCCGCAAAAACGGAAAAACAGAACGCCCATTCTGGCCAATGATTGTTCTCCGCACTCCAAAGGGATGGACAGGTCCTAAATTCAATGATGACGGACTTCCAATTGAAAACTCTTTCCGTGCACATCAGGTTCCAATCGACCTTACAAAACCAGATCCAAATGAAGCAAAACACATGAAGGAACTGGAAGCATGGCTCAAATCATACAAACCAGAAGAACTTTTTGATGAAAACTATCGTCTTAAGCCAGAAATTGCTGCTATTGCACCTAAGGGAGACCAGAGAATTTCTGCAAACCCACATGCAAATGGTGGAAATCTTCTTAAAGATCTTCGTACTCCAGACTTCAAAAAATACGCCCTCGATATCAAAACTCCAGGTAGCGTAAAAGCTCAGGATATGAAAGAACTTGGAAATTATGTTCGCGATGTATTCAAACTTAACGAAGATAACAAGAACTTCCGTATTTTTGGACCAGATGAGTCTATGTCAAACAGACTTTACGCCGCATTTGAAGCTACAAACCGCGATTTCAACGGCGAAATCATTGATTCAGATGATAAATTAGCTCACAACGGACGCATTATGGACTCTTACCTGAGTGAACATATGTGTGAAGGATGGCTCGAAGGATATCTTTTGACTGGTCGTCACGGTTTCTTTGCAAGTTACGAAGCTTTCATCCGCATTATCGATTCAATGGCTTCTCAGCATGCAAAATGGCTCAAAGTTTGTTCCCAGCTTAAATGGCGTGCACCAATTGCATCTTTGAACCTCATCCTTACATCAAACGTATGGCAGCAGGACCACAACGGATTTACTCACCAGGACCCAGGCTTCCTCGATCATATTTCAAATAAAAAAGCTGATGTAGTACGTATGTATCTTCCTCCTGATACAAACTGTCTCCTTTCAACTTTTGACCACTGTATTAAGAGTAAGAATTATGTAAACGTAATTGTTGCTTCTAAACACCCAAGCTATCAGTGGCTTACAATGGATCAGGCAGTTAAACACTGTACTCAGGGTATTGGAATCTGGGATTGGGCTTCTAACGACCAGGGAAAAGAACCAGACCTTGTTATGGCATGTTGTGGTGATACACCTACTCTTGAAGCTTTGGCTGCAACTACAATCTTACGTGACAATCTTCCAGACTTGAAGATTCGTTTTGTAAACGTAGTAGACTTGATGAAGCTCCAGAGCGACCACCAGCATCCACATGGACTTACAGATGCAGAATACAATGCTATCTTTACAACAAACAAGCCTATCATTTTTGCATTCCATGGCTATCCAAAACTGGTACACGAACTTACTTACCTCCGCGAAAACCGCAATCTCCATGTTTACGGATACCACGAAGAAGGTACAATCACTACTCCATTTGATATGCGTGTACAGAACAAGATTGACCGTTTCGACCTTGTAAAGGCTGCACTCCAGTACTTACCACAGCTTGGAAATACTGCAAGTCACCTTGTACAGCAGATGAATGATACTCTTGTTGCTCATAAACAGCACATTTCTGAACTTGGTGAAGACCTTCCAGAAGTAGTAAACTGGAAATGGCATACACCAGAAAACAAGTAGAAATCTAACAGTATTTCACTCATAATTAAGTGAAATATATGCTTATTAAGGCCCTGTTCCCAGGATTTTTCTTAGGAATGGGGCTTTTTTTCTGAATCATCATTTTTTTATTGTATTACAGTGTTATATATTTTTATCTCAAAAAAAACGTGCTATAATTTTTTAAGAGGTAAATATGGAACAAGAAGTTGTACAAACAAACGCCAGCGACATTGAAACTGCCGTAAATGATTTATGTTCAAAGTTAAAAAAATCATCTGAATCATATAATGCTGTCATTTTTTATGCTGCAATAAAATACAATTTTGAAGAACTGTCACTTGCAATTAAGGCCAGATTCCCCCAGAGCGAAGTAATTGGGGCCTCTACTGCAGGCGAAATCTCGGAAAGAGGCTTTTTGAATGATACAATTCTTCTTACTACCATGTCAGACTCTTCTACTAAAGTAAAAGGAGTCTTTATCGAAAATGGAAGTAAATACCCTATTGCAAGTAAGAATGATATAGAATCTGCCCTATCTTCAGTTGGAATTCGTTGTAATGATCCAAATTCCCACAAAGATGCATTTGCAATTGCCTATACAAACGGTGTTTTTAATGCGGAAGAAACAATTCTTTCAAACTTTTATTCCATTATCCAAAATGATAGTTTTATGCTGGCAGGTGGAACCGCAGGATTTACAGGAGACACTCCAAAAACTTTTGTAAGTTACAATGGCCGAACTACCCAAGATGGTGCTGTTATGCTTTTTGTAAAAACCCGTTGTCGTTTTGATATTCGCCAGGAAGATATTTTTAATCCTACAGGAAAATCATTCTTTGTAAATGAATCAAACCCTATCAAACGAGAAATTACCAGCTTTAACGGTAAGCCTGCTAAAACCGCCTACGCCGAACAACTAGGGGTTACGGAAGCCCAGGCAGAAGGAATGACTTTTGAAAACCCATTTGGACGTATGATGAATGGAGCACTGCATATTGTAGCTCTTGCAGGCTTTACTCCAGATAAAAAAATTACAACTTTTGCCCGCGTAGTTCCAAACTCAACTCTGGAACTTATGCATATTGGAAACGCTCTGGAAAAAGCGGACGAAACTTGTAAGGGAATCAAATCCATAATCCCTTATCCTAAATTCACACTTATGATGTCTTGTATTACAAGAACCATGTATTTTGGACGAGAAAATTTAAGTTCTAAAATTATTGAAAAATACAAGAACACATTCCCAACCTTTGCAGGCTTTTCTGTTTATGGTGAACAGATTGGAAAAATGCATTGTAATCAGACACTTGTAACTGTTGTAATTGGAGACTAAAAATGGAAACAAAAACCTTAATTGATAGCGGAATAGACGCAGCAAATACCCTGATTAAGTACCTTGCAAAGGATGCAGTAGGTGCCGACTTTATGAATAAGTATTCTACAACCCGTGATATTCAGAAAGAAGCCGTAAAACGCCAAAAAAATATCCTTTCAAACCTTATTTCTTCATCATCACAAATGGAAATAAGCACTAGAAATCTTCAAACAATGTCAGAAGAAAATGTAAACGGTTTAAATAATATTTCAGACTCTATCACAAAACTAACACAGTCTATAAACGAAACCGAAAGTTCTTACAGACAATATGCTGAAAAATTCCAAAGAATTATTGAAGATACCCGAAATATTAATCACTTTATTGAAGAAATTCAGAAAATTTCTAATCAGACTAACCTGCTCTCTTTCAATGCCTCAATTGAAGCGGCTCACGCAGGAAGTGCAGGAGCAGGATTTAGAATTATTGCCAACGAAGTTAAAAAGCTTTCGGAAAATACTGCAGTAACCACAAATAAGATGATGGAGAATGTTGCAAGACTGGAAAACTCCATTAAAGCAATGGAAGAAGAAACTGCAAAAAATACAAATGCCTTAAATCAGCTTACCAAAAACGCAGAATTTGCCCTTGAATCTTACGAACAGGTTATGCAAAAAAACAATTCCGCAAGTCAGAGCGTACAAGATTTTGCAAACCACATTAATGATAATGTAAGCCAGATTAATTCCATTATCAATAATGTTCAGGAAACTGAGGACCTTAACAAGGAAACCGTAAACATCTTTGTTGACTGTGCATCACGCAATCAGATGCTTTTTAATGATCTTTATTCCTTTGTCTACCAGATTAAAGCTATTTTTGAAGATCTGAAAAAGGCCGAAAATTAGATTTTCGAAAGTTAGTCATTATATTTTACTCCAAAATAATCTAAGGTAGTTTTCATGGCATCCTGGCAGGTAAGACAGGTGTCATGCAAATAGCCGCGTTCATTTTTCCAGTTCTTGATGCCGTCCATTGCCATCCTGAAATGGATGAATAGCTTCGAAGCGCAAAAGCATTGACCTTATTATTTAACATTGTTATATTTACACTGTTATATATAGAGAGACAAAAATGCGAAAACCAAACACTGAAATAAAAACAGTAATAAAAGAAAAAACGCTGGAACTTCTGATGCAAAAGAATCCTGAGCAGATTGGTATGCGTGAAATTGCAGCTACTTGCAAAATTACAGCAACAAATATCTATCATTATTACAAAGATAAAGACCGTCTCTTTCAGGAAATATC
>OCTW013408905.1_pt1 | contig 50811 bp, 35 predicted proteins | sample 1539671 | NCBI WGS metagenome assembly OCTW01 (sample SAMN02144230, study PRJEB22623) | gut metagenome | biome: sheep rumen | host: Ovis aries | place: New Zealand | reverse complement strand
CCTGATCAAACTCATAGGTTACCATCATCACTTCACGATCCTTGTAACCGTCAATCTTCATTGAAACTGGAGTCTTTGCCATAATCTTTTTCCTTTCTTTAATTTTTAATTGTTATTATTTCTTGTTTAATTGTTTAACTGGTGCAAAGGTACGACGGATTTCGCCCCACTCCAAACTTTTTCCCCTTTTTTGCTCCGAGTTGTAGCGACAGGCAGACGAACTTGCGACAGACGCGGCCAAACGGTCTAAAATCTGTCGTGAAAGGGGAGTGAATCAAGGAAGATTTTGTATCTTTGCACCAGAATTCAAAGTTATGGAAATGAGAGATTTTGCTGCAATAGATTTTGAAACTGCCAACAACGAGCGTACCAGCGTATGCTCCGTAGGCGTAGTTATCGTGAGAAATGGCGAGATCGTGGATTCCTTCTACTCCCTGATCCAGCCAGAGCCAAACTATTACAACTATTGGAACACACAGGTGCATGGTCTGACTCGCAGAGATACGGAGGAAGCCCCAGTATTCCCGAAAGTTTGGAAACAGATTGAGCCACTAATTGAAGGTTTGCCATTAGTGGCACATAACAAGGCCTTTGATGAGAGTTGCCTGAAGGCAGTCTTCCGTTGTTACCAGATGGACTATCCTGATTACAAGTTCTACTGCACCTGCGTGGCTTCTCGCAAGGCTTTTCCACAAGCCGAGAATCACCAACTCCATACCATTTCGAGACTCTGCGGTTATGAACTTGAAAACCATCATCATGCTCTCGCCGATGCAGAGGCCTGCGCCTGGATAGCGAGGGAAATATTGTAATTATCAACATCTCGACTACATATTATTATCATTTATATATAGTTGTCTTAAGCCAAAAACATCCCACACTTCTGACACTTCTGACACCTGAACTTTTTCCTCTTAGGTGTAAGAAGTGCGGGAAGTGCGGGATAAAAAGTAGGTAAGACCACTCTATATATACGCGTGCGTATATGCGCACATGTAGAGATTTCGTCAGGTGAACGGTCGGGTGCGGCATAGAGAGGCACTTTGCGGAACTGAGGAGGCTCCTCACGTTGCTAAAGAGGCTCCTCACGTTCGTAAAGAGCCTCCTCGCGCTGCTGAGCATGGTACCAGTGGTTGTGCTGTCGTTGATGGTTTTCTCAAGTAAGCAGTCTTGAGATTCATCATGATTAGTTTAGTGGGGCGCAGGCTTCGCGGAGCCAAGCCACCTCCTCGGGATTCAGATGGGGCGAGAGGGTATCGAAGACGCGCTGATGATACTGGTTGAGCCAGTCGATCTCCTCCTGAAGCAGCATCTCGCGGACGATAGGTGTCTTATCGATAGGACAGAGCGTAAGCGAGTCAAACTGCAGGAACTTGCCGAACTCGGTTTCCATGTAGGGCACGATGAGTAGGGTATTCTCCGTGCGGGCACCACAACGGCCTGGGAGGTAGATGCCTGGCTCGTCGGTGATGGTCATGCCTGCCACGAGAGGGGCGGGTTTCCACTCCATACGGAACTGGTGAGGTCCCTCGTGGACATTCAGATAGGTACCCACGCCGTGGCCCGTGCCATGCAGGTAGTTCAGGCCCTCCCGCCACATATACTTGCGGGCGAGGATGTCGATCTGGGTGCCACTTGAACCGCTTGGGAACTTGCAGAGTTCTATCTGGATATGGCCTTGCAACACCAAGGTGTAGATTTTCTTCTCTTCCTCCGTCAGCGGACCAAGGGCGATGGTGCGCGTGATGTCTGTCGTGCCGTCGAGATACTGTGCGCCGCTGTCGAGCAGCAGCATGCCGCGCGGCTGCAGGGGGATATCGGTCTCTGGCGTCGCCTCATAATGGACGATAGCACCATGCTCGCCATAGCCCGCAATCGTGTCGAAGGAGATGTCGCGGTAGAGCGGCTGCTCGGCACGCAGCGAAGTCAGTTTCTGGTCGATGGATATCTCCGTCAATTCTGATATCTCCGGTTTCCCGATATAGCCTGAGAGCCAATAGAGGAATTTCGTCATCGCGATGCCGTCTTTCAGCATCGCATTCCTAAAACCCGCTATCTCCGTCTCGTTCTTCACGGTCTTCATCCGCTTCACGGGCGACTCCTCCTCGACGATTCCTACAGCGGGATTGGCCTTGCTCCTCACCACCTCATAGAGCGTATAGTTCACCTCGTCGGGGTCGAGCAGGATATTATACTCAAAGTAGTCGTTCAACCCTTTCTTCACCTGCTCGTATTCCTCGACCCTGATGCCCTCGGTCTGCAGATAGGCAGAGACCTCGGGTGTCAGTTTTACCTTATTAACATATAGCGTGACGTCCTTCGAGGAGATCAGCAGATAAGAGACAAAGACAGGATTGCAGTGCACATCCGTGCCACGCAGGTTCAGGGTCCATGCAATGTCGTCGAGAGCCGACATCAGCATCCCGTCGGCATGCCGCTTGCGCAGGGCCTGGCGGATGCGGGCAATCTTGTCACGGGACGATTCTCCAGCGTATCTCATGGGGAATATCTCCACTGGATTTTCCGGGATGACTGGACGCCCCTGCCATATCTGCTTCAGCGGGTCGAGGTTGGTGCGGACGGTGATGCCGCCTTCCTTGCGCAAGTCGGCTACCAGTTCCTTGACGGCATTGGCTGACGAGCACCAGCCGTCAATGCCCACCTCGGCGCCAGCGCCACACTCTTTCCCAATCCACTCAGGAATCGTGGGTGTGCCTTCGATCTTCAGTTTCATCAACTGATATTCTGTGCCCTTCAACTGATCGGCAGCCGCGATGAAATAGCGGGAGTCTGTCCACAGGGCTGCTGAGGTCATCGTGACGACAGCCGTACCAGCCGAGCCGTTGAAACCAGAGATAAACTCACGTCCCTTCCAGTGGTCGGGGATATATTCGCCCTGATGGGGGTCAGTGCTGGGAAAGATAAAGGCCGACAGATGTTCGCGGCGCATCACTTCACGGAGGTCTTCAAGTCGTTCGTTAATTGTTTTAGCCATAGGATTCACTATTTTTTCCTGCAAAGATAATAAGATTATTTGTAAAAGCATTGTATTATTAAGGATTTTTTCGTAAGTTTGCAGCCAAAAAGGAGAAACGATGAACTATCTAAAGGTACTACTATCACTATTGATGCTGCCGACATTGGCAACAGCACAACCCACGAAAGACAAATACACCCCATCGCCCGTCTGTGGCACACCGTGGAACGCGCCAGGCAACATGAACCCCTTCATTCCCGGCTACTTCGCCGACCCTACCATCCGCCAATTCGGCGACACGTATTACCTGTATGCCACCACTGACGGCACGGGCAACGGCTACGGACCAGCACAGGTGTGGGTCAGCAAGGACTTCGTGAACTGGAAGAATATCGTGATGAACTGGCCCACGACAGAGGTGGTATGGGCACCCGACGTTGTACAACAGCCCAACGGCAAGTTCCGCTATTACTATTGTGAACCCTGCAACGTGAATATCGGTGAGAGCGACTCCCCGCTGGGACCGTGGGAAAACATCCTCGGCAAGAACGATGCCGTGATGGTGCCTGACCGCTATGTGCACAACGCCATCACGCTTGACCCCCAACTGTTCCGCGACGATGACGGCAGCGAATATCTATACTTCACCACCTGGGGTATCTTCGACGGCTTCGGCTGTGGCGTGGCCAAACTGAGGGAAGGCAACTTCAACCTGTCAACCCTCTCCCACGAACTGGCTGCTGATGCCCGCCAGTGGAACGAGCATCAGCCGTTTCCCATCGCTGCCGATGCGTTCTTCTCGGAAAAGCGCCTGATACCTAACACAGAACTAAAGGACATCTTTGAGGCGCCCTTCGTATTCAAGCGTGGCAGCATCTATTACTTCACCTACTCCAGCGGTTCCTGCCATACCGACACCTACCGCGTGCAGTATGCCACCTCCACCGACGGACCGATGGGACCTTTTACCTACAAAGGCGAACTACTAACCACCAATGAAGACGAGACCATCCACGGTCCTGGACACCACTCCATCCTGGAACAAGACGGGCGCTACTATATCGTCTATCACCGCCATAATAATCCTAAGTCGGCTCACGGTTTCAACCGTCAGGTATGCATTGACGAACTGAAGTTTGATGCCGATGGAAATATCCTGCCTATTATACCGACACACAATGCACAGAACGTAGCGGTATTCAAGAACAACAAGCACATCAATCTCGCCTACGGGGCAAAGGTGACAGCCTCCAGTTATTACGACGAGTGGTTCAAACCGGAATATGCTGTGGATGACAACAACGCCACCCTCTGGAAGGCCGCCAAATGCAACTGGGACAGTAACGAATGCCATGACGAATGGATCCAGATAGACCTTGGCAAGCCAACGAAGTTCAATGAAGTATGGACACAGTTTGAATATGCCACCTTCTTCTATCAGTATAAGATCGACATCTCCACTGACGGAAAAGACTGGACGCGCTACGCTGACCGTAGCAACAATACGATGCAAGGCTCACCGATGATCGACAGTCACCCAGCCAAGGCCCGCTATATCCGCATCAGTATCTGCGACACCCAGAAAAACGGACACATGCCCGCCATCTGGAATGTAAAGGTATGGCAGCAGGCTCCGCCACTGCCTCAGACTGACGTGGAGAGCAATGATGGCTATCCTGGCATGCACAAGAAAGACGTGGAGGCTGACAAGCGCAGTCTTGAGACAGCCATCATGACGCTGGATGCCCAGACCATCGCCGACAATGCCCATCAGCCATTCGACATCACAGAACTCTCATTCCTCGGCAGCGATAAGCAGCCATCCATGAAGTTCACGGCCAACAAGCCCATCCGCGTGCGAGTGAAGGACGGACGGTGGGGACTATTCTTCAATGGTACACAAAGACTCACCAGCGAACTGCCCTTACCTGAGACCTATCGCTACAATGCGCCCTACACAATATCGGCTATGGTATTCAGCACGAAGGTGGGGGCTGTCTCGACCGTAGCCTCCCTCTCTGCCTCACATGCCGACCTGGCCACTACAGAACTGCGCTTAGGCACAGATCCGGAGACTGGGCTCATCCACCACAATGGTTCCTTCGAGAGTTGTGGTGCACCTCAGGAGATCAAGGCTGGCGAAGGGAAGTGGCAGCACTGGGTTATCACCTTCGATGGCTGGAAAGAACGTGCCTATTGCAACGGGAAACTGTGCCATGAGCAGAACAACTTCCTGATGGTACGCCCTGAAGGCCGTATCGTCATAGGAGCCGACGGGATGGGCACCAACAACTTCAGGGGCTATATCAGTTCCATCGGCATCGCACCATTATCTGTATCGGCAGAAGAAGTGTCACTCCTCTATGCTGCCAGCAATATGACAGAGAAAATTCCCTCCCTCGGCGATGACGACTTCGAGGAGACAGATCCCGACAGCAAGTTCACGCTTCCCGCCAGCATGAGACCGTCATTTGAAAAGAAAGAAACATTTACCCTCTCCAACGGTGATGCCCTGTTTAATGAAGCACCACTACAGCATGGTGGCACCATCTATCAGGAGGTAGAAGGCGACTTTGTCATAATGGCTACCCTCAACGATATGGAGGGACTGAAGGATCATGCTGTAAAAGGCTATAACGACGGGGGAATCCTCATCACCGACAACAACGGCACCTTCTTCCAGTTGGGCGTATTCCCACTCTACAATTGTGGCAACATGCTGACCATCCTCAGTCCAGAAGGCCGTCCACAGTTTCCTAACTCCACAGGCTACGATTTCGAGCCCATTCTTCAGTTCGAGCGGCGTGGCAACCAACTCTATGCCCGTACCAGCCGTGACGGCAAGACATGGAACAACATGCCTGGCTCACCCATTGAGGTAAAGAGCAAAAAACTCGGCATAGGCGCCTATCAGACTACCTATGCCGACAATTCCTCGTGGATTAAACTTTCCGACTATATCATCTGGAAATAAGACTATCCTCCGATGATCGTATGAAGACCATGAGACTCCAGCAGTGCTGCACAGTGCTGTTGGAGTTCTTCTGATGGAGCAGCCATCTGGAATCCCTGTGGATTATAAGCACTCCACATACGACGGTGCTTGTCTTTGCCAACGTCGTGGTAGGGCAACAGGTTCACTGTACGACGCTGCCACGGAAGAGATGCCAGGAATAGGGCCGTCGCTTCCATATTCTCATCATCGGCATTCACCCCCTCGATGAGCGGAATACGTATGAAGAAGTCCTTACCAGCCTCTGCCAGCCAACGGATATTCTGGAGGATCCGCTCGTTGGGCACTCCTGTATATTGCTGGTGCTTGGCAGAATCCATCAATTTCAGATCAACAAGGAAAAGTTCGCATTCGGCAGCAATCTTCTCCACCGTTCCCTGAGAGGCATAAAGGGTCGTATCTACCGTGCGATGGAAATGACGCTGTGCCAACTCGCGCAGTATCTCCAGCGCATAGTCGGGATGCATCAGCGGCTCACCACCACAGAGTGTCACACCGCCACCGCTGTCCTCCATGATTGAACGTTCCTTCTCTATCTCTGCCATCAGGTCCTCCATCGTCCATTCCCTGCCGCACATCTCCAACGCAGTGGTAGGACATTCCTCGGTGCATTTGCCACAGAGGACACACCCTTTCCCTGGATGTGCGACGGGGCGGATACCATCGGGCGTTAGTTCCAAGGCTTCTTGCGGACAAACCTCCACACAACTCCGACAACCGATACACTTGGTCTTCTTGTAGAGTATCTGGGGCTGTGGCGACCAACTCTCGGGGTTATGGCACCACACACAGTGCAGCGGACAACCCTTTAGGAAAATGGTGGTCCGGATACCCGGACCATCATTAATCGCATAACGCTTGATATCAAATATCAGTGCCATTACAGTTCGTCGTTTTCTGTACGGGCAATGATCTCATTCTGCAACTGCTCGGTCATGTCATTGAAATAATCGGAATAGCCAGCCACGCGCACCAGCAGGTCCTTGTACTCATCAGGATGTTTCTGGGCATCATGGAGTGTTGCCGTATCCACGATATTAAACTGGATATGATGACCGCCAAACTTGAAATACGTACGGATCAGTGAACCAAGTTTCTTCTGGTCTTCCTCGCGCTTCAGCAACTGAGGTACGAAACGCACGTTGAGCAGCGTACCACCGCTCTTCGTCTGGTCGAGTTTTCCAAGCGACTTGATAACAGCCGTCGGACCGTGACTATCGGAGCCGTGGGCTGGCGACGTGCCGTCGCTGATGGCAAAATGGGCCATTCGACCGTTAGGCGTGGCACCACAGACGGAGCCAAAGTAATTATGGCAAGTTGTGGAGAGCATATTCAACTGCGTCTTACCGCCACGGGTATTCGGACGACCTTCAATGGCCTTCACCAGATCGTCATAGACGCGGACGGCAATCGTATCAGCATACTCGTCGTCATTGCCGAAGAACGGAGTGTGGTTTCTGATATACTGGCGCATCTTCTCCTCGCCCTCCCAGTTCTTGGCACAGGCCTGAAGTACCTCGTCCATGGTATATTTACCCTCCTCAAAGACATGTTTCTTCAGGGTGGTAAAGCAGTCGGTAATCGTACCTAGTCCCGTACACTGGATATAGGTCGTGTTGTAACGGGCACCGCCACTATAATAGTCCTTGCCCTTCTCGATGCAGTCGTCGATATACAGGCTGAGGAAGGTGGCAGGAGCATAGAGCGAGAACATACGCTCTATGTAGTTGTTGACGGAGAGTTTCAGATTGACGAAATACACCATCTGCTTGTGCCAGGCCTCATAGAGTTCCTCAAAAGTCTTGAACTGGCGCGGGTCGCCCGTCTCGAGGCCGAGTTTCTTGCCCGTTTCGGGGTCGATACCGTTGTTCAGCGTAATCTCAAGGATCTTCGGGGTATTCAGATAGCCAGTCAGCAGATAGGCCTCTTTACCGAAGGCACCCACTTCAATACAGCCAGAGCAGCCGCCCTCGCGGGCATCCTCCAAGGTCTTGCCCTCGCGCACCAGTTCCTTGACGTATGTATCCGGATTAAAGATCGACGGATAACCATGCCCCTGTCGGATGACCTTGATACCAGCCAACAGGAAATCATCCGGCGTATTCTCTGCGATATGGATGCTCAGTCCCGGCTGCAACTCGTGCAGTTCCTCCTGGATTTCCAGAATCATATACGACAGTTCGTTGGTGGCACTATTGCCGTCGCGATCGACACCACCTATATTAATATTAGTGAAGTCATTGTAGGTACCCGACTCCAGAGCCGTCACTCCCACCTTTGGAGGAGCAGGCTGGTTGTTGAACTTGATCCACAGGCAGGAGATCAGTTCCTTTGCCTTGTCGCGGGTCAGCGTACCATCGGCGATACCTTTCTGATAGAAGGGGAACAGATGCTGGTCGATATGTCCCGGGTTCATGGAGTCCCACCCGTTCAGTTCCGTCACCGTACCGAGGTGCACGAACCAGTACATCTGTATGGCTTCCCACAGGTCACGGGGCGCATGGGCAGGCACCCAGTGGCACACGTCGGCAATCTTCTCCAGTTCAGCCTTACGCTGCGGGTTCTGTTCCTTGGCAGCCATCTGTTCAGCCAGTTCAGCATGCCGTTCTGCAAAAAGGATGGCGGCGTCGCATGAGATAGCCATGGCTTCCAGTTCCTGCTGTTTATCGGTAGCCTCCGGGTCGTAGATATAGTCGAGGCTGGCAATCTTCTTCTCGATACGTACCTTCACGTCGAGCAATCCCTCACGATACATCTTACCGTCCATCGCCGTATGACCAGCGGCACGCTGCTCCATAAACTCCGTGAACACGCCGGCATGGTAAGCCTCTTCCCACTCCTTTGACACATGGTTGAAGATACGCTCGCGCTGGGTCTTCCCCTTCCAGTAAGGAATGACCTCACGCTCGTATGTGTCGATATCCTCCTGAGAGATGGTGTAGCGCTGCAGTTCACGCTCATTCAGGGTGTGCAGGTCCTCTACGGAGTGACAGGTCAGTTCGGGGAAGGTCGGCACAGCCTTGGGCAAAGGTCCACGCTCACCGACGATCAGTTCGTCCTCTCCGATATAGATGGTCTTCTTCTTACATATCTCATAGAAGTTCTTGGCACGAAGCACAGCAATCGGCATGGTACCATAGTTCTCTTTATAGAAAGCGGTCTCAATCAACGCCCGCTCGATACTTAACGTTGTTGGGGTATCAAAGTTCTGTTGGCGCAGACGTTTGATGCGCTCATTCATCCCTCCTTCGTTTTCAGGATACTTAATACTGTAATTCATAATTCATAATTTTATTAATAATTCTTGGCGGCATAGACTTCTTCAAGGGTCATGGGTTTCTTGATGGTTCCCAACAGACGGGCACCGTCTTTGGTCATTACATAATTGAGTTCATTGCGCAGGCCCGTGAAGTCACGCCAGGCATCGAGTTTGTCATAGTTAATGAAGTCGGTGAACTGTTTCTCCGCCCGCCACTTGTCCATCAGTTCGGGGATGAAGTAGATGCCGGGCTCGACGGTAAACACGAATCCCTCTTCCAGTGGACGGGCGAAGCGCAGTGACTTGAAGCCAAACTGCTTACTCTTCACCTGGCCTTCAGCATAGCCAACATACTGTTCGCCGAGGTTCTCCATATTGTGGACATCCAGTCCCACCATGTGCCCCAGGCCACAAGGGAAGAAGAGAGCGTATGCACCAGTCTCCGCTGCCTCGGCAGGATCGCCTTTCATCAGTCCGAGTTCCTTCATGCCCTCAGCAATCTTCGTGGCCGCTGCGATATGGGCATCGCGGAAGGGCACGCCCAGTTTCAGCGTATCCACCGCCGCCTGGAAACTGGCCAGATGAATCTTATAGATGATTTCCTGTCGCTCTGTGAACCGTTCCCCGACGGGCATCGACGAGGAAAGGTCACCAGCATAGTGCGACTTCGTCTCCGCTCCAGCATCAAGCAGGAAGATATCCCCTTCTTTCAGGTCGTGGATAAAGCCATGGTTGTGAAGCACTTGCCCCTGTACGGTCGCGATGGTCGGGAAGGCCAGTGCATTGCCATGCCGGCAGGCCACCTCCTCGACGGCAGCGGCCACCTGCGACTCATGGATGCCTGGACGAACGGTGCGATAGGCCGCCAGATGCATCTCCGTACTCAGATCGACACTCTCCTCTATCAGACGAATTTCCTCATCGTCCTTATAGTTGCGCTGGGCCACGATGGCCTTGATGAAAGGCACCGAGGCATTGTCTGCCTGTGCACTTGGCTCTACGCCAAGCAGTTCCCACAGCCACACCTGATGGTCACCTCTATATGGCGGCAGGAAGTGTATGGGCTGTCCCTTCCGACGTGCCTTGTCGATGTAGTTCTTCAGTTCACTCATCGGCAGGGTCTTTGTGATGCCCACCGTCTCTGCCTTCTCCTTGAGCGTCGGCTGTGTACCAGTCCACACGATGTCGTCGATGGTCAGTTCGTTGCCAAACACAATTTGCGCATCGGCATCCACATCAATCACTGCGGCCAGACCGGCATAGTCGAGACCGAAGAAATAGAGAAATGTGGAGTCCTGACGGAAACGATAGGTATTGTCGGCATAGTTCATGCCAACCTCATCATTCCCCAGGAAAAGCAGCAGTCCGCTGCCTAAGTCCTTACTGAGTCTGGCCCTGCGACGGATATAGGTTTCCTTACGTATTTTCATACCTTTGGCTTAGATATCTCATTAATCTTCTTATGCTTGCTGATCTGTAGTGAGGTCTTGGGAAAAAATTCGGCCAACAGACTATAGAGGTCTGGGTCATATTCCTGCAGTTCCTCGCGGGTGTTGCACCAGTTATGCTTACCGTCGGCATGATCCATCTCGGCATTGACATTGAACCAGTCCTGAACCGCCTCAGCAAAATACTCCTCCTTATCAGTGATGCGGTAGGTGGCATCTAATATGCCCCTCATCTTGGCATTCTCGTAGCACTGTTTCAGGCGACTGTCGAAGTCGGGCACAGCCAGCATCAGGCCGATCAGATGGATGGAGTGGGCAAACTCGTGGATGAGGATATCCTCAGCATGGTACTTGTCGATCTGATAACCCAGCACGTTCTCCTCTGCACATGAGGTAAGCGGCAGTTCCAGGTCGCCACCCAGTCCACGCGCACGCAAGTTCCAGTTCAGGGTGGTGTCATTGATTAGGTGACGATGCTCGGGGATGTCCGTCGTCCCTTCGTAACGACCCATGATAGCCACACGGGTACCACGAGCCACCATCGAGTCGAGCACAGCCTCAGGCAACATGGAGGTCATGGCATAGAGCGTACGGTGGGCAGCCACGAAGGCAGAGTCGGGCACACGCCACGAAGAGATCAGAGGAATGCCGTTCACATCCACATATTTCTTATAGAACGCATCCAGATGGAGTGAGTCGGGCGGCGTGGCTACGACACATTCTGGGATGTCAAGTACTTCCTCATCTGCCACCTCCTGCTGGGCTGTCTGCTTACAACTTACGAACGCTATCATGCTCCATGATAGCAAGAGAATTGTTTTAGTTTTCATAATCGTTTCTATTTTTTGCTATTTCCAGTTGGCAAAGATACAAAAACGTCGGCACAAAATAAACGGATTAACACAGATTAATATTAAAAAGAGGTAGAACAAGAGTTTTTTTTGTATCTTTGCAGCACTTTTGATATAACAATTTAAAATATACAATTATGAAGTTTTTAACTGACGAGAAATTGGTGATTGTTGGTGCCGGTGGCATGATCGGCTCTAACATGGTGCAGAGTGTGCTGATGTTGGGTCTGACTCCCAACATTTGTTTGTATGATATCTATGAGCCAGGTGTTCATGGTGTATTCGATGAGATGTGTCACTGTGCATTCCCCGGCGCAAACATCTCTTATACAGTAGATCCTAAGGAGGCATTCACAGGTGCCAAGTACATCATCTCTTCTGGTGGCGCTCCACGTAAGGAAGGTATGACCCGCGAGGATTTGCTGAAGGGCAACTGCCAGATTGCTGCCGAATTCGGTGAGAACATCAAGAAGTACTGCCCTGACGTGAAGCACGTCGTGGTAATCTTCAACCCGGCTGACGTGACCGCCCTGACGGCTCTTATCCACTCTGGTCTGAAGCCAAACCAACTCACATCGCTTGCCGCCCTCGACTCAACCCGTCTTCAGCAGCAACTCGCACAGGAGTTCGGTGTACAGCAGGACAAGGTGACTAACGCCTATACCTACGGTGGTCATGGTGAGCAGATGGCCGTATTTGCCAGCAAGGCCCTCATTGACGGCAAGCCTCTCTCTGAACTTCCTCTTTCTGCAGAGCGCTGGGCTGAGATTAAGCACATGACGACCCAAGGCGGAAGCAACATCATCAAGTTGCGTGGCCGTTCATCTTTCCAGAGCCCGGCATATCAGGCTGTTAAGATGATTGAGGGTGCCATGGGTGGCGAGCCCTTCAAGTGGCCTGCCGGCTGCTATGTTAACGCATACGGCTTCAAGAACGTGATGATGGCTATGCCTACCGTTATCGATAAGGATGGCGTTCATTTCACAGAGCCTGAGGGTACTGCCGAAGAGATGGCTGCATTGCAGGCTTCTTACGAGCATCTGCAGAAGATGCGCGACGAGATTATCTCCCTGGGCATCATCCCCGCCGTTGAGGATTGGGCTAAGGACAATGCAAACCTGTAATTAGTTGACAGTTGATAGTTGACAGTTATGGCTTTGATAAAAAGTTATCGCGGTCTCGCTCCCAAATGGGGGCGAGACTGTTATTTCAGTGAGAATGCCACGATCGTGGGCGACGTGACCATGGGCGACGAGTGCTCCGTGTGGTTCAATGCCGTCGTTCGTGGTGACGTAGCCCCCATCACCATCGGCAACTGCACGAACATCCAGGACGGCTCGTGCGTCCACGTGACCCATGAGACAGGTCCTACACATATCGGCTCGTACGTGACCATCGGGCATAACGTGACGGTGCACGCCTGCACCATCCACGATCATGCCCTAATAGGTATGGGCTCTACCCTGCTCGACGGTTGTGAGATCGGTGAGGGAGCCATCGTTGCCGCAGGCGCCCTGGTGCTACAGAACACCAAGATCCCTGCTGGCGAGATATGGGGCGGCGTACCTGCCAAATACCTCAAACCCGTGCGCCCTGGACAGACGGATAATGCTGAGCACTATGTGGCCTACTCTAAGTTCTACCTTGAAGAAGGAGAAACAGAACTTATCTGATGGTTGCAACTACATATTCCGACTGGGTGCCGATGCGATATTTCCCGCCCCAGATACCGATGCCGGAAGAGACGTAATACTGAGTCTTGCCACGCTGGTAACTTCCCCATGAGCACTCATAAATTGCATCCGTGATCCACGAGATGGGCCATACCTGTCCACGATGGGTGTGCCCACTCAGTTGGAAATCGACACCTGCCGCCTCAGCACGGTCCAGATGATAGGGCTGGTGGTCGAGTATGATGGTATAGAGTTTTTCCGAGGAGAAAGAAGATGTGAGAGATTCAATCAGATCCTTGACGGGCTTGCGACGCATGTTCGTACGGTCGTCGCGGCCGACAATCACAATACTACTGTCGATCACGGCAGCCTCATCTACTAACAGGCGAATACCCGCATCCTTATAGAACTGCTGTGCCTCGGGACTGCCAGCGTAATACTCATGGTTGCCCAGACAGGCATAAACAGGAGCCTTCAGGCTATGAAACACCTCAGCCATATTCTTTTCGATAAGCGGACGCATGCTGCCGTCGATGATGTCGCCTGCAATCAGGATAAAATCAGGATTCTCGGCATTGATGAGATCCACCCATCTTGAAAATTCCCCGCGGGTGTTATGGTAGCCCAGATGCAGGTCAGAGAGCATCACCGCCTTATACTCATGCGGAAGCGGATGATAGGATTTCAGTTCCAGTGGCACGCGTACCTTGTTCTTATAATGCAGATTGCCATAGAGGAAGATGCCAAAGATCAGCACGAAGATGCCGAGGGCAGACTGCCAGTTGTGGTAGAGCAGAGACTTGGGTACAAGATGAACGAGCCGTCCGAGGTCGAGCACAAGGAAGAGTATCACCAGATAGAGCATCACCATGATTGATGAAGTGCCTACCTCGTAACACAATTGAGCCACGGGGAGCGGCAACGTGTCGAACCGGCGCATCACAGACAGGAACAACAGCAGGAAACTGCCAACGCCCAAGACTATCACCAACGATTTCCACCAGCCATTACAGGGCAGGATCGTCCATATATGCCATGCCAGATAGACAATCGCCACCAGTGGCAGTACCCAGAACACAATCATCCACATATACTTCATCAATTTCGTTGCCAAATCGGTTTCAGGGCACAAAGTTACTTCATTTTTTTGTCATTTCAAAAAAATTCCCTAACTTTGCACCCCGATTATCAACTTAAACCTGAAGATGAGAGATAAAATCTTAGCAGTCTGGATGTCATGGATGATCGCCATTGCTGCTTACGGGCAGAAAGGCGAAGTACATATCCTGGCAGTCAACGACATGCATGCTGCCATCGAGGCCTTTCCACAACTGACTGCTATTGCTGACAGTCTGCGTACACTCTATCCCTCCCTTCTTGTCTTTTCTGCAGGAGACAACCGTACCGGCAACCCCATCAGTGATATGTACAGGGTCTCATCGTACCCGATGATCGCCCTCATGAACCAAGTGGGCTTCGATGCCACCACCTTAGGCAACCACGACTTCGACGTGAAGTCGCTGCCGCCCTTACTCGGACTGTCCCACTTCAGTTATATCTGTGCCAACATCTACCCTTCGGAAGAATCCGGCATCCGCGTCATGCCCACACGGGTGTTTGATGCAGACGGAATCAAAGTAGGGGTCATCGGTGTCGTGCAAGTAAACCAGCAGGGGCGTCCTGACACCCATCCAGACAACGTGCAGGGCATCAAGTTCAGCGACCCTCAGAAAACCGTTGCCAAATACAAGGACCTCAGCCACAAGTGCGACGTGACCATCCTACTCTCCCATATCGGCTATGAGGCAGATATCGAGATGGCAGAGAAATATCCTTGGCTCGACCTCATCATCGGTGGGCATACCCATACCCAACTTACCGCAGACGAACCGCTCCACAACGGTGTACTCATCACGCAGAACAAAAACAAACTGGCTAAGGTGACCCATATCACCCTTACCCTGAAGAACGGGCGCGTGAAAAGTAAAAAGGCCGAATATATCGATGTAAAATCCCATTCTAAGAAGGTCAGTCTGGTAGAGGCCATGGTCGCCCATTTCAGCGAGAACCCCTACTTCAAGCAAGTGGTGGGCCATGCGGAGGTACCCTTCAAGTGCAGGGACGAGATAACCTTCATGATGTGCGACTCCTTCCTTGGGGAGACAGATGGTGACATCAGCATCGTCAACAACGGTGGCGTGCGCATCGACTCCCTCCAAGCCGGAGAAATCACCATGAAGGATATTCTCTCCATCGACCCCTTCTACAATGAGACTATGGAACTGGAACTGTCAGGCGAAGACATCCTGAAGGTGCTGACCACCTACAGCCGCGGCTCACTCTACCATCTGCCACGCGTGGGCGGCATCATCTGCGAAGCCATCGTTGATAAGGAGGATCCCGATAAGGACAGACTGAAAAATGTCAGACTGAAGACTCTTGACGGACAGGAATTCGACATTCACAAGACGTATAAGGTCATTACCAACAGTTACATGGCAAGCATCATACCTTCGTTTATCGACTGCACGCCCCACTCGCTAAACATTGAGACTTCCAAGATACTGACCAACTTTATAGGGAGGTTTGAGACGGTAAACTATCAAGGGGTGAACCGGCTTCTGGTCACAGAGGAATAGCAGAGAGAATCTTTTCCGTAACACCAGTTAAACCCTCCACGAACTGGCCAGCCTGCTTTCCGGCAGACTTCATATCTTCGGGATTTGCCAAGAAAGCATCCATCTTACCGGCAAACTCCTCGTATGTCCTGAAGTCAAAGCCGCCTCCAGCCGCCTTCAAGCCCTGCGCCTCCTGGAACTTCTGATTATTGGGGCCGAAGAAGACTGGAATATCCCAGACACCAGCCTCCAGAACATTATGGATACCTACGCCAAAACCACCGCCGACATACGCAACCTGACCATAATGGTAGATGCTGGAAAGCAGACCGAAACAGTCGATGATAAGCACGTCGGTATCACTGACGGAGTCTCCCTCCCGGACTTGGCTATAGCGTACGTATGAACGTCCTGCCAAGGCTTTCTCTATCTGCTGTAGATGATCCTCTCCGATGACATGCGGTGCAATGATCAACTTCCATTCCGGGTGTTGCATGAAGTAACGGATGAAGATCTCTTCGTCGGGGGGCCATGAAGAGCCCGCTACAAACACCTTCGGATGCTCCTGCACAAAGGACTCCAGGACAGGCAACTTCTTCGCAGCCTCCTTGATCTGCAGCACACGATCGAAACGGGTATCACCTACGACCGTCACATTATGAACATGAATCTTGCCCAGCAGTTCCTTGCTTTCCTCGTTCTGTACAAAGAAATGGGTGAAGCAGTTGAGTACCCGCCCGTACTGGCGACCGTACCACTTGAAGAATATCTGATCAGGACGAAAGATGCTCGACACCGAATAGACAGGTATGCCCCGATGCTTCAGGATATGCAAGTAATTATACCAGAACTCATACTTGATGAAGAAGGCCATCACAGGGTGGATGGTACGCAGGAAACGGCGCGCATTGGTAATCGTGTCAAGCGGCAGGTAGCAGATAATGTCTGCCCCGTCGTAGTTCTTGCGCACCTCATAGCCGGATGGAGAGAAGAAGGTCAGCAGGATCTTGTACTCAGGATGCTCCTTGCGCAGACGTTCCATCAAGGGGCGCCCCTGTTCAAACTCACCGAGGGAGGCTGCATGGAACCACACATACTTCGCACTGGAATCGACCTTCTCCTTGAGAATACGGAAAGCCTCGCGCTCACCGCGCCACATCTGACGCACCTTCTCGTTGAAGCGACTGTAAATCGCAACGCCCAGCAAATAGAGGTATATGACGAGATTATACATTATCCAAGTACTTCAATAGCACGTTTCATTCTACTAATGGTCTCTTCTTTGCCGAGGAAGGCAGAGATATCAAACATACCGGGCCCCTTACCCTCGCCTACCAGCGTCAGGCGCCAGGCATTCATGATATTACCGAGTTTATACTCCTTCTGTTCTATCCAGGCATGCACAATCTGCTCCTGATTCTCTAAAGAGAAGTCATCGATGCCCTCCAGCACACCTATCAGTTCTTCCAACTGTCGGGCACTGTCTTCTTTCCAGCGCTTCTTCACCGTCTTTTCATCATACGCTGTTGGAGCCTCAAAGAAGAATGAGCAGAGCGGCCACAATTCCTTGACAAACGACACGCGGTCCTTCATCATCTCACACACCTTGGTCACGCGCTCCAGCGTCTCCTGCGGACAATGCTGCTGTACCTCGGGCAACCATATCTTGGCTATCTCCTCTGCCGACTTCATCAGGATATACTCATGGTTAAACCAGATCCCCTTGTCGTAGGCGAACTTCGCACCGGCCTTGGAACACTTCGTGATGTCGAAGAGCGGCACCAGTTCGTCGAGCGAGAAAATCTCCTGTTCAGTTCCCGGGTTCCAACCCAACAGAGCGAGGAAGTTGATAACCGCCTCGGGGAAATAGCCATCCTCCCGATAGCCACGACTTACCTCTCCCGTCTTGGGGTCGTGCCACTCCAGCGGGAATACGGGGAAACCCAGACGGTCGCCATCGCGCTTTGAGAGTTTTCCCTTGCCGTCGGGTTTTAACAGTAATGGCAGGTGAGCAAACTGTGGCATGGTGTCAGCCCATCCAAAGGCCTGATAAAGCAGCACGTGCAACGGTGCACTGGGCAACCACTCCTCACCTCGTATCACGTGGGATATCTCCATCAGATGGTCATCAACGATATTGGCCAGGTGATAAGTGGGCAACTGGTCGGCACTCTTGTAGAGCACCTTGTCATCGAGGATGTCACTCTTCACACGCACCTCGCCACGGATGAGGTCGTTGACCAGCACTTCCTGACCAGCCTCGATCTTAAAGCGCACCACATACTGCTTGCCGTCGGCTATCAGTTGATCAACCTCCTCTTTCGAGAGAGTCAGCGAGTTGCGCATCTGACTGCGCGTATGACAGTCGTACTGGAAATTCTGTATCTCTGCACGCTTGGCCTCTAATTCCTCCGGAGTGTCAAAAGCGATATAAGCCTTGTCAGCATCAAGCAGTTGCTGCACATACTTCTTATAGATATCACGACGCTCACTCTGGCGATAGGGCCCCTTGTCTCCACCGAAACTGACACCTTCGTCAAACTGGATGCCCAGCCATTTGAATGACTCGATGATATATTCCTCAGCACCTGGCACAAAACGGTTGGAATCCGTATCCTCAATACGGAACACCAGGTCGCCACCATGCTGACGCGCAAACAGATAATTATACAAGGCGGTACGTACGCCACCGATATGCAAGGCTCCCGTGGGACTGGGTGCAAAGCGCACCCTCACTCTTCTTTCAGACATTGTTTTCGTTAATTTGCGTGCAAAGGTACAAAATAATTCATAATTCTATGCAAGCAAAACGAAAAAGTTCGATTACATAATCCATAATTCACAATTATTGTTTAACTTTGCAGCAAAATCACATCAAAATGAGCAGTTTCAACGTTAAAAGCGACTTGACTTGGCGCGATATACTTACCCGCCTGGCACTGATCGTATGTACCGTCACCATCATTGTATGGCTGATGCCCAGAAACAACTATGCCACCTACAAGATAGAACAGGGGAAACCATGGGCCTATACCGACCTGAGTGCCCCATTCGACTTCCCCATCTACAAGAGTGACGAGGCCGTCAAGGCGGAACGTGACAGTCTGATGAAACAATACGAGCCGTACTACATCTTGAATAATGACATGGCCGGCAAGCAAGTCAGACAGTTCTACAAGGATTATATCAATGGCATCCCAGGCCTCTCCAACGACTACCTGAGCATTATCGCCAACCGTCTGCGTAATCTCTATTCACAGGGCATCATGAACAGTTCGGAATACAGCAGGCTCAGGCAAGACACCACCCGGATGATCAGGATCATCAATGGAAAAGACGCAGCCAGTCGGCAGATCACGAAGATGTATTCCGTCATCTCGGCCTACGAGCAGATCTTCAAGGACGAGACGCTCTCCAAGCACGCCGACGTGCTACGCAAATGCAACCTCAACGACTACCTTTCGCCCAACCTGACCTACGACAAGGAGCGAAGCGAGGCCAGTCTGAACGAACTCCACAACAGCATCCCCCTGGCAAGCGGTATCGTACAGCGCGGACAGAAGATTATTGACCGAGGAGAAATCGTCGATGCCAAGAAGTACAACATCTTGATATCATACCAGAAGGAGACAGAGCGCCGTGATGAGAACCAAAAGGGCGTCCTCAGTCTGACCATCCTCGGCCAAGTCCTCTACGTACTCATCATCATCTCCTGTTTCACCATCTACCTGACACTCTTCAGGAAGGACTACTTCGAGAAGCCCCGCTCTGCGATCATGCTCTACTCGCTCATTCTCTTCTTCGTAGTACTGACCTCCCTGATGGTAAGCCATAGCGTGCTCCATGTCTATATCCTCCCATACGCCATGGTACCCATCTTTATCCGGGTATTTATGGATTCCAGAACGGCTTTCATGGCACAAACGACGATGATACTCATCTGCGCCAGTATCCTTCAGCATCCACTTGACTTCATCGCCGTAGAACTGATGGGAGGTCTGGCTGCCATCTTCTCACTCAGGGAATTATCCAGCCGTTCACAACTGTTCTGGACAGCCGTCATCATCACCGCTGTCTCCGTCCTGACAGACCTCTCCCTCGAATGGATACAGAGCAGCGATCTGACCAAGGTCAACTTCAGCAAGATCAACTATCTCGCCATCAACGGGATATTGCTCTTCTGTTCCTACCCGTTGCTCTATCTGATTGAGAAGACGTTCGACTTCACATCGAACATCACGCTCATCGAACTGTCGGACATGAACAAGACCCTCCTCAGGAAGATGAGCGAGGTGGCTCCCGGCACCTTCCAGCACTCCATCCAAGTAGGCAATCTCGCAGCAGAGATAGCCAACAAGATCGGCGCCAAGAGTCAGTTGGTTCGCACAGGTGCGATGTACCATGACATCGGCAAGATCGTCAACCCCATCTACTTTACCGAGAACCAGTCGGGCGTCAATCCTCATGAGAAGATGGGCTCCATCGACAGTGCGCAGATCATTATCAGCCACGTCACAGAAGGTATCAAACTGGCCGAAAAGTATAACCTACCCAATGTCATCAAGGACTTCATATCTACGCACCATGGTCTGGGAAAGACAAAATATTTCTATATACAATATAAGAATTCCCACCCAAATGACGACATCGACGAACTGCTCTTTACATACCCTGGGCCTAACCCTTTCACCAAGGAACAAGCCATCCTGATGATGGCCGATACGGTAGAGGCCGCCTCAAGGTCTTTGCCTGACTATACGGAAAAGAGTATCAGGGAACTGGTCAACAAACTCATTGATGCCCAAGTGGCGGAAGGCTATTTCAAGGAATGCCCGATTACCTTCCGTGATATCGCCTACGCCAAGACTGTACTCATTGAGAAACTGAAGACCATCTATCACACCCGCCTCAGTTACCCTGAACTGAAGAAATAGAATCTGCACAAATACGGGAAAAATGTGCATAAATCTGCACAAAAATGCACATCTGTGCAGGTTTGTGTGCATTATTCGTTAAATATCGTTAACTTTGTGTGCGCAAACATAACAGTTTGAAACAATTGCCATACCTTTGCAGCCGATTTAGCAAAAAGATGTTTAAGGATATGAAAAAAATCGCAGCAATGCTCACCAGCGTGATGCTGGCCACAGCAACAACCGCCACGGCAGGTGGCATCTTAACCAACACGAATCAGAGTATTGATTTTCTCCGCAACCCAGCACGTGACGCATCCATCGGGCTCGATGGTGTATATAGCAATCCTGCTGGTGTCGCATTCCTACCAGAAGGTATCCATATAGGTTTCAACTGGCAGTATGCCCATCAGACGCGTACTATCACTAGCACGAACCCTCTGTTTACCCTTGGTCGCAAGAATAACGGCGAGGCCACCAAGACGTTTGAGGGTGTAGCCGACGCCCCGTTCATCCCTTCCCTTCAGGCTGCCTATAATAAAGGTAACTGGAGCGTACAGTTCAACTTCTCAGTTCCTGGCGGTGGCGGCAGTTGCGAATTTGCCGACGGACTCGGCTCTTTCGAAAGTGTCGTGGGCGGCATTGCCAGCCAGTTGGCTGGTCTCGACCAGATTGCCACGGCCCTCGGCCAGCCAGCCCCTGGCGTCAGCGGCTACGACATGGATGGCTATATGCAGGGACGGCAGTACTATTTCGGCTTCCAACTCGGTGCAGCCTATAAGATTCTTCCAGACCTCTCAGTCTATGGCGGTCTGCGTGTGCTCTACGGCACGGCCACCTATAAGGCCAAGATCAGCAATATCATGGTGAAGACGGCTGGCGGCTATCAGGATTTTGGCAGTTTCCTCCAGTCGGCTACGGCCATGGTCGATGGCGGTATCAGTTATGTCAACAGCAGTCTGGAACAGGTAAATGCTGGCATTGCCCAATACGAGGCTGCTGGCGTCAGTGCCCCTGCAGAACTAACGGCCACCAAGGCACAACTTGAGGCCTCCGCAGCCACACTGGGTGGCACCAGCGAGAGTCTGAACAACCTGCAGAAATATTCCGAGGGTGTGAACCTGCTCTGCAACCAGTGGAGTGTGGGCGTGGCTCCCGTCATAGGTGTCGACTGGCGCGTCGGTTCCTTCAACTTCGCCGCTAAGTATGAGTTCAAGACCCAGATTCACATGAAGAACGAATCGACCGTCAACAAGGCCAGCGAGATTCCCGCCGTCAACAAGTTCCGCGATGGTGAGAAGATCGATGAGGACATCCCTGCCCAGTTGGCTGTAGGTGCCATGTGGAATATCACCGACGACGTGCGCCTGAACCTGGGCTACCACCACTTCTATGACACCAACGTCAAGTGGTACGGCAATAGCCAGGACCTGCTCGAAGGCGGTACCAATGAGTACCTCGGAGGTGCCGAGTGGGACGTGACGGATAAACTGACGATCTCTGCCGGTATGCAGGCTACGCGCTACCAACTTACCGATGCTTACATGAACGATATGTCGTTCGTCGTCAACAGTTACAGTTTCGGCTTCGGCTTCAACTACAAGGCCACGGACAAAGTCACGCTGAAGGCCGCCTACTTCCAGACGAACTACGACGACTACGAGCGCATCACCTCCAAGGAACCACTGGTGAAGGATGTGTTCACACGAACCAACCGCGTGCTGGGTATAGGCTGCGAACTGAATCTGTAAGAAAAAAAATAATCAAATCACCTTTCAGCAGTTAGATAACCACTTGATTATCAAGACTTTCGACTGAAAGGTGATTTTATTGTGCCTATCATTGAAAGTTGGCCTATCTCTTGCTGAATAAGAGGCACTTTTCGATCGTAAAGAGGCACTTTTCGTTCGTAAAGTGGCTCCTCTTGATCGTAAAGAGGCTCCTCTCATTCGTAAAGAGGCTCTTTTTGCTGCTAAAGAGGCTCCTCATTCCAGCCATATACCTGAATTTCCCCCCCCAAAAAAACGTCGGAACAAATTTATAGATACGCATGAAAGTTATAGATGCGCGTGAATGACGGGGATTCCTCCCTTCAGCCGAAAGCACTGAAGATCAGGCGGTTAGCCGTTGGCTGAAAGGAATTTAAAGCGGATCAACGTCATAGTATATCTGGAGGGAGGCATAGCGCTTGTCGTTCAGCATCTGCTGCTGGGCAAGCGCCAGATACTTGCGGACCTCGGACATACTGAGGCCGAGTTCGAGTTTCAAAACCAGTTTGCGTATGGAGAGCGACTTCACCTTCGCCACGGCAGGCTTGTCAGGGCCCAGCACACGCCCGCCAAACCACTGGCGCAAACGACTTCCCAACTCAATGGCTGCCGTCTCTACGAGATGGTCTTGCCGATGCTTCAGATAGACATAGACCAGCCTGAAATAAGGAGGATAGTGGAACTGCTGGCGCTCCGCTATCTGTGAACGGTAGAAAGCAGCATAGTCGTTGCAGACTACCTGATGGATAAGTGGCAGGTCCGGGCTCTTGGTCTGCAGGATGACCAGTCCGCGCTTCCCCTTGCGCCCTGCACGTCCGCTCACCTGCGACATCATCATGAAGGCATGCTCGTAGGCACGGAAGTCAGGGTAGTTCATCATGGTATCGGCATTGAGGATGCCTACCACGGAGACCTTGTCGAAGTCGAGTCCTTTGGAGATCATCTGGGTACCTATCAACAGGTTCGTGCGCCCTGCTGAGAAGTCAGTGATAAGACGCTCGTAGGCCTGGCGGGTACGGGTGGTGTCGAGGTCCATGCGAGCGATACGCGCCTCGGGGAAGATGTCGTGCACCTCCGCCTCAATCTTCTCCGTGCCATAGCCGCGTGTCTGCAGGTCCTTGCACCCACAGGCGGGACATTCCGTCGGCACCTGATAGGTATAGCCGCAGTAATGACACGTGAGTTGGTTGAGATTGCGGTGGAGCGTCAGGCTGACGTCGCAGTGCTGGCAATGGGGTACCCAGCCGCACTGTTTGCATTCTATCATCGGGGCATAGCCGCGACGGTTCTGGAAGAGAATGGCCTGCTCGCCACGCTCCAGGGCCTCGCGCGTCTTCACCAAGAGCAGGGGCGAGAACGGCCCGTTCATCATCTTCCGATGCTGCAGGTCCTTGATATCGACGACCTGTATCTCTGGCAGTTCGATGCCCTGGTAGCGCTGGAAGAGTTCCACCAGTCCATATTTGCCCGTCCTGGCATTGTGGTAAGTCTCCAGCGATGGTGTGGCAGTGCCCAACAGTGTCTTGGCTCCGAACATCTGTGCCAGCATGATGGCTGCTGAGCGGGCATGGTAGCGCGGCATGGGGTCCTGCTGCTTGTAGGAGGTCTCATGCTCCTCGTCGATAATGACCAGACCGAGGTTCTGGAAAGGCAGCAGCACCGCACTGCGGGCTCCAAGGATCACATCGTATGGATTCGCGGAGAGTTGCTTCTGCCAGATTTCCACGCGCTCTGCATCGGAGTACTTGGAATGATAGATACCCAGTCGATTGCCGAACACCCGCTGGAGCCGTTGCATGATCTGTACGGTCAGGGCGATCTCAGGCAGGAGATAAAGCACTTGCTGATGCTTCTCCAGCGCCTGTTTGATGAGGTGGATGTAGATTTCCGTCTTACCACTGGAGGTGACGCCGTGCAAGAGGGTGACATTCTTATGGAGAAACGAGAACAATATCTGGTTATAGGCATCCTGCTGGGGCGCACTGAGTGGCTTGATATTCTCCAGATGCGGTTCTCCGCCATGGTTCAGACGCCCCACCTCCTGCTCGTATGTCTCCAGCAGGCCACGCTTCACCAAGGCCGTCACCGTCTGCAACGAATGGCCTTGGTTCAAGAGTTCGTCACGGGTTATGTCAACGACCGCCCCGCCATGGTGGCTGCCTTCCAGCATATCCCAGTGCGAGAGGGCGAGATAGTCGATAAAGGCCGACTGCTGTTTCCCTGCGCGCTGGAGCATATCCATGGCGACATGGAGTGCCCGCTCGTTGCAGAACTTTGGCGTCAGCCGGATATAGGTCTCCGTCTTGGGCTTGTAGCCGTCCTCAGCCTTCAGTCCTGCTGGCAGGGCTGCCTTATACACCTCGCCGATGGGCGACATGTAATAGTCGGAGATCCACTGCCAGAGTTTCAGTTGGCTCCCAAGGAGGACAGGTGATACGTCAAGCACCTGGAGGATATCCTTCGTCTGATACCCTTCAGGTGCCTGATGCCCCACCTTGGCTATGATGCCGACGTATGTCTTGTTCCTACCGAAAGGGACTAACACGCGCAGCCCCATCCGCACCTGCCTCTCCATCGCTTGCGGGACGGAGTAGGTGAACACGCCGTCGAGCGGCAGGGGCAGGATGACATCGACAAACAAGGGACGTTAGAAATAGATGGCAGCACCAATCTGCCAAGCGTTGTTATGGGTGTCGATATCGCTGAGGTTCTCAAACTCACCAGACTTGCCTGCGGCAAGGTTATAGGAAAAGCCTACCTCCAGGTGCTTCAGCAGATAGACACCAGCACCGAAATTGAAACTCAGGTTGGCATTCTTCAGGCGGTACTCACCGACCTTCGTGTTATACACCTTGTCGCCCACAGGGAAGCCAAACTGAGGACCCAGGGCCAGATAGATGCCTGCAGTAGCACCCAAGCCGATGTTATAGCGCACGTTCACAGGCACCTGGATAGACTTCTGCGTGATTTTCTCATTGCCGTATCCCTCCGGAAGCGATGATTCATAACTAATATTCTCAGGCTCTACTTCCGTACTGCGCTGGTCGTATAGGGCAGCGATATCCACGCCAAAGCCCAAGGGGAGAGACAACTTCAATGCCGGACCGACATAGAAACCCGTCTGGTTATCCGACTTATAGACATCCTTACTGAATGACATCTTGGTAATGTTCAGACCACCCTTGATACCAAACTTCAAACTCTGTGCCTGAACCGTCATAGCCATCGCAGCGGCCAGCACGACTAAAGTAAAAATTCTCTTCATCTTTGAATGTTTTTATAATAAGATGGTGCAAAGATACGAAAAAAGAGCGAATGAACGCTCTTTTTCCTATTTTTTTCTCGTTTATGGCAAAATTAATGACGCTGGCGGCGCACGGTGACACGGGCCGAGCCATTGCCTGACGACGAACCGCCTCCGCTACCCTTCGACCTGCCCACCTTCGTACGGCGCGAACTGCCTGCCGATCTGCTCCTGGCCTTCTTCGTCTTGGAAGCCTTCACGTCCAACTTGGCAATGCTGTCGAGCGAGTCTTTCTTCGCTGGGTCACCGAAGATATTCTTACGGAAGGACTCCAGTTCTTTCTCTATGCGCTTCTGCTCTGCAGAGAGTTTGGTGGTGTCGCCGTCGCAGAGTTGCATGAGCGTCTTACCCTGGGCATTGTTCGTCTTATAGATCTTGCCACGGTACATGTTCAGCGTGAAGTAGTCGTCCATCGACATCGTGGCGGCATTGTTCAGGCTGCTGGGCATGATGGTCTGGCGCGTCAGGAACGGCTCCAGGTCGGCGTACTTCACCCAGAAGAGGGGATACTGCGTGGCCTCACCACCGAAATCGTCCTCGCGCATCATCACAGGACAGAGGGCCAGCACCTTGATATGGAACGACGAGTTGGCCTGATCGTAGTAGGCGCTCTCCTTCAGGTAGTACTTCCTCACCTCGGCAGAGGGGATATCGCTGTTATCCACCTTCAACTTCCCGTCCTGCTCCTCGTAGAAGATATGGTAGTTGTCGAGGATGGTCTTCATCTGTACCTTCGCCTCATCGGTAAACACATCACTACCGTCCGTCGGATACTCATAGACGGGGATATAGCCGTTCTGCGCCAGTTTGAAGATATAGGTAAAGAGGTTCACCTGTTTGCCCTGCGGCTCTACGGGATAGTAGAGTCCGGCATTCTCATCCTTCGTCAGATCAATCTCCCGATAGATATCACGCCTCCACACCACTTCCTCTGGAACGTCCAGTGCCGTAGGGAAGGATATCTGCGCGCGCAACGACATGGCAGAAGAAGGATTCTTACGCTTCTGCGGCTGCTGGTCGGATTGCGGCTGGACGCGGCGCTGCTTCGGCTGTGCGGCAACGGAACCAACCATCAGGGGTAATATCAACAAAAACAATACTCTTTTCATATCTTCATCTATAAACTATAAACTGTCAACTATCAACTACTTCACGATGATTTCCATCGGGTTCTGGAGGGTGCGCGTCAGACCGTCGGGACCTACCACCGTCACGCGGGAGATATAGAAACGGCGGTTGCGGGCCAGTCGCCTGAATGTCTCCTTCTGACGACTGGAGAACGAGGCCCCGTCGGAGGCCATCGGCACGGCATTACCCATGTTGTCGAAGAATACCGTCTCGAATGACTGCACACGGAAGGCAATATCCAGGATGCCGTCGTCGATGGCTGCCCCGATCGCATCGGAGGCCACCAGTTGTGACTTCGCCAGACCACCGCCCTTGTAGCGGGTGGGATTGCCATGCTCGTCCTTCATGGCGATATACGGTGTCGGGTCAGGCAGTTTCCTGACGCGGAAGGTGTATTGTCCCATCTGCTGTGGTCTGCCTGTGTTCGTCGAGACCACCGTGATGGTGGCATCCTGTCCGATCTTCGCAGGACGGGCGATATACTTGCCTGGTCCGACCGCCTGTAAGGTACCGTTGGTCATCGTAGCCTGCACTTTCGTCAGGGGCACGCCTGGCACACTCACGCTGATGGGGTTGTTGTAGCCCGCATAGAGCATGTTCATCAGGTCGGCCGAGACCGTTGCACTGGGATCGACCACTGTATATTTCTGCGAGAAGTCACGACGGATACGGTCGCCGTTACCATTGACCGTCTCCAGATAGCCAGCCAGCGTGAAGTCGCCTGTGGCGCCACATATCCGCTCATAGAGATTATCGCGGAGCGTCACCTTCTGATTTCCGATGTATATATCAGGCACCTGCGTCGTATCCACTGCCGCCATCACGATATGGGCAGAGAACTTATCGCCCCTCACGATGGTCTGGGAGTTAGGAATGACGAAGGCTTCCAGGGCATTCACGCGGATATCCTTCACGTCGATATTCTGCACCAGCGTGTGCAGCACCTCTCCCTCGGCATAGCGCACATCACTCTGGAGTTTCGACAACAGGGTCACGGCAGCCGCGGCAGGCATCGACTCAAACATATACTCCTGCCAGTTCTTGCCCAGTGCGTTCTTAGGAACCTCTGTGGTGAGGTTGCTGGCAATGATCTCTCGCTGCTTCTTGTCAGTCACCATCTTCAGCATCCGCTGGCGGAAAGAGTTGATGGCATCACGCAGTTCCTGCCCGCGCCCGCCACTGATGGAGAGCATCACCTGGTTGGCAGCCTCGAGATCCTCCTTGTTACGGATATTCTGCGGATCCCCGTTCTTACCGTCAGCCTCCTGTACGATGGCCAGTTTCAGTTCTGATGCCAGGTTATAGAGTGAGTCGCTCATCTGCTTCACCTTCTGGGCTCGGTCGTACCACGTCTTCACCTTCTGCGGGTTCGCCTTCATCTGCGCCTCAAAGTCCTCGTAGATGGCCTGGTTCTCCTTCGCTGAGTTGCCCGTCGTACGACTGAGGCTTTCCTCCACGATGGAGAAGCCGTTGAGCACCTCCGTGGAGACATTCAGCGCGAGCATGGCCATCAAGACGACATACATCAGGTTGATCATCTTCTGGCGCGGTGATACGGGTCTTTTCTTAATTGCCATCTTCCTATACGTTCATCTTGGCGGTCATCGCCTCAATCATACGGGCGTAGATCTTGTTCAGTTCCAGAATCTGGGCGGCCATCTTCTTCGTCTGGTCGTTGATCTCGTCGATGGTACCTATCTGTGCACTGGCACTCTTGAGTTGCATCTCATAGACTTTGCAGATACCTGTCAGCGTGCGGTCCAGGTTCTCCATCTCCTCGGAGTTATGGGCCAGGCGTTCACTCTTGTCGGACACCTTGGCGAGCATCTCCGTCAGGCGCTTCAGTTCATCGACATAGTTGGTCGTGGCCTCCTCGAGTTCCGGATTGATCTGTGGCAGGCCGACCACGCCAGTGGTGGGCACACCACCCGACATGGAAGCCACTGAGGACGATACGGCGGCGATGGCCTCGGTATCGACTCCCGTCTGACTCGGAGTGCCCTGAGAACTCTGAGTACCCGGAGCGCCGCCTCCGATGATGATCGTGCCTCCGTTGCCACCGATGACGGTAGCAGAGCCGCCTCCGCCTGTCGATTCACCTGCACTCTCTGTCTCCAGCAGGTCTTCCTTCATGTGGACATCCAGTTCCATACCGTCTGTCGTCTTGTCGAAGGGACGGTCGAAGGCGGAGATAAAGAAGACGAACACCTCTGTTCCCATGCCGAGGAACAGGAAGAAGTTGGCGCCTGGAAGGTGGGTCAACTTAAAGAGTGTACCCAGGATCACGATCGAGGCGCCCCAACTATAGGCATAGTTCAGGAACGTCTGGCCAGGCACGCTGTCCATCCATTTCTGAAGCCGATAGACGAAATTCAGTTTGCTGTATGTAGTCATATTGCTGTTTCTTTTTTAGTTCCTACTTCTTGGCCCTTATCTTCTCACTGGTGGAGTTGGCCAGGCTGCGCACACAACGGAAGCCGATATATGAGCGCGGCTGGTTCTGATACTCAGAAGAGCGCCAGGCCGAACGGATATACGACTCTGGATCCTTCCACGATCCGCCACGCACACTCTTCTTTTTCAGCCGATAGGGGTCTTCGATGGCGGCATTGTACTTGAGTTGCGGGTTGATGTCGTTCATGGCATCCACGCCTGCCTCGGTATAGACCGTACTCGTCCATTCCGCCACGTTGCCAGCCATGTCGAACAGCCCATTGCTGTTTGCCGCATAGATACCCACCTTCGAGGTTATCAGATTACCGTCCTTCGTATAGTTGCCGTCGTCGGGTTTGAAGTTGGCATAGAAACAGCCCTTGCCGCTGGCCACGTCTTCATTATCCCAGGGGAACTCGTTCTGGTCCTTGCCGCGGGCGGCATATTCCCATTCGGCCTCCGTCGGCAGACGGTAGCGCTGTACGAAACGGGCTGCGGGCCCGAGTCCCTTCAGCAAGTATTCCGTGCGCCAGGCACAGAAGGCATTCGCCTGCTCCCATGTCACGCCCACCACGGGATAATCGTTATAGGCGGGATTGGAGAAGTAGTAGCGCATGTACATCTCATTGTCGGAATTGGGGAAGTCGTTCACCCAACAGGTGGTGTCTGGGAAGATGTTCACGATATAGGTGTTCAGGAAGTCCCAGGGTCCTGTCAACTGACGGTTGATGGTCTCCCTCACGATCTTCCCCTCGTCGTCGATATAGGCGGTATCCTTGGATATCCACACCTGTTCGTTGGGATCCACTGCGACGTCCGTGTTCAGGTTGCGCTCCTGCGGATTGATACGGTTGCGGCGCAGGGCAGCAGCCGTATAGTCGTAGATCTCATAGCGGTAGTTCATCTGGCGATAGTCGAGCATCTTGTCGCCCGTCACGGGATTGGTCACATAGAGTCCGTCGATGATCTCCTGCTCATCCTCACTGGGCTTACGGGGCAGCGACTTCTTCCAGTTGATGAAGGTACCTATCTCCTCACCCTCCTTGTCGGTCTTCACCGTCTTGTAGGTCTCGTCAATCTCTGAGAGACGCTCACGGAGGATGGAGTCACGCACATAATACACGAACTGGCGGTACTTGGAGTTGGTCACCTCCGTCTCATCCATCCAGAAGCCGTCCACGGAGATGTCGCGCACAGGGGTATTCTTGCCCCACAGGCTGTCTTGCTGCTCAATACCCATCTTCAGATGACCTCGCTTCACCAAGGTCATCCCGTAAGGCGTCGGCTCTGTGAAGGCCCTGCCTCCAGTGCCCGTCACCTCACCACCACCAGATGATGCCAGTTTACTGCCAAAGCAACTTGTCAACAGAATAAGAAATGAGAAATGAGAAATGAGAAATGAGCAGCGCATTGCCCGTTTCACAAATCCTTGTCTCATTCTGTCCTTACCATTTTCCTTGTTCATATCATCATTACTCATTTTTTCCTCATTTACAAGAACCTCACACTCTTATGCAGGTTGCGGCCCTTCTTATATAGGTTCAGTTCCGTCTGATAGCCGACAAACAGTTCGTGGCTCCCGTTTCCGAAACTGATGGCCGAGGTGTAAATCTCGTAACTGTAGCCCACCCTGATGCCTCGGATCGTTCCGCCTATCTGCACCGTGACAGAATTGGTGGGACTATACGACAGCCCTGCATACATCACCCTTTTCTCGTGCGTATAGAGCAGTCTGCCTGACACATCTGCCCGATAGGCCACGCCGTCGGTACGTCCCAGAACAGAGGTCTGTATGGTTAAAAACGGATTATTCAGCCGAATATTGTATCCACCCGTCAAATAATAAGAAGAAGAGATGGAGAGTTCGTTTTTCTCACCCAGTTCCACGACAGGCGCATTCAGGTGGAGCACGGAGAATCCCGCATACCAGTTGCGATGCAGATAATAGATACCTGCCGAAAGGTCGAAACCCGTTCCGTTGATAGAAGAAGCGGTGAAGGCAGGGTCACTGGTATCCTCCAGTTCCAGTTTTGAGCCGTCGAACGTCTCACTGATCATGGTCAGTTGCACGCCCAGACTCAACTTTCCCCCTAACAACTGTGGCTGATAGGCATATTGGAGCCCCAGGCGCTTATGGGAGAACAGACCGATATTGTCGTTGATAAACTGTACGCCTGCACCATGATACTTCCTCAGGGCATAGAAGGGCATGTCGGCAGCCGCGTACATTGTGTTGGGGTTATGCTCGAAACCAGCCATCTGGAGGGCGTATGCCGCGGCGATATTCAGTTTCGACTCCTTGCCCACGGCGGCAGGGTTGAACGACGGCTCCATCGCCCAGTAATGGCCGAACACCACGTCATACTGAGCCCTGGCCGTCAGGGCGGTCAGAACAAGCAATATCACTATGGGAAAACGTCTCAACACCTCTTAATAACGTAATCCCATCGGATTTATTGCATATCAATAGCCTGGGTTCTGTCTCAGATTGACATTCAGCGCCATCACATCGCCAGGAATGGGATAGACCGTGGTATGCCCGTCGCTCTCTTCGACCTTATCATACCATTCGTTGCCCTGGAAGAGACTCTCATACTGGCCGAAGCGGATCAGGTCCTGGCGGCGCCATCCCTCGAAGCAGAGTTCCAGGAGCCGTTCGTCGAGCAGACTCTCAAGGGTCAGCGGACGAGTGTCCTCCCCTGTCCTCTCGCGGACATCGTCGAAGTCAGCCTGTCCGTCCTCGCTATTGCGCAACTTGGCTTCCGCCCGCATCAGCATGACATCTGCATAGCGGAAGAGCACGATGTCGTTGTCGATCAGCATTCCGTCCTTCAGCGCATTCTTATCCACCTCGTATTTCTTCAAGCGTGCCCCTGCCGTCTCCACGTATGGCGAACCGCTCAGGTCCATCTCCACCTCCTTGGGATTGTATGCGAAGGGCTGCCCCGTACGGTCGAGAACGGGATTATCGTCCAGGTCATAGACCTTCCCATAGTAGAAGTTATGGATGAAGCGGCTGTCCAGATTGTCTGTGTCAAAGCCATAGACCTCCAGTGCCTTCTTCGTGGCGCAGGTGCCGTTTTCACCATTATAGCCGTAGGCGGCTGCCTGACGGTAGTGCATCGAACGGATCAGGGTCTGCTGCTGGTTGCTATAGAGGTTCTTGTCCATGGGGATGGTCCAGATGTTCTCCCTGGAGTCTTCATTGTGAATAAGGAAATTGTCCTGATACCACTTTGTCAACTCGTATCCCCAGTCCGACAGCATGTCGCAGAAATAGGTACACGCCTCCCAGGCGTTCATCGTCGTGCCTTCGAAGGTGAATTGCAGTTCTCTTCCGTCAGGCCTCACGCCGTCCGTCCACACGTCATCGGTATAGACCTCGGCATTCAGCATCAGTTTCGCCATCACGAAACAGGCCACAGGCTGGGTGACGCGTCCGTAATAGTCACCCTCGTGCACGCTGTTCTCTTCACTGAGGCTGGGGATCGACTCCTGCAGTTCCCTGACAATGAAGTTGAACACCTCCGAGCGCTTCGACTGGTTGACCTCGTTCATCGACACCTCGGCAGAGGTCACGAGGGGCACGTTCCCGAAGAGGTCTATCAGGTACCAGTAGTAGATGGCGCGCAAGGCTCTTACCTCTGCCGTGTATGCCCGCAACTGGTCATTCGTGAGCAGGTGTCCATGGCTCTCCAACTGTTCTATCGAACGGTTGCACAGGGCGATAACCTTATAGAGATAGAGCCAGGAGTTCTTCACCAGGTCGTGCCCCGGCGTCCACGAGTGCATGTACATCGCTATCCAGATACCTCCGTCATACCAGTCGGCCCCGCGAAGGGGGATCAGCAGTTCGTCACCTCCCAGCGTCTGCAGGTCATAGACCCCGCGGCAGGTGCCCTGCAGACCCTGACCGTCGCTGTTGCCACCGACATAATTATATAAGGTAGCGACACAGTTACGAAACAGTGCATCGGCATCGGTATAGGCTTGTTCCTCCGGTATCTGGTCGAGCGGCATCTCATCGAGGCTGCACGACGAAAGCAGCAACCCCACCAGGCAAGACCCAATATATTTCCCAATCCTCCAGGTAATCATAATTCTTAATTTTTAATTCTTAATCAGAACTGCACACTCAGCCCCATCGAGTAACTGCGATAGACGGGGAAGTTACGCTTGTCATCCACGCCCAGCGTACTGCTCACCACCGATGAGTTGATCATCGGCGTCAGTCCCGAGTAACCCGTGATGGTAGCCAGATTGTTCACCGAAGCCGAGAGACGCAGCGACTGGATATACTTCGAGCGCAGGGGTACGGTCCAGCCGATGGTGACATAGTCGATGTTCACATAGTCGCCCCGCTCCAGCCAGTAGTCGCTGATCGTCTGGTCCTGGATATTCCGTTCGGGCGCTCCCTTCATCACGTTGTAGTTGGGCAGCGAGAGCATGTTCATATACACCAGTTTCGTACCGTTGTATATCTTATGGCCGAAGGCCCCGTTGGCCTGCAGCGTGATGTCCCACTGACGATACCTGAGGGCGATGTTCGAGCCCATCGTCGCCTTGGGCGTGGCCTGTCCGCAGATGTATCTCTCGTCCGTCACGTCATAGTAGTAACTGCCATCTGTAGGATCCTTCACCAGTCCCTTGCAGTGAGGCAGGTAGAACACGCCGAGTTGCTCGCCCACGATCTGCGACACCACGTCGGATGCCCCGTGGAAGCCCGCCCCGTAGAGGGCGGCGATGCCCTTCATGGAGGGAGCCGTCAGATACTGGCCGTTATAATAGCCGTCGAGCGAGATCAGTTTGTTGTGCTCGAAGGCCCAGTTCATGTTGATCGTCAGTTCCAGGTCGCGGGTGCGCAGCGGAGTGATGCCAAAGCCGATCTCCATACCGCCATTCTCCATCGAGCCCAGGTTGGCCAGCAACTTCGGATAGGGGAACGGCGGCACGGGCACGTCGTACTCATAGAGCATGTCGGTGGTCTTCGAGCGGTAGAAGTCGAGCGTCAACACGATGCGCTTCTGCCAGAATGCCATGTCGAAGCCCAGGTTGAACGTGTATTTCTTTTCCCAGCACAGGTCGGGGTTGGCATTGCGGATCACGCCGAGGGTGGTCGCTGGCGACCCGCCGACGTTCACCACGCCGTTGGGCTGGATAAGTTGCCGGGAGAGGTAACTGTCTATACCGCCGAGGTTACCCGACAGACCGTAGCCCACGCGCAGTTTCAGGTTGCTGATCCACCTGACGTCCTTCATCCATTCCTCGTTGCTGATGTTCCAGGCGGCGCTCATCGAGGGGAAGAAGCCCCAGTGGTGGTTGTCCCCCACCTTCGACGAGGCATCGGCACGGGCATTCAGCGTCAGCGTATAGCGCCCTTTATAGGTGTATTTCGCCCTCAGCAGGAAAGAGACGATGCGCGCGTCCCAGTAGTAACTGTCCGTCCCTTCCCATGGTCTCACGGCACCTGCCGACAGGTTGTCATAGCCGTAGGCGTTGGTCGTGAAACTGGATGCCGTAGTATAGAAGCCCTTCACCTTCTCCGACGACGATTCAAAGAGTCCCAGCAGGTCCAGGTCGTGCTTCCCACCAAAGGTGTGCTCGTAGTGCAGCGACACGTTGCCCAGCAGGTCCTCACTCTTCTGGCTGCCTCGGAAGGCCTCCCCATGGCTCCATACGTAGGTCGGATAATAGTGGGAATTGCTCACCTGACTGTAGGCGAACGAGCCGAAGACGGCCATCGACAGACCTTCCGCCAGGGCGACGCGCAGACGGATATGAGAGCCGAAGTGATCGTTGTCCTCATCCTCTTTCATGTCCAGCAGCGAGTTGGGGTTGTTGATCCACCAGGCCTCCGGCACCTGGTCATAGCCGCCCTGGGCATTCTTGCCGTCAGGGAAGGTGGGGTTGAAGGAGGCCGCCGAATAGAAGAGTTTCCAGGGGTTGGCCAGCAGGTTGTTCTTCTGCAGACTGCCAAACACGCCCAGATCGACCGTCAGACGGTCGTCGAAAGCCTTCTGCGAGATGTCAAGTTTGGCGATGTAGTTTCTCAGGCGGTTGGTCTTGATGACGGTCTTATGCTCCACCAGTCCTATCGAAGCACGGTAGAACGAACTCTCCGTTCCTCCGCCGAAGGCCACATGGTGGTTCTGCACGAAACCCGTGCGCGTGATGGCCTTGAGGAAATCAGTGTCGGAGCCCATGTCGATGATGGGCACGCCCAACTGCCTGGCGGCACTGCGGAACTCCGCTCCACTGAGCATCTCCACGTTCTTATAGACCGACTCGAAGCCGATGTTGCCATCGTAACTGATATGGAACCGTCCCCCATGACCGCGCTTCGTGGCCACCTGAATCACACCCGCGGCACCACGGCTGCCATACTGGGCCGTCTCCGAGGCATCCTTCAGGATCGTGAAACTCTCGATGTCGGCAGGGTAGATACTCGTGAGCGTAGCCAGGTCGGCCGTCACGCCGTCGATGATCACCAGCGGGTCGTTGCCGCCTGTCAGGGAGGTGGTACCACGCACGCGCACCGCACTCACCATCGCCTCCTGGTTACCACCTGTCTGCACCTGCACACCAGCAGCCTGACCGTTCAGGGCGTCGAGCGAGGATATCACAAGACCTTTGTTCATGCGCTCCACACCCACCTGATCGACGGCACCAGCCAGGGTGCTCTGGTCAGTCCTCATATAGCCGACGCGCTGCTGCACCTCTCCCAGGGAGTCCGTCCTTACCTCCCCTGGGCTCTGCGCATAGCCTCCCAGAGCGAAGGCCATCAGCAGCCACATGGCCCATGTCCGCCTATTGTCTAGTCGTTGTTTCGATTGTAGCATATTTTTTAGTTTTCTCTGCAAAGATACAACTTTATCGGCAAACGCCAAAGCATTTGCCGAAAAAAAATAGGGGAAAAAAGAGACACTTATTTTCTGATAAGTGCCTCACGTGTGCAGAGAAACAAGTAACCCTGTTTCACCTGTCAGTGGCGGACGGTGAGTTTTCCTACGTTCACGTCGCCTGAGCCGCTCTGCTGCTTGGTGAAGCGCGACACCTCGCCCTCAAGGTTGATGTCGCCAGAGCCGCGCAGTTCACACTCGACAGCCTTGCAACCCTCACTGAACTGGGCATCGATATCGCCAGAACCCTTCAGCGACAGATAGGTGGAGAGGGTATTGCGCAGACGGAGGTCGATGTCGCCAGAGCCGACGAGCACAGCCGAGACTTCACGGGTCTCCACACGATCGAGATCAATGTCGCCAGAGCCGATGAGTTGCACTTCACAACGGTCGCAGATTAGGTCCTTTAAGGTGATGTCGCCTGAGCCGCGGAGCACGATGTCCATCTGGTCGGTGTCGATACGCTGCTGGCTGACAAAATCGCCAGAGCCATTGAGGGTCACCCCGACCAGGTCTGGGGAGCAGACACGGACCGTGGTGCCGCCGTCCTCGTCGGTAACAAAGTTGATTACACCCATCTTACCACGGTTACGGATACGAAGCATGCCGTTATCCACTTCTGTCATGATCCTCTCCACGCCCTTCTCAGGTCCTTCCACCGTGACGGATATGGAGTCGCCCTGGGTGTAATAGACCGTGGGGGAGCCACTGATCTCAATCTTCTCAAATCCAGGCAACTGGCGCACCTCCGTGACTCGTTCATCGTCGAGGCTCAAGTCTGTCCTTAGACCATGACAGGCGACGACTATCATCATGCCGCATGCCATCGCCAGTCCATTAACAAAACGCATCATTCTCATCATTACTAAATTATTTTTTTGTTCAACTTTCTGTCTGTTAGACGAAAGTGGAGCGATAAAAGTTGCAGGCCAAAGAAAAAAGGCACGTATCAGTTCAGCGGGAGGTCGAGCCAGAAAGTCGAGCCCTCGCCCAAGCGAGACTCCACGCCGATAGCACCTCCCAGACTCCCCGCATGGGACTTGGCGACGGACAGGCCAAGGCCCGTGCCTGGGATATACTCGTCGAGTTTGACGAAGCGCTCGAATATCTTCTGCTGGTCAGCCTCGGCAATACCCTTGCCCGTATCCTTCACCCAGATGCGCACATGGTCGCCTTGCAGCAGGTCGAAGCCCAGGATGATGCGCCCCTTCTGGGTGAACTTCACCGCGTTCTGCATCAGGTTGTCGATTACCTCCCTGAGTTTCGTCACATCGGTGGTCACCATCAACTGTGTGTAGGGGAACTGGGTGACAAATACGACCGCCTGCTGGTCAACGATAGACGAATAGCCCTTGGCAATTTCCTTCAGGAGCGGCACGAGGTCGGTCTGCGACCTGACGAGGTTCTTGGCCTCAGCCTCAATCTTCGACATGCTCACCAGTCCGTCGATGATGCGGAGCAACTTGCGGTTGTTGGTCTGTATCTCACTGATGAGTTGGTTGCGGTCGTCCTCGTTCTCCACCACGGGCAGCAGGTCGGCAAAGCCCACGATAGCATTGAGCGGCGTGCGTATCTCATGCCCCATATTGGCCAGGAACGCCGTCTTCAGGCGGTCGCTCTCCTCTGCCTTGTTGCGGGCGTTGATAAGGTCGGCCTCCAACTTCTTCTGGCTATCGATGCGCATCGTGGTGCCCACGATCTTCGAGGGGTTGCCGTCGCCGTCACGGTCGGCGATGATAGCATAACTCTCCTCCCAATAGGTGAGGCCAGAGTTTCCCGACTTGACGCGGTACTGCTGATGGTAGAAATTGGTGCGCCCAAGGCAGAGGTCGTCGAGGGCCGTCATGACGCGCTGGGCATCGGAAGAGGCCAGCATCTCGATCATCAGGGCAAGATGGGTTTCAGGCAGGGGGATATAGTTGTCCTGCCCGTCGCGGAAGTCATTGTCCATCGTGATGGTGCGCGTCTTGGGATTGACATGCCACGTGCACAGTTTCATGGCCTTCAGGATAAACTCGTATTCGACGTTACCCTCCTTCAGTCGCTCCAACTCCTCCAGTTCGCCCTTCAACCGCTTACTGGTGCGCCGCTGCATGACGATACCCAGGACCAGGGCCAATATCGACAAGATGCCAAGCCCCCACATGAAATGAATCAGGAAGGAGTTCTGCGACTGGGTATAAAGCAATAGTCCAAGCATCGTCTTCAAATACTTCGCAAAAGTAAGCATTTTCCTTGAAACAACCACCATTTCTGCACATTTTTTAGCAAAATCCAAAGTTTTTTGTTAGATTAACAATCAAAAAGGCGGGTTTTCCGCGAACTTCTCGTATCTTTGCACTCGCAATTCCACTCTTTGCTCAATTTGCAACATTATAATGGAACAGAAATTTGAACTGATCGCCAAGACTTTCATGGGGCTGGAGCCCGTCTTGGCGAAAGAACTGGCCCAATTGGGGGCCCAAGACGTGAAGGAAGGCCGACGCATGGTTTCATTCACAGGTGACAAGGAGACCATGTACCGTGCCAACTTCCAGTTACACACCGCCATCAGAATACTGAAGCCCATCCGCCACTTCAAGGCCAGAAGTGCCGACGAGGTGTATGAGGAGATCAAGAAGATCGACTGGACGGAGTATATCGGAGGCGACAAGACGTTTGCCGTCGATGCCGTCGTGTTCTCCGAGGAATTCCGCCACTCGAAGTTCGTATCTTATAAAGTGAAGGACGCCATCGTCGATCAGTTCCGCGAGCGGACAGGCAAGCGGCCGAACATCTCGGTGGCCAACCCAGACATTCGTCTGAACATGCATATTGCCGAAGACCAGTGCACGCTGAGCCTCGACTCCAGCGGTGAGTCGCTCCACCGCCGCGGCTACCGCCAGGAGAGCGTAGAGGCACCGCTGAACGAGGTGCTGGCAGCAGGTATGATCCTGATGTCGGGCTGGCAGGGCGACACCGACTTCATCGACCCCATGTGCGGCAGCGGCACCCTGCTCATCGAGGCAGCACTGATCGCCAAGAACATGGCACCAGGACTCTTCCGAAAGGAGTATGCCTTCGAGAAATGGCCCGACTTCGATGCCGACCTCTTCGACACGATCTACAACGACGACAGCATGGAGCGCGAGTTCAACCACCATATCTACGGCTACGACGTGGATATCAAGGCCGTGAACACGGCACTGATGAACGTGAAGGCCGCAGGACTGACGAGCGACATCACCGTGCGCCAGCAGGACTTCAAGGACTTCACCCAGCCTCAGCAGAAGAGCATCATGATCACCAATCCTCCCTACGGCGAGCGTATCTCCACGCCCGACCTGCTGGGCACCTATAAGATGATCGGCGAGCGCCTGAAGCACCAGTTCAAGGGCAATGACGCCTGGGTGCTCTCCTACCGCGAGGAGTGCTTCGACCAGATCGGACTGAAGCCCAGCATCAAGATTCCCCTCTACAACGGCAGTCTGGAATGCGAGTTCCGCAAGTACCAGATGTTCGACGGTAAACTGAAGGACTTCCGTTCTGAAGGTGGCATCATGAAGACGGAAGACGAGAAGCGCCAGATGGCCGAGAAGCACCGTTTCAAGAAGAACCGCGAGTTCAAGCAGCGCCTGGAGGAGACGGAGCAGAACGAGGAGGCCGACATCCGCTCATTCACCTTCCACCGCCACGATCTTGAGAAGAATGATCGGAGGGGCCGCAGGGAGCGTGACGACCGCGAAGAGCGCAACGACCGCAGGGATCGCAAGGACGGCTACAAGGGCGGCCAGCGCTCCAGCGAAGGACGCTTCCAGGGCAAGAACCGCGGAGGCCACGAGCGCTTCGACCGCAGCGGCAAGTCGCGATCCTTCGGAAAAGGGAAAGACTTCGGGAAAAAAGGCAGGAGGTTTGAGGATGAGGATTAAGAAAGGGCTAGGGAGACTAGGAAGACTAGGGGTCCTAGGAATACTAGGGATACTAGGGGCAACGACGATGACTGCACAAGATAGACTTTTCACCCTTGAGGACCTGAACTACGGCGGCAACAACTACCACAGCATGCAGCCGAAGAATCTGTGGCTGACGTGGTGGGGCGACCAACTGGTACAGACGGATGTGGAGGAGTGCAGCCTCGTCAACCCCAAGACGGGCAAGAAGACACTGCTCTTCACGCTCGACGATGTCAACCAATGGGCAAAGAGCAACGACGAGCGCTACGTGCGCCACCTGATGAGCGCCACGTTCCCCTACCCCGACAAGCCCATCGTGGCCGTCGGCAACAGGCACGCTTTCGTGCTCCTGGACTTCAAGAAGAAAGAGATCGTATGGCAGGACAGCCTGTCTGGACAGGATGCCAACGACTGGAACAGCGCCTCAAAGGCAACGGCCTACGTCAAGGACCATCAACTCTTCGTGGTTGATGCTGATGGCAGGGAGCACCAGTTGACCAGCGACGGCAGTCGCGAGATTGTCTATGGGCAGTCCGTGCACCGCAATGAGTTCGGCATCGAGAAAGGCACCTTCTGGAGCCCCGATGGCCAGCGACTGGCCTTCTACCGCATGGACCAGAGCATGGTGACCGACTATCCCCAGGTGGATATCTTCCCGCGTACGGCCAGTTATGAGCCCGACAAATATCCCATGGCGGGCATGACGTCGCACAAGGTGACGGTGGGCGTGTATGACCTCAAGGCCGACAAGACCGTCTATCTGCAGGCGGGCGACCCCACAGACCGCTATTTCACGAATATCGCCTGGAGCCCTGACGGCAGCACCATCTATATGCAGGAACTGAACCGCCTGCAGAACGATTGTCGTCTGGTGAGTTATAACGCATCGACAGGCGAAAAGATCGCTGAACTCTATCGCGAGACCTCAGACAAATACGTGGAGCCCCTGCACCCTATCGAGTTCCTGCCGTGGGATGCCACGAAGTTCATCATGCAGAGTCAGAAGGACGGCTATAACCATCTGTACCTGTTTGACATTCATGGAAAGGAACTGAGGCAACTGACCTCCGGCCCGTGGGTGGTGATGGACGTGCTGGGATTCAACCAGCAGCAGAAGAGCGTGATCATCAGTTCAAATGAGCAGAACCCGCTGCAGCGGAACACTTTCCGCGTGGATATCGCCACGGGAAAGCGCACCCTGCTCGACAACGGGCGCGGCGTACACTACGGTTTCCTGTCATCCTCAGGCAAGCAGTTCTATGACAAATATCAGGAGCCGACGGTGCCCAGGAATATCGACCTGGTCAGCGTCGCCAATGGCAAGAGCCTGAACCTGCTGACGGCAGAGAATCCCTGGAAGGGCTATCAGCAGCCCATCTTCGAGAGCGGCAGCATCAAGGCTGCCGACGGGGTGACGGACCTGTACTACAGGATGGTGAAGCCCCACGACTTCGATGCCACGAAGAAATACCCCACGGTGGTCTATGTCTATGGCGGTCCACATGCCCACAACGTGGAAGCCTCCTGGCACTGGTACAGTCGCTCGTGGGAGACCTATATGGCCCAGAAGGGCTATGTGCTCTTCATCCTCGACAACCGCGGCTCTGAGAACCGCGGACGCGAGTTCGAGCAGGCCACCTTCCACCAGTTGGGCCAGACAGAGATGCAGGACCAGATGAAAGGCGTGGAGTACCTGCGCACCCTTCCCTATATCGACATGGAGCGCCTCGGAGTCCACGGCTGGTCGTTTGGCGGCTTTATGACCATCTCGCTGATGACCAACTACCCCGACGTGTTCAAGGTGGGCGTGGCTGGCGGACCCGTCATCGACTGGAAATGGTACGAGGTGATGTATGGCGAGCGTTATATGGGCACACCCGAGAACAATCCTGAGGGCTATGCCAAGAGCAGCCTCATCGACAAGGCCAAGAACCTGAAGGGCAGGCTCCAGATCATCACGGGCTATAACGACAACACCGTCGTGCCGCAGCACTGCCTGTCGTTCCTCGACGCCTGTATCAAGGCTGGCACGCAGCCCGACTTCTTTGCCTATCCTGGTGAGGAGCACAACATGCGGGGCCATGCCAGCGTCCACCTCCATGAGCGCATCACCCAGTATTTTGAGGATTATCTGAAATGAAGGAAATGAAAAGATATATCTATCTACTGTGCCTCCTCCTTCTGTCGCTGACCGCGACGGCGACTGAGGACATCTCTGCACGCCTCCAGGCACTGCCAGGCATCAGCGACGTACAGCCGCTGGAGAGTGAGGCCTATCAGCAGAAATACGTGATGTACATCGACCAGCAGACAGACCCCAGGCATCCTGAGGCCGGCACCTTCCGCCAACGGGTGATCCTCTGCCATGTCGGTTTAGACCGTCCGACGGTCATCGTCACGGAGGGCTATTTTGCCGAGTACGCGCTCCGTCCCGCATATCAGGACGAACTGTCCAGGCTGTTCAATGCCAACGTGATCTGCGTGGAATACCGCTTCTTCGGCAAATCCTATCCAGAACCCTGCAACTGGGATTACCTGACGGTGGAGAACTCCCTCTACGACCTGCACCACGTGAACCAGACCTTCCGCCGGCTCTATCAAGGCAAATGGCTGGCTACGGGTATCAGCAAGGGCGGACAGACCACCATGTTCTATCGCACCTTCTTCCCTGACGATGTCGATGTGTCAGTGCCCTACGTGGCCCCGCTGAACAAGAGTCTGGAAGACGGGCGGCACGAGCCGTTCATTGCCAAGCAGGTCTCAACGGCTGCCAACCGCCAGCATGTGCAGGACTTCCAACTGGAGGTGCTGAAGCGCAAGGCACGGCTGATGCCACTGTTCAGGAAGCATTGTCAGGAAAAGGGCTACACGTTCCGCGTGCCTATTGAAGAGATATACGACTATGTGGTGCTCGAGTATTCTTTTGCCGTCTGGCAGTGGGGCACGCCCATGGACAAGATTCCCAATGCAGATGCCAGCGACGAAGCGCTGTTCAAGAGCCTGATAGATCAATGCGAGCCCGACTATTTCTCGGAACAGACGATCTACACCTCGTTCAACATACAGGCAGCCCGTGAACTGGGCTATTACGGCTACGACACCAAACCCTTCAAGAAGTACCTGACCATCAAGAGCGCCAAGGACTATATGCACAGGGTGATGCTGCAGGACGAGTTCAAGGACCTGAAGTTTGACAAGACACTCTACAAGAAGACCAGGAAGTTCCTGAAGAAGAACGACCCGTCGATGATCTATATCTATGGCGGCATCGACCCGTGGGGAGCCTCTGGCGTGGCTGGACTGAAGTTCCTGAGGAAGAAGAAGAACCTGAAGGTCTTCGTGCTGCCTGAGGGTAGCCATAGCACGCGCATCAGTTCCTTCCCCGAGCCTCAGCGCACGGAGATCATCAACACCATCAAGCAATGGATTCAATAAAGAAAACGAGATATGAAGATACTACTATTAGGAAGTGGCGGACGTGAGCACGCCCTGGCATGGAAGATCGCTCAGAGTGAGAAATGTGAGAAACTGTACATTGCCCCAGGCAATGCCGGGACAGGCAACTGCGGAGAGAACGTCGCCATGAAGGCCGACGACTTCGAGGCCATCAAGCAGTTTGTGGTGGAAAAGGGCATCAACATGGTCGTGGTAGGCCCTGAGGACCCGTTGGTGAAGGGTATCTACGACGAGATGAAGGCCGACGAGCGCACGAAGGACGTGCCCATCATCGGTCCCTCCAAGGCAGGTGCCGTGCTCGAGGGCTCGAAGGACTTTGCCAAGGGTTTCATGCAGCGCCACCATATCCCCACGGCCCGCTATGAGACGTTCGACGGTGAGCATCTGGAGGACGGTCTGAGATTCCTGGAGACCCTGGAGGCCCCCTACGTGCTCAAGGCCGACGGCCTGTGTGCAGGAAAGGGCGTACTGATCCTGCCAACGCTCGACGAGGCCAAGAAGGAACTCAAGGAGATGCTGGGCGGCATGTTCGGCAACGCCTCCTCGCGGGTGGTCATCGAGGAGTTCCTCAGTGGCATCGAGTGCTCCGTCTTCGTACTGACAGACGGCCAGCACTATAAGGTTCTGCCAGAGGCCAAGGACTACAAGCGCATCGGTGAGCATGACACGGGACTGAACACGGGCGGCATGGGCAGTGTGACACCTGTGCCCTTCGCCACGAAGGAGTGGATGCAGAAGGTGGAAGACCGTATCATCCGTCCCACGGTGGAAGGTCTGGCTGCCGAGGGCATCGACTATAAAGGCTTTATCTTCTTCGGACTGATCAACGTGAAGGGCGAGCCGATGGTCATCGAGTACAACTGCCGCATGGGTGACCCGGAGACAGAGAGCGTGATGCTCCGTCTGAAGAGCGACATCGTGGATCTCTTCGAGGGCGTGGCACAGGGCGACCTCGACAAGCGCAGCATAGCGTTCGACCCCAGGGCTGCCGTCTGCGTGATGCTTGTCAGCGGCGGCTATCCGCAGGAGTACAAGAAGGGCTACCCCATCACAGGCATCGACCAGGTGGAGGGCAGCATCGTCTTCCACAGTGGTACGGCCCTGAAAGACGGAGAGGTCGTGACGGCAGGAGGCCGCGTGATTGCCGTCTCGTCGTATGGCAAGGACAAGGCCGAGGCCTTACAGAAGAGTTTCGAGGAGGCACAGAAGATTCAGTTCACCGATAAGTATTTCCGTCGCGACATCGGTGCCGACCTCTAACCTACCAAGGAGGGCATGAAGCATATCCAGAACAAGGTGGCAGAGAGTCGCAAGACGCTACCAGTGGCGATACTCTACAGTGTCGCCGTCTGGCTGGCGGCAGGTCTGGTCCAGAACCAATGGTGGATCCAGTTCGGCTGTTTTGCGCTATCCGTCTATCTCATGATGGAACTCAACAGGGTGAACCTGCTGATCCGCATCTTCAGCAGGATGGTCTCCGTATCTTTCATCCTGCTGTCCATGGCCGCCGTCTTCCTCTTCCCCTCAGTCGCTGGAGGCTTCACAGGCCTATGCTTCATCGCTTCCCTGTTGCCTTTCTACAATAGTTACTTAGACAAAGCCTCGCCAGGACTAACGTTCTACACGTTCCTCTGTCTGGGGATAGGCAGCATCGCAGACGTTCACCTCCTGTGGTTCGTACCTATCTATTGGCTGATGATGGCCACCATCGTCTATTCCCTTTGTTGGCGTACCTTCTTTGCCTCACTCATCGGACTGCTGACCCCCTACTGGTTCTGGTGTGCATGGATCCTTTGGAAAGAGGGACTGTACATAACCATGATGACAGATCACTTCGCCGCACTGGCAGACCTACAGATGCCGGGCTCCGTCCCCCTGCAACTCCCACAGATGCTGATACTCATACTCCTCATCATCCTCGGAATAACGGGCATGGTCCATTTCCTGCGCACCAGTTCGCGCGACAAGATACGTACACGGCAAATCTACTACAGTTTCTTTCTCCTGGGTACGGTAGCCATTATCTTCCTCCTGCTCCAGCCCCAGCACCAAGACATGCTGTTCCGCATCCTGATCATCACCACCAGTCCGCTGATAGGCCACTTCCTGGCCCTGACCAAGACCAGGCTCACCAATATCGCCTTCTTCGTCATCATGGGAGCCATCCTGATCATCACCGCAGTCAACCTATGGATGTCATCATCTCTTTCCTGACCCAGTACGGCTATTGGGGCATGCTGCTGGCAGCCTTCCTGGCAGGCAGTTTCTTTCCGTTCTCCAGTGAGGCGGTCCTGGTGGGACTGATGGCCACGGGCCTCAATCCGTGGCTCCTGATGATCTACGGCACCATCGGCAACGTGCTGGGCAGTGGGTTCAACTACTTCGTCGGACGGATGGGAAAGATGGAGTGGATAGAGAAATACCTGCACGTGAAGAAGGAGGATCTCGACAAGGCCCATCGTTTCATGGCTGGCCACGGTGCATGGATGGGGTTCTTCGCCTTCCTGCCCATCCTGGGCAGTGCCATCACCATCGCCCTGGGACTGATGCGCTCGAACATCGTCATCACTTTTATTGCCATCACCCTCGGCAAGATATTCCGTTATATTATCTTAATTTACGGAGCCAGACTATTTATATAGGTATTTTTTTCGTACCTTTGCAACGTTAAGAAGAAACATCATTAAAACAAGATAGCATTCAATGGAACAAATTTTTGCAAGGCGAGGCGAGAAAGCCGGCTACAGACTGGTCGATAACACCCTGGGCTGGCTGTCGTTTCTGATTGCCGCCTTTGTCTATTGCTCTACGATCGAGCCGACAGCCAGTTTCTGGGACTGTCCTGAATTCATAACTACAGGTTATAAACTGGAAATCGGGCATCCCCCCGGGGCCCCGTTCTTCATGCTGACGGCCAACCTGTTCTCGCAGTTCACCAGTGACCCCACGCAGGTAGCGCGGATGGTCAATATGATGAGCGCCCTGCTCTCGGCCACCTGTATTCTGTTCCTCTTCTGGACGATCACGCACCTGACGCGCCGTCTGCTCATCAGCGACTGGAGCGAACTGACCCTGTCCAGACTGATTGCCATTGAGGCTTCTGGCCTTGTCGGCGCACTGATCTACACCTTCAGCGATACGTTCTGGTTCTCAGCCGTCGAGGGTGAGGTCTATGCCTATTCCTCCGCCTTTACCGCTGTCGTCTTCTGGCTCATCCTGAAGTGGGAGGACGTGGCCGACGAGCCCCACAGCGACCGTTGGCTGGTACTCATCATGTACATGACGGGCCTCTCCATCGGTGTCCACCTACTGAACCTGCTCTGTGTGCCTGCCATCGTACTGGTATGGTACTATCGCCGCTTCCCCAATGCCAACCTGAAGGGCTCTCTCATCGCCCTCGGCATCTCCATCGTCATCCTGGCCGCCGTGCTCTACGGTGTCGTACCAGGCATCATCACCGTGGGCGGCTGGTTCGAGTTGTTCTTCGTCAACACGCTCGGCATGCCCTTCAATACGGGTGAGATCATCTATATCATCCTGCTGATCGCCTGTGTCATCTGGGCTGTCTATGAGACGCAGACCCAGAAGCACAGCCTGACCGTGCAGAACATTGCCTTCCTGCTCTCCGTGGGCATGCTCGGCATCCCGTTCTATGGCTATGGCTGGTCAGCCTTCATCATCGGCATCATCGTGCTGGCAGCCCTCTGGTTCGTGCTGGGATTCAAGCGCGACAAGCAGCCGCTGATCACGGCCCGCATCAAGAACACGATGCTTCTCTGTATGCTGATGCTGATGATCGGCTATTCCTCATACGCCCTTATCGTGATCCGTTCATCGGCCAACCCGCCCATGGACCAGAACTCGCCAGAGGATATCTTCACACTGGGCGACTACCTGGGCCGCGACCAGTATGGCTACCGCCCGCTGCTCTACGGACAGGCCTACACCTCGCAGATCGCCCTGGAGAGCGACGGACAGTACTGCCGTCCCGTGATGTCGAAGGGCAAGCCCGTCTGGCAGCGCAAGGAGAAGGCTTCCGCCGACGAGAAGGACTCCTATTTCGTGGTGCGCACGAAGGATGAATACAAATATGCCCAGAACATGCTGTTCCCCCGCATGTACGACAGCGGCCATGCCGCTGCCTACGAGTCGTGGATGGGAGGTGTCGATGGCTATGAGGTGCCCTACGACCGCTGCGGCGAGCCGATGACGGTCAAGGTGCCCACACAGTTGGAGAACATCCGCTTCTTCCTCTCCTATCAGTGCAACTTCATGTACTGGCGCTATTTCATGTGGAACTTCGCAGGTCGCCAGAACGACATACAGGGTAACGGTGAACTGGAGCATGGCAACTGGCTCTCCGGCATTCCCTTCATCGACAATATGCGCCTCGGCGACCAGGATATGCTGCCCGACGACCTGAAGGAGAACAAGGGGCATAACGTCTTCTACTGTCTGCCGCTGATCCTCGGACTGCTCGGACTGTTTTGGCAGGCCTGGTACACCCGGAGGAGAAAGGACGAAGCAGGGAAGACAAAGGAGGACCCCATCGGCATCCGACAGTTCTGGGTGGTGTTCTTCCTCTTCTTCATGACAGGTCTGGCCATCGTGATCTACCTGAACCAGACACCGATGCAGCCACGTGAGCGCGACTATGCCTACGCAGGCTCGTTCTATGCCTTCGCCATCTGGTGTGGCATGGGCGTGGCAGCCATCATCGACTGGCTCAACAGCAAACTGAAGAAGGAAAACCTCGCCTTAGCATCCATAGTCTCCCTTGCATGCCTAGGAGTCCCCATCCAGATGGCCTCCCAGACCTGGGACGATCACGACCGCTCGGGCCGCTATTGCTGCCGTGACTTCGGCCAGAACTACCTGATGACCCTTCAGGAAGAAGGGGCGCCGATCATCTATACCAACGGTGACAACGATACCTTCCCGCTCTGGTACAACCAGGATACGGAGGGTGTGCGCACGGATGCCCGTGTCTGCAACCTCTCCTACCTGCAGACCGACTGGTATATCGACCAGATGCGCCGTCCGGCCTACGACTCCCCAAGCGTGCCCATCACCTGGAGCCGACTGGAATACTGTGCCGGCACCAACGAATATGTACAGATAGAGCCTAAACTGAAAGAGCAGGTGCTCCAACTCTATCAGGATCAGCCTGAGGAAGCCCGCCAGCAGTTTGGCGACGAGCCCTTTGAGTTGAAGAACATCCTCAAGAACTGGGTGCGTTCCACCAGCAAGGACTTCCATGTCATCCCCACGGATACCGTCTATGTCACCATCGACAAGGAGGCCGTGCGCAAGAGTGGCATGATGATGGCCGCCGACAGCATCCCCGACCGCATGGTGATCTCCCTGAAGGGCAAGAACGCTCTCTACAAGGGCGACCTGATGATCCTGGAGATGATTGCCCAGTGCAACTGGACGCGTCCGATCTATGTGGCCATGACCGTAGGTCAGGAGAACTACATGAACCTCGGCGAGCATTTCGTGCAGGAGGGTCTGGCCAACCGTATCACCCCGTTCCGCACCCACTATACCGACAGTCATGGCAATCTGGTGCCCATGGAGGGCGTCAAGGGCTTCGACACGGAGAAGGTGTTCGACAACGTGATGCACAAGTTCAAGTTTGGCGGCATCGACAAGCCTGGCATCTATCTCGACGAGACCGTCATGCGCATGTGCTATACCCACCGCCGCCTGCTCTCGCAGTTGGCCATGAATCTCGTCCAGGAGGGTGACACCGCCAGGGCCAGACAGGTGCTCGACAAGGCTGAGAAGGAAATCCCATCCTATAACGTGCGCCACGACTACCAGAGCGGATCGCTCGATCTCATAAAGGCCTACGCCTTCACGGATCAAGCCCAGAAGGCTCAGCAACTGCTCGACGAACTATGGAAGAAGTCGTGCCAGTACCTGACGTGGTACTGCTCGCTCGACGGCTTGCGCTTCTCTGGTTCCGAGCGCGACTGCATGGTTCAAATCTACATCATGCAGCAGATGCTCGATGTGCAGGATTTACTCTCAGAAGAACTGGCCACCAAGAAGGAGAAGCAACTGGAAGGCTATCTGCGGATGTACCAGTCGAAGGGAGGGGCTTGGGAGTAGTGCATAGTTCAGAGTTGAGAGTTCAGAGTTGAGAGTTCAGAGATGTTTATAGAACAACCAGCCATCTATCTCCGCTGGCTCTATCCGAAAGCCTATTGGAGAATGGACCGTCATGAGAAGGCCGTCTATCTGACCTTCGACGACGGTCCCATCCCGGAGGCTACCCCCTTTATCCTCGACACCCTGAGGATATTTGACGCCAAGGCCACCTTCTTCATGGTGGGCGACAATGTGCGGAAGTATCCTGAACTATACGAACGGATCCTGGCCGAAGGCCATCAGGTGGGCAACCACACCCACAACCACATTCAGGGTCTCAACCACACAATCAAGGAATACAGTTATAATGTGGAGAAGGCCAATGCCTATATCCACAGCCATTACGTCCGTCCGCCTCACGGTTGGATGCGCATGGGACAGTATGCCTGGCTCAGTCGGAAGTACAAGATCGTGATGTGGGACCTCGTGACCCGCGACTACTCCAAGTGGATGACGGCCGAGGATATCGTCAATAATATAAAGAAGTATGCGCGGAATGGCTCCATCATCACCTTCCACGATTCCCTGAAGAGTATCGACAAACTCCGCACAGCCCTCCCCGAGAGCCTCCAGTGGCTCCGCGACCAGGGCTATGAGTTTAAGGTTTTCCCCTAAGGGGACTAGATATCCTAGGGGCCCTAGGTATCCTAGGAATCCTAGGAATCCTAGGTTTACTAGAAAAACTCTAAACACTATAAATATGAAAAAGTTACTAATGACCCTGCTAACAGCAACTATCGCAATGACAACAAACGCGCAAACCAAACTGAGTGCCACGAATATCGACGAGGTATTGAAGGCCATGACCCTTGAAGAGAAAGCCCAACTGCTCGTGGGTGGTGGTAACAACAGTTTCGTAGGTAGCGGCGCCATGCTCGGCCATCAGGAGAAACTAGTGGCCGGAGCCGCCGGCATCACCGTTGAGATTCCACGTTTAGGTATTCCTGCCACCGTGCTCACCGACGGCCCTGCCGGTGTGCAT